>Ga0126339_10004280_pt1 | contig 10523 bp, 8 predicted proteins | sample OrbTmetagenome_2_FD_92532 | JGI IMG/M metagenome (GOLD analysis project Ga0126339, IMG submission 92532) | Coral microbial communities from Petempiche,Puerto Morelos, Mexico - Orbicella T R C metagenome | ecosystem: Host-associated > Invertebrates > Cnidaria > Coral | place: Petempiche,Puerto...
AACACTCTCTTGCACTTCTAAGAGACAACCATCTTGAGATTAAAGATAAAATGGCCAACTATTCAAGAGTAACTTGGCTACTCCAAACGCCTCTATTTCACCTTTGCAGAGAGCTATTTTTTAACGATCGTTCCTCCACGCCCACGCCGCTGTGACACCACAATCAACCAATTACCCGACAGGTAGTCTGTTCCAAGACTGTGCGTTCAGTTGCTCGTTCGGTTGCACAGCAATGTCGAGAAAAAAAACACAGAGGAGAAGTGCGGCGCGGTGTTCTCTCGATTCTCGCATCCAGCCTGTTTCTCTCTCCTGCTTTTTTTTCCTCGACGCTTTTCTCGCTGCTCACAACCAACGGAACGCTTAGAGCAGGCTACTCGACAGGACACAGCAGAAACACCACACACAAAATAATCTAATCTGGCCAATCACAACAGACTCACAACAAACTCACAAAAGACTAACAGACGCACTGAAAGCAATGAACCAAAAACACGCCACCACGCCACCGCTCCTAAGCGCGGGAAAACGCGCGTACCAAGACATGATTGGTTCCAGTTTTTGTTTTTCATTGGTTGGGGAAAAAACAATAACAACAACATGTTTTCCCTGGTTAGTTTGAAAGTACTTTCAAAAGGATTTTCCACAAACGAGGAGCTCATTAAATGCAGAACAAAGGGCTCTATTCATACTTGAGAACCTACATTTGTCTTGCTATATTTTCTTACCATAGAAAGAAGATACGTTGACCCACGCGTTGGATCCCAGGCTATCTTTAGTCCATTGAAGAACCATCTGAACACTGCGTTTCTCCTATAAATAGAAAGGGACACTCAACTGTCTCAAGCTTGATTTTTACTAGAGACGCGAGCGTAAGGGCTAACACAAAAGTTCATACACTTGGAAAAACAAGCACAGCAGAACCGAAATTATTCGATTTAGCCCCCTCTTTTTAATAAGGGCACGTTTTCTAATAAGCAGTTTTTGTGAGTGTCGTTTTCCTTATGAAATCCAGCGTCCCTATTGTGAAATTGACATTTAATTTTTAGACACTGACACAGAATAGACTGACTATGGACTGAATTACGTAGTCTGGAAAAAAGTGCTCCGTCCTTGAAAGCTCCCTTCCTTGAGCTACCAAAAGAAAATTAGCGCCAGGGCGATAAACTGAATCATTTTAATAAGGTATGCAGGAACTAACCATTTCGGGAAAATACTGAAAACTAAAACTCTTGAATCCAGTTACGTTGAATTCCTTTGTTACCAAAAAAGACTGGAATAAATCTAGAGAAAAAATAAAAACCTTTCGTTAATATATTTTTTTGTGTGCTAGGTTCTTTGCCGAATGACGGTTCCTTATGACCGTCAAAAACCAAATTCAAGGTTATTACATCTGACCAATCACAAGGGAAGCAAATAAGAAAATTAACCAATCAGGATTGGAAGCAACAATATCCAGCCGGCGCCAAGCGCGTCGAGAAAACGCGCGCAAGGCAAGTCGTGACTGTCTTTGGTTTTGCTTCTGACTGGACGAAGAAACACGCACATTGGTTATGATTGGCTAGGAAACGTAACACGAGTTTTTCAACAACTAGACCATATTCGTATTCTCGGTTATGGCCTGGAACTAGCTTGCAATGGAGTCTCATGCGGGCCATAAAGAGAGAAATTAAAAATAGATAAATGTCATTGTATTTGAAAAGGCACCCCGCATTAGGTTCAGTTGCAAGCTAGTTCCAGGCCAAAACTGAGAATACGAATATGGTCTATTAAAGAGCTCAACAATCAAAACCAAGGTAAACATAGAATTACTTCCGACAGAAAAACCAAAGCTACACTAGAAGACAAAAAGGCCAACAACATTGTTAACTCACAGTAGCAAGAGCCGCCATTAGATGCAGTACCAGAGTAGTCATCGTCACACCTGTGGAGTAAACAAGGAAACTAGTTGGAAAGGATAGTAATCCCGGGTGTTTACCATTTGTCAGTTAACCCTGTTAGGATGACCGTTCGGTAATGGTAAGGGTTTTTTTCAAAATCAGGAAACCAACCGAACGAGATAGCGCTTACCGTTAGAGATTCGATTTCCAGTTATTGTTTTCGACTGATGAAAGACTGGAAAAAAGAAAATTTAGCAAATGGGGTGTAAATTTCTGCCGTTCCGTTCCGAAGAGGAAAAGAGGACTACCTCTGGAGGTAGTCTACAATTTCCGAACGGATTTCCAGGAAAATTACTGTTTCAATTGACTCTCAACCGAGGTTTCTGGATTTTTAGGCTAAATGCTAAGCAACCCCTGATACAGAGAAATTCTAGTTAGAAGAATCAATTGAAGGCTCCAACTCGCCGGCCCATAAGTTTACATCAATGAATACACAGTATATCTTTGCGGAAACTTACTTGCTACAGTTGCGACCCACGACCCCCATGGTAAGACACTGGCAAATGCCTGTGTCAGCAGCACAGACTTTAGCATGGCTAGTGCACTGGCAAGCTGAAATGAACGACAAACTGACAAGTCATCGTCATTATAATGTCGCCTTCTCAAACAAAGGAAATCATGACCGTGACGGTGTTTTCATATCTGAACTTAATTTCATTTCTGCGTTTTCTTCCCTGGTTAAGTTTCGAATGAGAAGATATATTAAATACTGAAGACAGTGTTTGAACACATTTCCAAACATCTTGAAGTTCGTCAGAAACACTCCTTTACGCGTAGTATTTTCAATTCTCTCCTCGGTGTTTGGAAATGTGGTCAAACACGGTCTTTCGTGATTGATACATCACTTCGCAGCCGTCATTTTAGTCGTCACACAAACACCTCTTGGCGTAGAGTGACTACCCAGACAACAGCTGCAAAGGAGGCGTTTTACAGAAATAACTACCGTAAATCTTCGAATATTTCAAATTTAGGAGAAGACGGGGGGCGCTTATTCGAGGGGGGGGGCACTTATTTAATTTTTCCCAAATCGTGGTCTGACATGATCATTTTTTAAATACATCATCTGCTGTTTATTGACATAAAAAGCTGATCCTAAAGTTTAAATCGCGGCACCGTTAGTACTTAACGTGTTCACAAACTGAAACAATGTACAAATCTAATACTACATGAGGAAAACTATACATTCTTTGTTGTCTCATTACTCGTCCACAAAATCGGGGGAAGGGGAGGGGGCGCTTATTTACAATTTCGGCCGATAGGAGGGGCGCTTATTCAAAGGGGGCGCTAATTCGAGGATTTACGGTATGAGAACTTCAGTGGCTTGAAAGTAGCTCCATCTATAAGGCAAACTGGCCGGACCTAACAAAACATCTTGGCAGAGGAAGACATGCCCAACAGTCCCCTATCACCAAACCATCCAAAAAAACGACACGCTGGTTGAGCCCCGATAAACCACTCATAGCAAGGCACTAAGCGACTCTACCACAAGTTAAAAAAGTTTATTATCAAACCTTCACATCTGCCTCCATTTCTGGGGTCTCCATAATATCCTTTAGCACAAAGTTCACAATGGTCTCCTGTGACGACACGAAAATACATAGTTACTTACTGTTAGACTATTTTTGAAACCACAATTAGGAAGTTACTGTTTGAGAGGTAGTTCTGGGAGTTGCAAACAAATGTAATGCCGCTTTGCCAACAAACACTTCCCATTCTCCATCGAATTTTGCTTTCTGCTGATTATGACTTAACATTCGGAATCCTATATTTGCTTTTAGAACACATGGACCTCACAAGGACTCTGACCAATCGCACTCAACAGACTCCTTCTGTGGCTAATCAGGAGCAAACCCCAGAGCAACCATGACTTCCCTTACGCGCGTTTTTCTGCGCTTTGTGCAGGTAAAGCAGGTTTCTTTCTTTACACGTTGCGTTATTTGTGTTTCAGTGATGTGATTGGCTTCGTGTGATAACTGCGTTTTTGGCTTGACGGAAATTGTACTAATTTATCATGTGGCTAAATGTCAAACTCGAAACAATTGCCGTTACCCTCATCAGTGCGGGGCGGTCTGTGGGGTTCTGCAGGGAGGCCCCTAAATTTACAGCTCATCTGTTGAGGTCAGGCCTGCCATGTCGCTCGTGTTGCCGAACGTTTCACGTTGCTTTCAAAGGCTTTGCTCCCAGCCCACCCCTCCCCTAAGTAAGTATAGGGTAAGTATTTTATTTCCACTGATGTATTTCAGTGTGACAGTGCCTGGTAGTTGCCGCTCATTGGGTCGTCATAGTTACCCTGCATGCTCAGCTCGTAGGACCTGCCTCCACCAACCTTTCAGGTACCACCCACACTCATCTAGTGTTGATGGGTTTAATGAAATAAATCAAAAACTTTATTTTCTAACAGCAGGATTTGCTTTTTTTTTTTCAGTATCACCTACATGTAGCCTGATAAAGATAATTACAGGGTGATCGCGTGAACTTAGCCCAAGGGTTATCAGTGACCACTAGCTTGCAGATAATCTTGATGCGGGGGGCGGGGGAGAGATAAACACGGTAAGTAATAGAACGTTTTACTAACTTGCAACGTACATAGGTTGACTTCCTGTGAAAGCCATTCTACTCTTACCATCAGTGTTATCCTTGCATTCTCCACATCTGTTTTCCTCTGTGCATCTACTATGTCCATTACATTGGCAAGCTGAAAAACCAGGATTAAGCAAAAGTGTTGCTACATACACACTTCAGTCTTCAAGGATGACCACTGCGTGACTACAGTCAATTCCAAGACAAACAATTATGTGACTGCTATGGCTGGTAATTGCATGACAAATGAAGTCACAAAAAGGCAACCTACTGCATGACTACTGAAGCCTCCGATTCAAATGACTAAGTGCCTCTTGTAGCCCTCAAGCGGGCAAGCGACTGCCAGGCTCTAGGTAAAAGGTAAAGTCTACGTACAAGCCAAAATATGGCCCATCAGGCTGGTGCTTATCTCCAGTGTCAGTAGGATGAAGTGACTGGGAAAATTTCTACACCCCCCTCTCCTCTGGATGGGATGCTACTTCATCGCAGGGTTACCCACAGGATTAAATTCGCTGTTACTCATTTATACACCTAGGAGGACAGAGACACCGTAAGAGTAAAGTGTCTTGCTTACGAACACAACACAATGTCCCCAGCCAGGGACTGAATATGGAGCACTCCATGTGGAGTTAAGCACACCAAACATGACGCCATTGCACCTCCCAATGAGAGGCTATGGTCAATAAATAATTACCTGGACACCCTATGAAATTCCAGTTTGGCTTTGAACAGCTGTCAATAGAATTCCCACTCTCTAGGAATGGCCCATCTTTACCACCTTGCATGCACTTTCCCAAGCCAGTGCCAGACCCGTCATCACACCAGCCACACCCAGGAAGCATGTGACAGTCCCGACATGACTTCATTTCTGAGCAATGTAGACCTAAAAATTTAAGGGAGTTGTGTTATTAGTTTGTTTTGAATGCAGGGTGCATGTTTGTTGCTTAGGTAAACCTTCTGTTCCAAGCTCTCTGAATGTATATAGACTGGGTATATAGACTGGGGAGCAACAAAAGCAAATTTGACCAGGTAGGGTTTCCACCTGTCTGTCCATCTGTCCGTCCATCCATCTGTCTGTCTGTTTTGCCTTCATACTCTTTGCAAAACAATTTTTTCTCACAACCTCAAAACTGAACAACCTGTATTTTCTTTCATTGGGTTTGCACTGAAACAAGGCGTGAATTTCATTTTTGGCAATTTGGATTTTGCTTCTATCAATACAAGTTGAAATTTGTCAGTAAACGCAACAAAATTCCAGCCCCCTTAAATTCTTTATGCAGCCACTCCCTTACGCAACATGTAGTAATAAAGTAGAGATGCTTGTTAGATACATGTACTTAAAAACTTTGATGCAAGACCACTGACCAGAACATGTTCCAGTTCCACGTTCCAGCAGCTGCATACACTGAAGGTATGGAAAAGTGACATCAAAAGTGGCCTTTGACACACACTGGCTGTGAGATTCACACCAAACACAACTGTCATCTGCATCTAAACAATTTCTACAGGTCTGTCGTAGATGGCAAAGGTCCACTTTAGGGTTGTGTGATGAGCAAATGTCTAAACGTAAGTAAGAACCATACCATATTGAATTACAACAAATTAATACTGATGTAATGACATTCTGGCTTAAAATTAGCCAATTATTGCTAGGTGCCTGTATGCACTTTAAAAAGTTCTGCCATGTAGTTGGTGTCGCCCCTCCCCCACCTGTTTTTGGGTGAAAAAAAAGCCATGTTCTGAACATGTGCATGAAAGTTATCCATGACTCTCCCTCCCCCACTGAGGTTTAACCCCTACAAAGAGTGGGGAGGGGAGAGTTCAGGGACTGGACTAAACTTCTTCCATGTTGCCTCTAGTAACATATTTTGCCTTGCATTCTGAATGGTTTAGATTGTCTACTGTAATAACTGTTGTAAAATCAAAACTAAAGACTTAAAGGCTATGACAATAAATACATCTGTTACTGTAAATACATACCATTTGGTGCTGTAGGAGGAATTCGGGTAGGGGCTGGCTTAAAGCAGTTGAGTGAGGAGCTTGGTGCCAGGCAGTCTCCTGAAAAAAAAATCCAAAATGATGTACAGTACGCTGGCTTGACTGGTCTTTTAGCTGATCATACAGCAATGCAATGTCTGCTGGAGGTGATTGGTTTAAATCTTGATGCTGTGAGGAGGCCCAAAAAGTCATGCACTTTCTCAATGCCAGAGGCTACACAGACTTTTTTCTTCTCAAGCTCTTTGTCATGTCACACCCAGCAGACTAAATTGGGGGATGTTCTTATTCTTTAAAGGGACACCTCTGGAACATATCTGCTCAAGAGGGGCCTGTGGAAGGTTAGGTCTAGTGTTTGTCTGTAGCTGGGACCACAATGAAAATCCACTTACAAGAGGTGTCTGGCGATGAGGGATGTCTGTTTGACTGCATCAGAAACAAACAAAATAGACTTACCAAGGGTATACTGAAGAAATGTCTTAAGCATTTGTCCTTGAAATCCACCAAAGGCATGCATGATGCTGCAAGAACAAATTATTTTTACTATTTACATTTTTATCTTACGAACTTTCTAAAATAGCCAGTTACAGTAGGTTTCACTTATCTTAAAGCGTCACAATGAATATGTTTCAGGCATGCTTTACCTGTCAACAGCTACAGCGGAGTGTCCATAACGTGATGCTGTCTTTGGTACAAATGAATCAGTTGGAATCTTCCAATTGTTGCTCTCTAAAGATAAAAACCTTGCCTGGTCAGGTATTTACAAGTAGTATAAGTGAGGACTTTTAAACTATTACCTTGCAAAGTGGCAATGTTGTTCCTAGTGTTTCTCTTCTTCCTACCTGCTCTAAATGTAGGTAATGCCTTCTATAAGGGGGAGAAACATTGCAGGCACTGACAACAAGGTTGACATTAGCACTGGCTTTCTTTCCACATAGTACATTACTGTAAGAGATAGAATACGCTAATAGACCTTTTTCACTCAGGCGGTTTGTTGTTCCATTACAGACCATGTGATATTCTCTTGAGAATTGTTCCTTTTTCCATCTAAAAATTATTTATTCACATGCACACGACTATTTGAAAATTTGAAAGGAAGAATTCTCAAGAGAATCATCACATGGTCTGAAATGGGGCAACAAACCGCCCAGTCGAAAAAGGTCTATTCTAGAGTTATCAAGGTTGCAATCAGTGACACACTTACCAATATCAAATACCATCATCTGACTTGGTACCAAAGCACTGTCTCCTCTGCCACCTAAAACAATCATTGTGCCACCAACAAGAACTGCGGAATGAAGATACCTTGGAACACCACTGGAATGCAGAGAGCTGTGGTACCAGTCTTTCCTGTCTCTCTGATAATAAAAAGTTTCATCAGATGTTTTGAAGCAAGTACTGTTGAGCATTCTGTATCCACCGTGGATGTAGATACGTCCTGTATCTTGGTGAAGCACACTGCTATGTCCATACATTGGTTTTATGTGACTTGGTGCAGTCTCATCTGTTCTCCACAACTTGTCTTCTGTAAAAAGGATAACAATAATGTTAATTAACATTATCCACCCAAAGACAATAGGTACTGATAGATATATATGTATACACTCAAGAAATGCAATCTTACATGTAGACTCAGCAAGTTTTATTATTTTGGGAAACATTATTCATTATGCCAGTCTCTGACAAGGCTCTGATTATTTTAACCAATCAAAAAGCAGTGGAAGATGTAATCTGACAACTGTCCTACCAGCATGGTACATTGAGAATCTATAAGGTTGCTTTCCATCGTCAATGAGGAAAAAATTGCAATGGCTCATGACAATGACCTCTCCAAGCTGGCATTTCACCCTCAACTGCTCAAGTAGGGTTATTCATTAATGTGTTTTTTAAAACGTTTTCAATGATCACTCTTAGTTTAAAAAAAGAAAAGTTGTCTACCAGTAATTCACCTTGTACATGAACATTGCACTTACCTAGTCCAAAAACCTGGACTAAGTTTGTAACTCCCCTATCAGGACTATATCCAAATAAAACAATCATGTCATTTCCAACAACAGTAGCCGTGTGTCCTGTGACACCCACTGGTTTGTCAACAGGATTTTTCAAAAGAGTCCACTGTCTCAATGTTATGTTGAATGTCCATGTCTCATTGGAAACAACTCCTTTCTTGCAAGTGCCTCCAAAAAGGATCAAACAATTCTGAAACAAATGGTATACGTTAAAGTTAACTGCCAGAAACATTTTGAACTGTTACAAGTTAACAACAGAATTCCTACACACTTTCTCATGGCTCTTTCCTGCCCTCTATGTATAATGGTAGTTTAATAAATTTATGCAATTACACAATTACACATTTATTTATAAATTATAAATGTGATGAAAGGAAAACAAAAAGTAATACACATCTACGTGTAATTATTGCATAGCTAAAGATCACCACAACATTATATGAATTCATATATAAACATGTAACTACATAAAAAGACTGATTGAATATCCTCGCCATCATTAACAAAACATTATCAGCTGAGCTGACACATCCCGTTGACACTCACCAAGAGTTCAAGGAAGGGGTGGCAAATGGTCCTTTAAAGACCCATGGTCTCGCAAAATTTTCGCCGAATTTCATGGGTCTTGCAGTCTCGTTTTTTAGCGGTTATGTGTGTCTCGCAGTCTTGATTTTTCTCACAAAGCTGTTTCGCAGTCTCAAATTTGTTCAAGGCTAAGAAAGTCGATAAGTATCGATTTGTTTATTTTTTGTAAAGTTAAATGACATCACAACATCTTAGAACCTCTCAGTCTCAGTCTCGCAATTGAAGAATTCAAAATGTCTCGGGCTCGCAAAGAAAAACGCTAATATTGTCGTCTTGCAAAGTCTCGCATTTACCATTCGCCACCCCTCAAGGAAGCAGTCAACACTGCCTTGGCTGCAGAATGTTCACTTATGATAGTCAACAAGAACAATATATACTACACGTGGTAGAAATAAAGATGTATGCAACATAACATTGCTTCTTACATCATATGCCACTAGCGAATGGCCATATCTTGCTGATGGTCCTTGGTGTTTTTCACTAGAGGCTTGAATAACTTCCCACATATTCTCTTTGATGTCATACCTAAAAGAACAACACTAAATTTTAAAAATCCTTATTAAAATTAAGGCTATTCTGTCAGCACCAAACAATAATGTACATTAGTTAAAGGGGCTAGGTCTTGCTATTTCAGGTAATTTTGTTTAATTTTTTTTAAGAGCTCTAAACATCAAATTGGCAGAGCAAAAGTCTTTCAAATGCAAAATCACGTCCAAATAACAACTGAGAATGATTTCCAACTGTGTAAATGACATTTTGATATAAACTGATATAAATCTGAAAAAAGTTGGGCTGATGTTTTTCAAATTTACCCAAATGCAACCATTTTAATCCTCTCCAGTTTTGTCCATCCATGTCCCTTCTTGGCTTTCCTGTGTTTTGTTTGAGATCTTCTATAGTTTTGAGCTGTTTTTGTGATATTTTAGTTAATTCTATGACCATTTGATCAGTGCTGAAATTGCCTAAAATTGTGTGACCTAGCCCCTTTAAGCTCTTTATTTGTTACATGTAAGTGAAATGTTGCAGTGGCAAATACCTTGCTAGTGTATCCAGAGGTCCTTTTGACAATGAAAATCCACCATACAACCATAAATAATTTCCAATGACTACCATTGCATGAGAAGCAACACCATCTAAAATGTCTTAGAAATAATGAATAATTCAAAGAAATGATCACCAAAGTATTGTAAACTATCTTGTATAATTTGCAGATTATTAAATGTACTGCACAGGCTTTCTAGAAGTGCTTGAACTGATTAGAGTAAGCTTAAATCATTTGTTTCATGCACATCATCACAGTTTATGTAACAAGCATGTACCTTGGTTATTTGCCACTGGTGAGCTCCAAAAACTCCTTTTATCAGAGATTTGACAAGTTTCACCTGCGACATACAAAAAGATGTTGTATACATGTACA
>Ga0126339_10004281_pt1 | contig 10522 bp, 4 predicted proteins | sample OrbTmetagenome_2_FD_92532 | JGI IMG/M metagenome (GOLD analysis project Ga0126339, IMG submission 92532) | Coral microbial communities from Petempiche,Puerto Morelos, Mexico - Orbicella T R C metagenome | ecosystem: Host-associated > Invertebrates > Cnidaria > Coral | place: Petempiche,Puerto...
CCTTAGCATACCCATCTTATTAGTATGATTACTTGAATGTTTGAATTAAGCAGGAAAAAAAAACAAAAAAACAAAAAAAAAAAACAAAAACACAAACAAAAAATCAAAACAAACAAAAAAAAAAAAAAAAGAAAAAGAAAAAAAAAAAAAAATGACTATCAGTGAACAAAGTTTAGCTTGGATTCCAAGAATAGTAACGCCATATTCTGTTTTCCACGCGCGTCACGCAATATCCTTAAACATGAATTCACGAAGAAGAGTTGTGTTACTCCATAAGAAGCGGTAAGTCATCGAGATCTTGTGAACATTAACAAAACTTCATCATCATACGACAGCAATTCGAGTCTCTTCGCCAGAGGCCGGCCTTGACATGAGAAGAGTTCCTCACGCCAAGATCCCGCTGATAGAGAAACCTGAATAGCTGTGTTGTGGAGAAAAGCTAAAACATAGTTTCACATCACTTTAACAGAATATATCAACAACGAACACAGGCGAATTTGAACACGTCTTACGTTAAAATCAGTCTAGTCCCGGAGTACCATCAAAGTTTTAAAATGGGCACAATATCTTTCTAAGGCAGGACATTCCTGTTTCAAAACACTTAAAATAGTCAGGTTAAAGCTGTTCAAGTTTAACTCCTACTGAAGCCTTTGAACAACGGCAAGCGTTGCGCAAAATTCACACTACAGAAAAAATCCTGCAAACCGAAATAGACGATGCATCATTTCTGTAAACACTGATCTGCGAGATGTTTAAACGCTCTATGCCAAAGACGTTTGCTACACGATTTTGCTGAGAAGTATTTCATTAGACCATTTTACAGTTGTCTGCTTAGTGACTTGGCCTTTGAATTGCAGCGAGGCTGGAGTTGACCTTGTTTTGATACAGACCTCACTGCTTTTGTTGTGTAAATCGAGTAGTTCTTATGCTAACTAGTTGACATTTAAATAAGAAAAGCAAAGGTCTGTATCAAAGTAAGGTCACTTCCAGCCTCGCTCGCATTCATGGCCAGGTAACTAAGCGTTGAAAAAGCGGGTAATCATTGTCTGTAAATTCCATGGGGGCCTTATCTATTCCCGGCGCAGCTAACTTTTTCAAATGTTAACAGCAAAATTGTTTTACTAAATTTATCGCATTGGCTTAGAGCGTCTGAAACTTTCACAGATTAAGTTATACAGAAATTATCAGCTTTTTTTTCTCATACCAACACAGCATTTCGTTCTTTGTTTGCCTCATTCTAAGGCCCCATTGACACTACGCCGGTGAAATTTGAAAACGCACCTTTATATCTACGGTTAGGCCTACCGTCCACACTAATCCGTCACGAAAAGGGAGCTTTTCGAAAACGCTCTTCAAACCGGAGGAATACGAAAACGCCGGCTTTGCGTGTTAGGGTGGACAGAAACCATTTTGAAAACGGAGCTTTTCCAAAACGATGGTGTCACGATTACTACGTGATTTCCCTGACCGAGTTTTCCTCAGACTTGACTAAAATGACCGGTGATTGTTGCGTTTTTAAATCTCTCCGGCGTAGCGTGGACGAAAAACATTTGATGCGTTTTTAGAGTGAAAACGCCGTTAATAAATTTCTCCGGCGTATTGTGGACGAGGCGGGGCCTAAATCACTGCCCATTGGCGTGATAGGGCCCGTCTTTGCTTAGTAACACCGTGTCTCTGTGTTGACTTCATATTCGTTCAAAAGATCGATTCTACCAGTAAGTAAGCATATTACCAACTATTCTAAACTAAAATCTACCTCAGTTTGCAATTTTACATGTAACAAATGAACAAAAATATCAATTTTATATCACATATAATTTGAACAAGTATTCACCGCAACGAAGGTGAATATCCCTCGGTATTAACCGACGCTGAAACATATACCAAAACAGCTCATAGCGATTTTGTTGGCAAATACGACGTTAAAAGTAATCATTTTTGCACACATTTTGCCAGCCGTATATTCTGAGTTTCAGTGACCAATAAGGCGAAAAAACCCTATTCACTGGTTTGGTATACAGATAGCACAAATAAACACTATTATATCAACATACGTCTCGATAAATGATAGATAATTAACGCGTGACTGAGTTGGAAAAAAAAATCATTCTTTCTCTTCCTTTCACTAATAAACAAAACACAGAATGTTTTTAATTCATGCTAACTTCACGTACTGGCAACCATATTGAATAATTAAAACACACTCTCCAGGCATGTTTGGTGAGTGGTCGAGACAAGAAGAACGCACAAGAAAAAGTCACATTCATCTAAAAACTGAAAAAATGTAGCTTTTTGTTAATGTTGTTGTTGGCCGCTGAAGAAGCACACGCTTAGCCGGCGAGACGGAGCTCGAGGGATTGTTAATCAGATTTTCTTTTTAACTAATCTGCCAGATGTACAGGCTACACAAACATTTGAGACGGCAACATAAATTTTAAAAAAAATGTAAGCCCGGTCTTGGCTTCGCTTTTACTTTAATTCTCCGCAACGTAATAAATAGTTTTTTGACCCTGTCAGTTTTCGAGCCTGAAGTTGCCTACATTTTACTACTTTCTTCAAATTCAACATGGCCGCCAGACACTGAAAAAAATTCTCCCCACCCCACTCCCTTGAACACTAAAGCACCGTTATTCACGACGAAGGCATGGGGATAGCAGAAGTCGCCGTACTGTTGCTGGTTGCACTGTCAACGCCTGGTGACTTGGGAAGCTGTTCACTGCTCGTGTTATTTCCGTTACTGCCGGGCTGTGTCGTGATCGGTTCGTCGTCTTCTTTCACGTCGTCGAATTCAAATTCGTCCCACTGTTCGTCGGGAACAGGTTTGCACTTGCCACAGCAGAAATTACAACAGAAGAAACAACAGCAACAGAAGTAGCAGCAAGTTATGATGCCGCAGAACATGAACAGCGCCTATTCAAATAAACGCATGCGCAACGATTAGGAAGGCAACCGCAAACACTTGTTACCAGGCCATTACATAATTTCGGGGTCTTTCCATACCAAGCAAAACAAAATTACGGCATACGAAAGCTAAGTTCATAATGTAAATAGAATGGTATTTAGAATCGCTACTGCTTGTAGATGACATCGCCCGAAATTTTTGCCCGTGACACATTCTCTTGCCCAGAGGCTGCGCTCCTCTTGGTCAGCACCAAGAATCGCGACCTCTGGCTTAGTCAAACACCGGAAGTCCGCGATTCACCGACTTCACGTCACTCTGCGCATGCTCAGAGTCAAGTCTGATAAATCTGATTGGCTGAGAATACGAAATGATTACTCTGCGCATCCTCTGAAAATTGGACCTTTCCAGAGGTGCCGACCAAAAGGAGTGCGGCCTCTGGGGACGCGAATGCACGTGGCATAGAGCCGAATAAAAAGCGCTTTCATACTTTCACAGTATTTCCCAACTGGTCTGCAGAACTTTAAGTCAAATCAAGTGCAGATAAGTAATACTTCTGCTAATTATTAAAGGAAGATGTTGCACTGAATCCTGACAATCTGAGAGAGCATGATTTAGATTTGTACCTAACACTTAAACCAAATAGTTAACCTACCTTACACCAGCCACTGTTAAGCCTAAAGTACAATTTGACATTCTGTAAATGAAAACGAAAAGTACATCATCAATAATTCTGTATTTCTTTCCTGCGTGTTGTTTAATCTTGACATGTAGACGAACAAATTCCATATCTTTCACTTTCTAGCACCAGCTCTTTCCGTGCCAGCTTCAAACTCTCTGTGGAGTCAGAGAGCTGCAATGTAGGTACATTGTTGTACAATCTACCAAAATGCGGGTTCAGGTCTCAAAAGATTACAACTACAGTTTTCAACTCAATGTCAGTCAATCACAAAGGACACAGGCAATCCGATGAACCAATCAAAACGGCCGTTACATGTAGCTGACGCGAAGCGCGGGAAAACGCGTGCGAGAGAGTCACGATTGGTTGTGGTTTTACTTCTGATTGGACGAAAAAGTGGCGCGAGTTTTTACGCCAATCGCGTAGCGTACTAATGCAAAACCAATTACTTTCCGACATTCAAGTGAAAACCGCTCTAACAAAGGTGTTACTATGGCAATTTGCGTTACTCGGGAAGATACAAACATGGCCGATCGCTGACACCTATTCATGAACCACTTTGTTAACATCACGGAGCTAAACTAATTTGAACTAAAGAACTGGGTGGACAATTTTAAAATACATTCAAATCTTGAGACAAGAAGTTATTGGGCAGGTGCTAATACCAAAACACGAGCGAACACAGTGAGGTAACCACAAGTATTTGTGGCAAGGCAAAGAGGTTCAAGATAAAAAAAGTACCCACAATGGGCATTTAATGTTAAAAATGTACTAGACTCAGTTCTGATATACATATTTGAAATCTCATTCCTGAAATTAAATTTATTTTCGTGAACGATCTCATTCTTTTCCGTGCAATTTTTCTTACAATTCTATAAACTGAGAACTACATATTTTTATCAATTGATTTCGTAAAAAAAATGAACTGCACTTTACTTTTCTCTAGACACTTTTGTATGGAAGATAATTAGTTCACAATTAAAAACGGTCGAGCATTAAATTTTAATCATCGTCAATTTTAAAGCATTATCCTCAATTTACAGGGTAAATAATCGAGAACATGTCATTACAAATGATGGCGAAACTACTTCACTCTCTAGATTCAATTATCTCCCGGCGATTTTTCCATGTACGGTTCCAGCTCGTTGCCTATTTCATTAACAACCGAAAAGTTGACAACTCTCAAAGAGCAAACCTTATCCGACAACTCCGTCTCAACAAGTTGTTTGAATTTTCTATCAACAATGGTACCATTGATATCTAAAATCTCCAGCGCCGTCGAAGGAGATCCATTTTCAGATAAAACATTTATGAACGCATATGCGCCGGAATTCCTTATCAAATTCTGGCCTATGCGCAGAACTTTTAATTTCGGGTTATTAGCTACACCCTTCGCTAAAAAACTTGCAGCCTTTGTCGTGAATAGATTCCCGCAGGCTGAAATTTCGATAATGCTTCGGTTATCTGCGATTGCTTCGCCAAGAATTTTAGCTCCCGCGTCGTATAAATAATTCCACGAAATGTTCAAATCACACAGTGTTTGGGCGTTTCGTAAACCCGGCAACATAGCTTGCAAACCTGTAACTTCCAGCTGATTTGAACTAATGGAAAGCTTTTCGAGAACAGAATTGGTCATTAAAACATTTGACAACTGCTCGGCGAATTGGTCACATAAAATGTTGTGGGACAAGTCCAGTTCTTTTAGAACAGTTTTGCCACAAAGGGATTTAAGCAGACTTTCCACGTCTGGGTCTGTTAAGTTGTTTCTCGAGAGATTCAGCTTTTCTAAAGTTTGGTTTTTGGTGAGCATTTCTGCAATGCTGGAAATGGCATTCTGTCCAAACATATTTTCAGATAAGTCCAGCTCTCTCACAGAGAAGTTCCCCTCCAGGCCTTTAGCGATGGCTTTCCCGCCTTCGTTCCCGAGAAGGTTGTTAGCGAGAAACAAACGCACAATACTCGACGACGAGAACAATTCAGACGAAATTTCAAACGCAGTTATCGGGCCAAGAAACCATCCGTTCAAATCCACTTCTTCATCAAAGCGATGCTGCTTAAAGAACTCAAAAGGGTTCGATTTTCCGTTTCGAACATCCATGGCAGTTGGTAAAACTTTCCTGAGGTTACCCACTTCTTTTACTTCGCTTTCGTTTTCTTCCGACATTCCAACCAATTCTTTTCGAGTACCTGTCCTTTCTTGGTCTTTTCCCACTCTATTCTCTGCGTCCGCAATTCTGCTTCTTGCGCCAACAACCAACCGAGCCTGACTCGTAATTTTGGGCGAATTGTGCAGTGATGGCACATTTTGTAACCTTACTTCTTCCATGGCATTCATTTGAAGCCGGTTCCACCGCAAAAACAAAGAACGATCGTAACTAGCCGGGGTACTGTCCTTTCTCTTAGGCAAAGACATTTTCACCAAAATATTTTTCTCTTTCTTACAATTAACACCTAATCGACACTTAATCTTACACTGTAAGCATTTGACCCTCTCTCAGTATGCAAACACGGTCACCTCTGCAAAACTGTTGTTTTTAAGACACCAGTTGACACTGTGTTTTCTTCTCTTCTTATTAATAAAGAAATCGTTATTGGTCGTAGTAGTTGGTTCGTGTAAATAATTAAAAAGCAATTACATCAAGTGTATCCAAGGTATTCAATTAATAATTTGCGGGCTATATCCATTGAAACAAACAGAAAATATACCTCAAAGGCATAATAGGAATTAGTCTTGTTTGAGCCAAGTAAAAAAATTATACAATTAAGTACATTTTCCGGACAAAACGTGTGTGGATCAAACCAACTGTGAGTGTCTAAACACCTTTAGGGACTCTAATTTTGTTTTCACGTGAATTTTCGTTGTCAAAAAAATTTTGTTGAACGATTATTATCTCAATTCTAAACAGGAGATCCTACAAGAGTATTTCACGAAAAACTTAAAACGTATTTACGTGCAGTCAGCAATTAAAACCCAAACAAAATAACGCATGTATGTATGTGCACGTGTTTACTGTTAAGAGAAAGGATTGGTCGAATTGCTCTGTGAACAGAGAGGGAGAGTTTTCTTCACTGATCCTATAAAATGTCACAGCAATTACACATGCTACAATACTTTTATTGGCCAGTTTGAGTTTATTTAAGCTTGATAAATCGCACAAAGTCTAAATCACACGCATGAATGGTTAAGTTGTAATGCATGTGGTCTACAATCATTGTGAGCTTACAAATACATTGATCCTCAACTGCTCCTGATGCATCGTTGAGTGTTATAAGCACTTGCAAACCTTTAAAAAACACTGAGAACACAGTGATTGACCCATGCACTTTGTCATGTTGTTAGAAAATCCTGCCCGCTTATGTAACTCAACAATGCAGCGGCGGACTAAGGGGGGAGCCAGAGCACTACAGCCCCCATTTTTTTTCTTGTATTTATAATGAACCTGAAAAAATTTGACCAACCATCTTTATAGTGAATTTTTCATCCAGTTTGGTGAGGAGGGAGGTGGCCTGCACTCTGCTGCAATTTCTTCCACCCCGTCTGTTTGAATTTTATGGTTCCACCCTACAACGGACTTGGGAACATTTACAAGCACAGAAGAAGCTGCAAAAAATAGCCCTTACCTCTTCGCCAAATTGTTCTGCTATGTAGAGACCCATAGAGCCATATTTATCATAAATTTCCCTTTTTCCAGGATCAGCTAATATACTATGTGCATGATTAACTTCTTTAAACTGCAAGACAAAAGGTTGTGATACTGTCAGAAAGCTACATAAATCTACTAAGTACTTCTAAGCTCTTAGGTTTAACTGATCATCAGGTATTGACTATTCTGGTGTCATTGTTAACATTCTAATTTAGAAATTCATCCAATTTAGACAGATGTAATCATAAAGAACATGGAAAACAGTTACAGTAATAAAATAGTTTGAAAATAACTTAATACAAATTTGCACTTGATTCAAGTTTTATTCCCTTCCTCCACTGTGGGAAAAAGGATGCCCAATAGTTGGTCAGGTTCATAAAGACTTTGGCATTTTAATGCTTTCAAGGATTATTCAAGGGCCTCAGACTTTGATAATTGGCTACTTCTGTACTTCTGTATTCAAAACCCAATGCAAAGTAACCCAATGTTGGTACAGTAGAACCCTGCCTTTTAGCTGCCCTATTAAAGGGACACAGTCAGCTGGCGTACATGTGCATTAGATACCATTTCATAGCTAATTTGAATATCACAAAGACACAATCTATACTGTTTTTAACCAAATATGATTAAAAAAAATATCATAGGATGATCAAAAGCACACTCAAAAACAAGTTTTTTAGTAAACCATTGAAACTCAAGCAAGACACTGTGAAGATTGACGTGGATTTCTAGATGTACTAAACGCGTATCTTTGATTTCAGCTGTGGTGAACTCTTTTCAAAGTGAGATAACTAGTGTCCAGGTCAGCATGGTCCCAAAATTGACTGTGTCCCTTTAAAAATTAACAATGAATTGGCCTGCTCTCTGCCAATCACAATGAAGAAATTTCTCAGTCATATAAAATATCTTACATCTTACAGTATGGATCGCATCCCTGTGATATGCAAATTAGCTATGAAATGGTATCAAATGCGCATGTGTGTCAGCTGACTGTGTCCCTTTAATACTGTCACATCATTATTATACAACATGGACATGTGTAACATCTCACTTGTTACTGCAAACTGATCAAATATGCTTTTTTTTACAATAACTGCAGAAATTCTAGTGCATTCATTGACTAATTTTCATTGTCATTAAGTGGACAGACACATGAATTTATAATTTATGTGACAATGACACTGACAATGAGTGAGAGTGGACATTTTGACAATTTGTTATTGCAAAAAACACAAAAATATTGACATCAGCTTTCCATGCATCTGCTCTGTTATTGACAATGAATTTCATCATAGGATTGTCAAAGTTATCTGCTATCACCTCGTGGATCCACTACTACTTTGACAATGTTATGGCAAAATTCATGATCAATAACAGGACAGATGCATGAAAAACTGACATCAATTTGTTAAATGCACATTGTTTGTTGAAATCGCCTCACTCCCATGGACGCATGTGATACATAAACCAGTATAGCCATAGCCATAGCACGGTTGAGTGGGAGTTCTTGTAGTCAAGTCAAATATTCAAAGAATCAAGAAAATGTATCGATTCATGTTTTTTATTTAAGAGAAAAATTGATTGAACTATCATTACATGTACATTATGTTAAGAACCATAGACAAACCCATTTACTTTGGCTCACTATAGCATTCAACAAATTTTGTTTAACCTATGAATTCCCCAGAGTGTTCAACAACTTAATTCTCCTTACAGTACAGGTATGTCGTCATGACAACAGGTGATAAGAATTAAGAAAATCATTAACTGGAGTTGTCCCAAAGTGAAAGAGAATAGCATTAGCCTTAAACCTTGTAATCAATAGCACTGACCAGATCCTAATATTTTCACTTTTTCTATACACCTGTATACCTTTTAGTAGACGGTTACATTGAGAATGAATGAGGTGATCAATCAATCAGAAAAAAAAACGCCTTCTACATGTAAAACGTACCAGTCAGAGCTTTTTTTCAGAGATGAAAACAATTTAGCGCTGGACTGATACTTTGCTCTGCCTGGTCATCTGTCACTTTGCATGTATTAAAAACCCAAATTTAGATGGACTTGAGAAAATAAACTCAATCACTGTCACTATTTTTTGTATGTTTTGAAGCCTAAAAAGAGCAGCTTTCACTTATCTAAAACAAAGAATATGAAAAGAAACCTTTTAATTCTGCACATGCACGGGCCTATGACTTGGAGGCATTTCAAGCACACTTTCAGGAGGTATATTTGTTTGCAATGCATTATGGGGTGATCAATGCCAGCATTTCCAAAACAGCAGAAAAAAACTGGTGAGGGATTTGCACTGAAAAATCAATCTTCACTGAATCCAAGCCTGGATGTACATGTACATACAATTGCATAGTCTCTTCAAATGTATATTTGAAAAAGTGCAATATCCCACATTAAATTTTGTTGATACAGCCTTTGCATGTACATATTAGATAATTTGTTTTTTAATGTTAGCATGAATGTAAGATGTAAACTGTTGTGAAATAAGGCTCAAAACCCGATATTTAAAACGTATAAATTACTAATTACTCATGGTGCATGGGAAAAATCCTCAGCCAATGCATTCTGTGCCTATTATTGCTATGCATTCCCACTAAGTTGCAAAAACAGTTACATTAAAAATAAATTTAGAGTATAAAATCAATCTCCTTTTCTCCCAAGAGAGGTTTCGTAGTTGAAAAATATACTAAGGACTCAATGGTACGGCTCTGTACTCTTCAGAAGTGTATTCAAAAGTTTCATTTCCCACATTTTTTGATGCAGGCAAAACCTTCTGTACGTGTCATACTGTTTTGGTATCTAAAGCAAAGCTCTGTTGTAGATATGTTGTAGAAATAAAGACACTTAAAAAATTTTAAAAGAGAAATAATTATTGGAGCACATGTACTGTCAGTGTGTCATATCTACTGGTGACACACTCATTTTTTCAGTCTCTGATGTTAAGTTTCTTTTCAAAGCAACTGAAGTTCTAGCTAGTAACCACTTGGCGAAAACATCTCAGCCCCCAGCCCTTGGTGACAGCCCCGCAGAAAGAATATGAGGACTACAGGTAACCTGTTAAAGTGGGCTCCAGGGGTTCAAATGTTGTGAGAAACTTGGCATATTCCTTTTGGAAGATAATTTCCATTATCAACTCAAACAGGTGTTTGATCCAGAAGACACCCTAAAACCATTGTTGCTAGTAACATGTAGCTTGTGTGGTAAGATTTGACTTACTTTTTCTGTAGCTTCAGGATTATTAGGATTTTTATCTGGATGGTGCTTCAGTGCCATCTGAAATAAACA
>Ga0126339_10004283_pt1 | contig 10521 bp, 4 predicted proteins | sample OrbTmetagenome_2_FD_92532 | JGI IMG/M metagenome (GOLD analysis project Ga0126339, IMG submission 92532) | Coral microbial communities from Petempiche,Puerto Morelos, Mexico - Orbicella T R C metagenome | ecosystem: Host-associated > Invertebrates > Cnidaria > Coral | place: Petempiche,Puerto...
TATCATAATCATATGAAGCCCGCCGAACATCAAAGGAGCAAACAAAGATGCCAAGATTTATGTTAGACGGTCCACGACCGTGCACAATCTTTTGTTTTGCGCTCATACAATGATGCATGAGTTACGTAACCAAACCTGGTTAGTTCCTCGATCAGTAGTAAACAAACTATTGTGTTTTGTGTACGGTTAAGACCGAAAAACCGAACGAAAACATACAAGTAAGAACTTTATCGAGTTTCATAACCATTCCCCTCTATTAACTATGTCATAATCTACTATCTATTATCTATTGTGTACTCTTTTTTTCCCAGTAACGGTTCATTAGAGCGGTCTTCAATTGAGTGCCGTAAAGCCAAAACCAAAGTTATCACATAAGCCAGTCACAAAGGACAATCTAGTGAGCCAATCAAAACTTTAAGCAGATACATGAAGCTGGCGCGAAGCGCAGGAAAACGCATGCGGGCAAGTCACGATTGGGTGTGGTTTAGCGTCTCATTGGTTGAAATGTGGTGCGAGCTTTTTAAACCAATCGCTAACCATAGTAACGCAACACCAATACGAATGTGAATTACTTTCGACACTCAAGTGAAAACCGCTCTATACGTATTCTGGTTCTGGTTCCGATTTCTGTCGTGAAGAGGTAGTGTTTTTACCGCCGTCTGCTGTGGAGTCCTGCGAAATAACACTCAGCCTCATTTGCACACCAGTCGGATCCCACTCGAGGCTGTATCGATTAGCTGGGTCAAGTCTGACTTGAACGCATTCCACATGGTCAGCGGAGTCTGCCTTTCTCTCGGGCCCGGGACTCGGTTGAGGTGTTGGGGGTAGGTCGGGAATTGGTTGAGGGGGTGGGGGTGGCGGCGGAGGCATGACTTCTTCATCGCCGTATTCATAAGCGCAGGAAGGGTCCCATTCTAAGCTTGATTTCGATACGCGTGAAACAGTAGAAGCGGTGCTAATACGATTCTTCTGCTTCAGTCCAGTCGGTAAGTCGGTGAGTTTATCACCCTCCTCAAGCTTCGCGAGGCGTTTGCTTGGAGATTGGGGTGACGTACATCTGGTTTCAGAAGTGGGTGATGCTGGGTCGCTTTCCAAACTTATCGCCGGATTCTCATAAATTCTGACCCTTTCTGGCGTCTTCAGTGCCGTCTCCGGCAGACTGTGTCTTGCTTTCTTTTTATCTTTATCGTTAATTTTAATTTTAGATTTCGGAGCAACTGGTTTGATGACTAAAAAAGTCGCCAGTCTCTCCCAGTCCGTCGCTTTATTAGCAGACTTAGGAGAGCAGGGTCCGTCTTTTTCTGTTTGCTCCGCACACATTGCGGCCCTCGACGAAGTTGGTGACGTAACGTCCTCGTGAATTTCTAAACCGTCCGACCCGGCGCGAAATACCAAGACGCCGTTACGTTTGTCTTTGGAGCGTTCCTTGGCCTTTTTGTTCCGAAGACGCACAGGCGAAAGCGGTCTTAGAGGATTCCTGCTGTCGAGGTTGCCGTTCAAATCTTCGGCTTCTTTTCCTTCTAAGAGCGATTTAGTCCTTTTGTAAGGGGGTCGCTCTTTGGCTTTGGATTCGTGCGTCGGAACTCCATCGAGAGTCTTCGGCCTCTTTTTAAGTTTCGGTGAAAGAACCCGAACAATGATATCACGGACGGGGCTCATTCTCCGATCTCGTTTCGTGTTTTGATTTTCATCTTTGCTAATTTCGCCTTTTATTTCCTCGGCATCGCACTGATCTAATAAAGTGCCTGTTCCTCCCTTCGATAGCCTGTGTCGCTTTGCGTCTTTCTCTACAGAGTTGGGCCTTCTTTTAGGGTGTTGTAGACTGCCAGGGTTTGAAGGAGATTTACTCGGCGTAATTGAGGAAATTTCACTAGAAATTGTCGAATTTCCGTCATTGATTTTCAAAAGCGCATTCGGAGAGCTTGGAGACACGCTTGGACACTCACTGCTCAACCATGTGACATTAGTGTCAGATGAAATCGTACCGCACTCGCTGACGCCTTCTTCGTGTACTCGGACGCCTCTAGAAGTGCTCGGTGACGATGGAGCTGAATGTAAGAAAACAATGGCTTCTCCGTGTCGAGAGTTAGTGGGAGATTTATTTGTGATTATAACGGCGCCCTCGGCTTTAGAAAGTTCTGATCCTCTTCTTTGTTGTTGCACTCCATGTTTTAGCTCAGTGACTGGTAAAACTCTCATACAAGTGTCTTGTCCTTGTGGACTGGTCACTTCCACAGCCGACAATGACTCCAGTGATTTCTTGGTAGGCAAAGGGCCCATTTCTAAATCCTTGTCAGCTTCTTTCCTTTTATCAGTCGATAAGATGTCCTCTTTCTGTTCTTCTTTCCTACAGGACAAAGCGCTGTAGAGATTCTCCAAATGGTCGTTATCAAAAGCGTATAAGAATGTGTGTAAGCAAGCATTTAAAGATAACGAGATTGCCATGGTCTGCATCGCATCTGTTTCAGGTATTATTCGCGGCACGGTGAAAAGCAACAACATGTACGGAATTGCCCACGTAAAGAACGTAGATAAAACTAGAAGAAACATGCGAACGGTGTTTCTGTAGTCCACAGTCACTGCAACTACGCGATCTTTGAGTTTAGTTCGACATATCATGAACGCGTGTAAACATATGAGTACTACACAGACGGCCACGAGTGATAAATTTATTCCTCTGTCAATGTCTGTGAAGGATTGGCCACTAGCGAACGTGGAACAAAGATAGCCCCAGTTTCCCGCTTTAGTCCACAATACAACTGTGGCAATAGTTGCGAATATCCAACTCTCGAATACGTAACCCACTGCTCTGCACGTGTCAATATAACGCGGTGATTTCACTATAACAACCAAAAACCTCTCCACTGTGACGAGAACAAGCGACAGCACAACCACCATGAGCCCGATGTACTTGATGATGAACAGCGGTACACACAATTTGGCTTCCCATCGTTCTTGATGGCACTCGGACGAGTCCCCGTATGTAACAGTGTCTGAAACAGTTACTATGACAATGTGTGTGCCGATTAAAATGTTTCCCAACAGTAAATTCATGACGAAAATGCACAGAGGAGCTCGGCGAACTACACTGTTGCATAGTAAAGTTAATAAGACGAGGAGATTTGAAGCAACGGCGAGAAGCCCGAACGTCCACAAGGCAAGCTTGACGCCCGTGTTGTCTCCGATCATTCCTGGCCAACACGTATTATTGGCAAACGATTTCGAAGCCACACAAATTACTTTCACCTTCTTTTGCTTGTTTTCGCAGCTTGCAAGCACGCAAGAATGTTTCGGATAAGGCGACAGCTTGACTACATCTTCTTTAATGTCCATAGCCTCGCTACAGACGGGATAATCGCTCTCCAAACACTGCTCTCTGGGTTTTTTGCTGAAGTCGCAATGGACATTTTCCTGTTGTCTGTCAATTGACACATTGACAGTGTGTGATCTGTTGAGAAGTCCTTCAGGAAGATTTTTCAGATTATTTCCATCCAAGCCGATTATCCGTAGAGAGGGGAGACTGTCGAAAACGTCTTCGTCTAATTTTAGTTGCCCATTGTTTTTCAGATTCCTGCGAGGAAAAATAAAAAAATAAAACTGACAGTTTGAAAATGCAAAGGTTTATGATCGCTTTTGGAAATCAAGCATTTACTCTTGTACTTGCACAGAATGTAGACCAAAAATGAGAATGATAAAATTGTGATCGTGTTAAAATTATAATAAACAACTTAAGTATCTATAAATACATACAATTCTCGTAGGTTTCGAAGTCCACGGAAGGATTGCCTCGTAAGAAATCTGATAGAGTTGTTTGCAAGAGATCTGCAATGCACAAAACAAACGCATTACGTTAATTCAACACTTTTATCGGGAATTCCCTAAGCTTATAATTGCAGCAAATTTTCCCTTCGATAAGAAAATATTGTTTATGTTACGATAACACTATTTTTGACCAAGCTTCACTTAACTGAAGCCACATTAGTTTGAAAATGCACGCTAACTTTCTAATAGGTTCTTAATAACATTTCTTGAGAACTGTTTTTGAAAATCAATCCAGAATAATTGGGTTTCTAATGATATTACAGGCACATTTTCAAAGGTTCTGAGAACCTCTCGAAATCGTGCTAAAACAAATTACACTCAAACATTTCGCTGGTAAAGGTTGGCCTGATTTGATGATGATGGAGAAAGCTAAACGCAAAACAACAACAAAACTTTATTTCACCCCAGAGTTGAAAGAGAAGAGCAATTTACAGAGTCTAGTTGAATCTCACGCGCGCTCCCATTGGTTAACCCGCTCTCCCACTTACCATAGATTACTTTGACTTCTTCTTGACTTACAACTTTACACTAAACTCCAGCTATATAACAAAACAGTGGATCACTGGTCCCTTGGAAAACAGTTTTATTTTCCCTCGAATCTCGATGTTTCCCGAGACTTCGTCTCTGACTAACAAATTGCTTCCCACGGGTGATTAAGTGTATAGTGTTATCATATCAAAGCAAAAATGATAAGGGTACTGGCTACTCGAAATAACGTAAGAGTTTAAAACGCCAGGCAGTCGAAATGCAAACATTTTAATACTCACAAGTATCGAAGAGAAGTGAAGTTCTCAAACGTTCCTGGCGGAATTTGGCGTATGTCGTGAGACGATAAATCACTACAAGAAGAACAAAACAAGCTGTTAAATTAGGACACTGCAATCAAATAGAGAGCATGTTTACAATACTAGAAAATGACCAATTATCGAAACACTTTGATCTCAAATTTGTAACGAGCGTAGAATTGAGTGAAACTTGATATTCATAAGATCATTAAGTTGGCAAACTCTCAAATATTTCTTCAAGTAGTATATTTTTTCTAGTTGTTTCATTTCTTTCGCCAGATCCACAAATACCACTTTCAACATTGATAGTTCATTTCAATACCATGCCAGCCTAACTCCACTTAAGTTGAAACAGACAGCAAGGAGCATTTAAACAAGACATTCGTGGAATATCTTGGCGAAACAACTTGTTATATAGTGTCTAGCCGGTTCATCGAAAAAGAGACTTTTAAAACACGAATGACCCAATTCGAAATATAGTTTATCGGTTTACTGTGGGACTGTGTTTGTGTAAGTTTGTTTGAATACAAATCAGTGTTTTCTTCCGAGTTTCTGAGCGGTGCAAGTTTTCACGAAGTTCCAACAATCAGGAACAAAGTAAAAATGTACAGTCTTATAAAAATATTATTGCACTGTCAGATAAGCTCAGTTTCGTAAAGACATAAGGTAAACTGGCTCATTGATCAAGCCTTTGATCTCCTTTTGTTTATTTATTTGGCAGAGTTCAGTAATCTTGAACGAGAACAACATTAAACAGGTCACACTCAAAGTCATCAAAATCCTCTACGGCAATGTTGAATCTCATCCAAGGTTTTGTCTCATGCAAAACGGAACTGATAATTTGATTAACAATTCGCCTGCAATAACATCGTTTGCAGCACAACATTTTGACGGGGCTTGAGAGGTTTTTTGTTTTTGTTATTTTTTTTCACTGTAACTAAAGAAATGTACGACCCACGCTTAACTTTCGCTATCGCTTTATCACAGAGAAATCTCCTAAAGTAAAACTGCTTACCGCTTATTTATACTCCATAAATGATACTGACGGCCAACTTTGGCTGTTTATCCCTTTTTTCAATTCCGGATTGCAAAGATTTAGTTACTTAAGAAAGCTCGGGTTTCTTCGTTATAAACATATTTTGTTGCTAATAATCTGCCTTGATCATTCATATGTTTCAAGTTTGGCCACCCACCAGCGCCCGCCTGACCTACTAAAACATTGGAAAGATAAAAAGATTTCTCCACTGTTTATTCATAAGGTCACATCTGCGAGGTTCTAAAAGATGACCTGACTGTCGAATAACACACAAAAACTCTTTCTTTTACTTTCCAACTGTAACAATAGACTTCAATTCGGTTTTCCTTGTCTTCGAGATATTTAACTGAATCCGGATTACGGAAAACGCTGTGTTTTATGCAACGTTTCCTACTATAATTTATTTGTCATTGATTCTCCTTGAACATTCGTCTAAATAGTGTCACTAGCAAATACGCTACAGGAAAAAATGAATTCTGTTCAGTTGTTGCATTTAAATTACCCAAAACCTTCACAAATTCGCTTTGCATGTTGACGATTCAGGCCGCATTAGTGGTGTTCTAAGCTACAGCATATCCGCATTATATCAGAAGATTGATCACCCTGTGTGATACGCGCAAAGACGTTTTGTCTATACTTACAGCCGTGTGATGTTTGCCGGTAAAATTTTCTTCAAGATCGTCAAGTCCTGTACCCTGCATCGAATAGTCTCGCCACAAGTGCACTGTCTCGGGCAGTCGAACGCCAAACAAGAAGACATACATGCCGCAAACACCAGAGAAGCAACCACACCGATCTTCATCTTGCGTGTGTTTTTTCTGGCGGAGTTGCGATCTGTTTGCAAACAAAACCAAGAAAGAACCATTAAATGCACAACTCTAAGACAATCGCGTGAGATCATGACAGATAATGAAGGAATAAGAGTGACGTTAATAAGTCATACCAAGCTGATAACGAGTTGATAAGCAGATTGAAAGACTCCTTGGTGAATTATTAAACCAGATTCCCGCGTTTTTCGATCGTCAAGATTCGATTTTTATCGTAAAGAGTAGAAATGCTAGAAAGTCACTCTCGATAAATGTTCCTAGTTTTTCGTGATGCTTGGATAGCTTAGTTTACGAGTGTGTGAAATACGAGATTTATCACCCAAGTGTATAATACTGTGTTTATACTAAGAGGAGATATGGATATGTTACCGCCCAAAGCCAATAAGTTTGTTGCCAGCTGCCTACATCAGGCCAATATCGTTAACAGGTTCATAAGCAATGCGATTGTCACGAGAAAGCTGAAAATAATTAAGAGTGCGACAAATGGCGGCCAGCAGGTCTTTAACGACAACAACAAAGTCTATCCAGTTACTACGTTTTATCCCGGTACACATTCTGGAAATTTGTGATAACCTTTTAATAAATACCGCTAAATTCCAGTTAGGACATTGTAAGATTGAGATCCCTGTTGGCTTTTGTTTGAATGGTCTCGATTTCGATTTTCTATTCACAATGCAAAAGTTAGTTTAGGAAAAATAAAGTAAATCTGTCCTAATTGAGTCCTGAATTTCTGTACTATGCTGCACAAAATAAGACAAAATATATAAAAACGAGAATTCGCCTGAAATTGAAACAAATTTAGCGATCTAGACGATTTCACCATTGCACTGGGAAGAAGGGCTAATGTATTCTTCGCATCGCTCACTATTTATACATAACAGACGAGTTTATGTGATTCATTTCTTAGAGGAAAAAACCGCATGTACTACTGATAATTTTTTATGGATGTTGTCCAGTCCGAATAGGGAGTTTTCACATGACGTCACGGCGGCCATGTTGGTGCCCTAATCAATGTACTTTTTGTCCATTGGGAAATGAGTTCTTTTCATAGGCAAACATTTCTTATTGTTTAGAAACACTACTGAACATGGCTGCCGTGAAATCGCTCTACAGCACAAGCAGTTTAAAAGATGTCACGTCAGTATTTCTTTCCTATCAAAAACCGAGGGCTCACAAATGAACATGCTTGATGATACGACTCTCCGTGGCCTTGGTGGCAGAAGTGTACAGTGCCACTTCATTTCAAAACTGTACGTTTTTCAATTGATGTGGCATAGCTGTATGAAAAGTTGCATTTGTGTAGGCGTTATTCATTCCGACAATTGTGGTTTGTGGAACAAAAATGATTTTCAAACTTTTGACGTTTGTGTTACCACTAAAAATGCATCGAAGTTTTTAACGTAATCCCAGGTGTGAATAAATAAAGTTGCTAAATTTAGAGCTATGCCGAGATTGACTCCCCTAATTAAATAAACACCTTACTAATCAAGTATTTATAGTCCAAAACCGTGATTTCTTGGCTAAGATCGACAAAGAGTAACTTAACACAGAATGTGACATCTATTGGAAAAACCGAAGTGTGGCTTTTAACAAATATTTCCTTCGCGGGAACCCAGCCTTCGAGTCCTTGCTTCCATTCAATGCTTCTGAATGTGTTTGTGTGCACACATGTGCGTTGAATTAAAAGGTGGATTACCGTCCCACATTACTATAAATTCGGAGTGTCCTTGTAACAGAACGGTCTATTCTATACACCATTATTCATCACTTGACCCAGTATACCTTACCTGTTCTGGTTGTTTGTACATGCAAGCGTCACAAACCGCATTAACGAAACTCCCATTCACGAGATGAATGTTTTTCTTTAAAAGAAGAATAACAGAAACTGAAGCCGATGCGGCTGACTCGCGAAGATAACACGATAATTGAATTGCCGAAAATTGACAACAAATTTCCACTGAGCTACACATGTCAAAGTGTCAAACTGCAAAAAAGAGGTGCTGTTGTAATTTCCAAGGCCCCGACGTCCACATTACGCCGAAGGAATTTGAAAACGGAGGTTTCTGAAAACGCATCAGATGTTGCCGTTAACACTACGCCGGAGGAATTTCACGACGCGATAATTACCGGTCATTTTAGATTTGTGTTTGAGTTAAACTCAGTCAAGGAAATCACATGATTATCGTGATGGCATAGTTTTTGGAAAGCTCCGTTTTCAAAATGTTTTCCGTCCACACGAAAACGAAAAGCTGACGTTAAATTCCTCCGGTTTGAAGAGCGTTTTCGAAAAGCTGCGTTTTCGTGGCGGATTAGTCTGGACGGTAGGCCTAACCGTAGAAATAAAGCTGCGTTTTCAAATTCCTACGGCGTAGTTTTGAAAAACGTACCTGTTTGAGAGACGAAAGAGTAAGATGGCAAAGCAAACTTGAGGGCTCCTGACAACCTTAATTCCTATCAAAGCCTTAGTTGCTTTGCATTATTGGCGTCGACATAGCAGCTCAAAAGTTATTTTTTCCAGCCGCCCACAATGTGAATCCATCCGCTAAAGTTGTCAACTGTTTATCAAGATTACAGTACACCCGTAACGCCTTTTTAGTTCTTTGATCTCAAAATAGACCGGTAATACTTATCTTACTATGAGCAGTGATATTTTTAGGACAGCTTTGTACAGTCACGTTCTCTTGATACGGCTGTAATTACGTCAAAATCGAGATGAAAACCTTGTTTAAACTCTTGCATTAAGTTGTTTAGGAGCACTATTTTAGAAAGTCTAAACCTCCAATTTCAAAAAAGGTTTTAAAGTGTAATAAATCATAGTGAAACGTGTTAACCAACATATACCAGCTCTATAACATTTAGGGCTGATATTAATCAAAGAATTTCAGTCTTGTCGTTGTTTAAAAAAAAATCTTCTGGTTTCTTTGCATCAATTCGAACTCAAACCATGGTGATCTTTTTTTGTAGCACAAATTTGTCTGTATTTCAAAACGTAAAGCTATTGCAAGCTGAGAAGAGTCTTTATGCTTACAGTCTACCACATCAAAGATATCACTAGGAACGTTATTTACTGTATTTCGAAATTGCTTAGAATTCGTGCTTATGGTACACTAGCAACTCATATCGCAACTGTTTCTAACCAAACACAAGATTTCTACGAAGTGAAACAGTACTGTAAACATTCATGACAAAAGAATGTAGTTATGGCTAGTCGCTGATCAAATGTCTTTGTCACTTTGGTTGTACTGTCAGTGTATGTGTTATTTCTTCCGTGCAGATGTTATCATCTCCTTAACAGCACTTGCTTCTAATCTATGATCTTTATCAGTTGGCAAAACAAAAATCCACTGACTGTCTCGTGCGGAACCTCACGCGATGGGGTTTGCTGTTTTGAAGACAAAAAGAATCTTTCATATCGTTGTATGGCGTGTTTCTGATAAAAGTTGTTCGTCGAGTCTGCTTAAGTGTAGCTTGCATTACTTCTTGCGCGGGTTTTAAGAGAGTCTCTCACAAATTGAAATTGAAGCAAGTTCCAATTAACCTAATTAACTACTGATTATCATATCTTAATTAAGTTTTTAATAGAAGAATCTTATTCTTGTCTGAGTTGATTTGTCATCTGTCTCGATGCCCGTAAATCCAGTCACAAAACAATCAGAAAGGGACCCTTATAACTTAGAGCATTCCTTTTGGAAAAAAAAAAATATCGTTTAGACCACCTGAAAGTTTCCACCTGTTCGCGCCTAGGAATTCAAAGGCAGATTGAATTGTTTAGCTTTCTATTTACCCGCCGGCAGGTTTTGCTCACATGTCGGCGTCAAAGACTTTACACGTAGTACGTCCCTAGCCTGTAGTGACACACAATGGAGTTTCAGTGAGTTCGTGCGCATGTGGTCGCCAGTCAACAGAATTTGAAATAGAGTATGCAAAAGTGGAAAAATAATTCTTGTTTTTACAATGTCGCAGAAGCTACCAAAAACAAACAGCTGCAAAAACGATGCACGTTTTGTTGTGTTTTGTTCTTGCTCTCAAGATATCCATGTAACAATTTTCA
>Ga0126339_10004284_pt1 | contig 10519 bp, 6 predicted proteins | sample OrbTmetagenome_2_FD_92532 | JGI IMG/M metagenome (GOLD analysis project Ga0126339, IMG submission 92532) | Coral microbial communities from Petempiche,Puerto Morelos, Mexico - Orbicella T R C metagenome | ecosystem: Host-associated > Invertebrates > Cnidaria > Coral | place: Petempiche,Puerto...
CACCTAGTGCGTCATTTAGGAGAAACGAAAATACCTCAGTCTCCAGACTTCTCTCAACTTTACTTCATGGTTTCGGTTGAACTATGCAAGGAAAATATCGACATCACAGTCCACGAAATTCATACAGAAACCAAAAAGAATCCTACAAATTCGTTGTGAACTGTGGTTTTAAAAATAACTTAACTTGTATAGACATCGTTCGCACAGTGACATGTATACCTCTAGTTATGGACTCCCGTCCGAGTTCATATACACCTTTCAATGTGGAAACTGAATCTCATGGTTAGATGACTAACCTGACTTCCTTCTGGAATACTGACTCAGTTACCTCGAGATAACGTGAGTCATGCCAAACAGCAGGCTTCCAATGGCTCAATGGAAATTTATCTTATCCTTCCCTGTTATTGCTTGAGCCTGGGAAGATTGAAAGCAGAGTGTTAAATAAAAAACATAAATAGAATTCCACCGATATACTAATGCAAATGTTGCAATCTGATTGGCTGAGGTACTCATACATTATCAGCCATTGGTGAGTGGCCAGTGGCTGGCGGTGGTCCACATACTGTAATGCTTTCGCGTTTCTCCACCGTTTCGAGTTAAATTTAAAAATATGACAAGGTAATTCAGTACAGATAATTGACCGTCATGCGACTTTTAAAACTTCCAAATTTTTCAATAAACTGATGAACGCGTACAAACAAAGACGAGCTTCAAACAACAATTCAATCCGCCAATGGAAATCGCTAATTTTAAAGAAATTTAGTTAGAATTCTACTAAAACAAGAAGATTATTCGCTCTCGCGATTTCCATGAGGTGATTGGGATTCCAGCCTTACCAACTATCACCTCATAGAAATCTCGGGCTCATAATCTTATTGTTAAATAGTTCAAGTGCTTTTGTCCAGTTTTTATTGTTCAGGCTCTGGTTGTTCGAAAAGTAGATAACGCTTTCCGCCGGATAAATCACTATCTAGCGGATAGCGTGGTTTGTTTTGTTAACACTTATCCGCTGGATGGGATCCGGTGGATAGCGTTATCCAGCCTCCAAACAACCGAGGCCTGAACTGACAGAATAATTAAAATCACAATCGCTGAAAAAGCAGTCCATTACGCTATGAACACGAAAATACTTACCATAACAAGTCTCCTTTTGAAAAACAAGCGGGATTTCACGACAAAACTTAAATTGAGGTAACTTATTCAGTGAGCACCTCAGAAAATTGACGCGTCGCGTCGAGCGCCAATCTGCGTCAACTCTTACGATTTGCTGCGAGATGCTACGAAGGGAAACACTATCGAAACTTCAGCTTTTAAAAATACCGAGGCTGTAGGGACATGTATCGCATCACTTTACTGCACCAATCGGCGATTGGTGCAGGGTAAAAGTTTCTTCGGAAACTAATGACTTTCTATTATTTGCTTTTTGACACACTCAAATTTCTGTACTCTCCACCAAGGAGAAATTGCTTGTATCCACTATGTCGATAATATTACAAAGCTTTGTTGTGTTAAGGTTGTTAAAATACTAGGGCTTGAATTAAAGCAGCAGCAACAACAACAACTGCAACAACATGAACACCACCATTATGAAAACAAATCCACACAACAGTGAGTAGGTGACTTTTCCTTCAAAATTCCACTTTCCAAAATTGTTTGAGCGAGCAGTGTTAATGAGAGAAAATTCCGAGTATCACAACTTCGGTCACTCAGTTACAAGAAAGATAGATTTCTCGTTTCGACCTATGACGAAGTTTGGGTGGGTTTCGCGATTCAAAGTCAAGTCCTAAAAGTGGAAGGATCAAAGGTTTTATATATATTGCATTTGTGGTCAAATATCGTTTATCGCAAACTTGTCTAAACTCTTTTTGGTTTCTACTCAAGACCGCAGCTGTGCTATGTTTGCTTCTTCTTTTTCTGTTGTTTTTTAGACATTTTCTCAGCCTTTGTGGCTTTGATGGCGTCCGTAATGAATTCTAACTCAGCAACATTGTCATTTTCACTTGAATCGTTGTATTCGCTTTTCTTCGTTTTGCTCTTTTTGCGTCCAGACTGTTTCTGTTTCTTTTTGTTTTCAAACAGAGCAGGAACTGACTCCTTAGCGCCATCACTATCAGATTCCTGAAAAAACAAAATTAAAATAAAATTAAACATCAACTTCCATTGCTAAAGTTATATCCAGTGTTACTCCAATGTCACGTTATATCTTTTTGTTTCTCTTTCTATTTTCTAGTTTGCTACATGGACTACTTCCTGGTATTAGCAAAAGCTATTAATATGAAAAAAAAGCGCTTCGTCAACTCAGAAGAACCCAATGAAATGTATCGTGCCAGGCTCGCACGTTAAGTCAGGGTTTTCTTCATCTTTCTGTTGGGTTTCCAAACTTCTCAACCAATCAAACGTCTAAGATTCGTATGTGTAATTAACGGCACGTGGCTATCGAGTCTTAACCCGTTCTCCAGATTACCTCGCTTTTTGATTGGTCAAACAATGGGAAAACCAACATAAAAGTGTCAAAAAAAAAAAAACTTCATGGAGTGACGATGGAGACCCTTTAGCCAGCCATTGGTCCAGTAAAGCGTAAAACTACAATTTTGTAGGGAACCTGAAAATAATAGTCTACTAAGATAGAAAAACACCAAAGGGATAATTTTAAACCATAAAGGAACAAGGATCGTTAAGGATGGAGAAGATTAACACGGATTACAAACCACGAACTTGAAAAATCTAGGCTAAAAATTTCAAGATGCGCAAACCGTGACGTAGTTTCTTCAAGTTTACACAGTTTTGTTTCACCAGAAAAAGAGAATTATAGTTTCGTTACTTTTCACGTAAACATTTTTCGTGAAATCGAAATAAAATGGATGGTGTTTCAGTTGAGGGTATATCATAGATTTTTTTCGCCTGAGCAGTCCTTACCCCTTCAGAATCAGCAGCATGTTTTCCACTTGCAGTGAAACCCAAAGCGGCCATTTCAGGAGCAAGCTTTGAAAACTTGCGGTCGTCCTTTACCTTAGCTTTCTTGTTCTGTTTTGCACTGTCTTCTCTCTCTTCCAAAATCTCCTCCAGTAGCTTTCTTTTCCTGGCTGCTCTCTGTTCCTTTTCATGCCATGTATTGTCCTTTCTTTTAAAATGTTCGACACCGCAATTTTGCAACACAATTCTGCCATAAAAGTTGCTAGTTAGTTGTTGCTCACTGAGAGCCAATTCCTGTGTAATGTCTTCCTTGTGTTTGACTTCTGCTCGTCTCCAACACGTTTCCACAACATGGCTACCTTGTTTCTCGCATGCAAGTTTTGCAAAGGTCCCCTGAAAAATCAAGACGTATATTTTAAGCTGGAAGCAATAAGAGACGGGCGTAAGTTATAGAAATTCCAAATGTGTCCCAAAAAAGTCTGGAAATTTTCAGTAGTGTTTTTCTGCCTGTACTGTACTGTACTGCCTTCATGTAGCCCTGTAAGTATTCAGTCTCTCTATTTACGGACCAACCCTAGGGAGGTAAATGACTTAATACCTATTTTTTTCCTCTCTCTCAGATCAGTTCATTTTTTTTAAACTCACGAAAGCGTTACCGTGAATGTGGGAAGAGATCGGAAAATCCAGGATGTATTAAAAACAAATCAGCTTACAAAATTTGTTACCTGCCCTCTTGAAAAAAAAAATAAACAATTTTAAAATTATAGTGGAAGCACTTCTTGTTATTCTTTGCAAAGTCTTTAAAATGGTTTTCCACACAAAAGTAGACTATTTCAAATTTAGGAGGGATTACAAAGTAATACAGTAACAATCTAAAAATATTTGTTGCAAGTCTGACACTCATGGTAAACACTAACTGGACCTTCAGTCTGAAGATCAAAATGTTATTTCTCTGCACTTTAGTCTGTAAAGATTTTGAGAATTTGGTGGTTTATCATGGCAGCAAGACCTTAGACTGATTGTAGTCAGCCTCTTTTCCTAGGATCCAACAAATGTTTACCATTCCCAATGCATGCAACAGAAAAACAGACAAAGCTGACAGCATTCTTTTATATGCATTCCCATCAACTGGCTGACAGTGCCTCAAAACTATACAGAGAAAATGGTTTTCAATCATTTTTCATATAACTCTCATGACAGAAGCTGTACCTTTAAATACTCAATAAGCATGTGTTTCTTCTCTGATGGCACCGATCTGCTCTTCAAGAAAGCTTCAATAGCATATGAACCCATTGGGTCATTAGCAAGGGTCACAAGGTCTTCCAGTGACAGACTGAGCAAGCTCTTGACCAACTTGCTTGGGTCTTCAAAGTCAAACAATGTCTTCAGCAAGAGGGCTCCATGGAAGTTGATGGATTTGAGTTTTGCAGTGGGTGGGGATGCTTCCTAAAAAGATAAAAATACATTGCTATTAACATCTACATTAGAGTGGCTTTCAATTGAGTGTTGTAAAACCAAACCAAAGTAATCACTCTAGCTAACCAAACAGGACACGGATAACTTCAGCAAACCAATTAAGACTCCAAGCAAATGCATGCAGCTGATGCAAAGCACAGGAAAATATGTGGAACCAGTCAGGATTGAAGATGACAGGTGATATGGTAGCCTGTGTAGCTTGGCGGTTTAAGCAATTTTTTAAGGAATTTGAGGGTGAGTGCACATAGTGGCAAAGCCACAAAAACGAGCGGTGAAGTTGTCTCAGTTGTCTCTCTCCCAGGCTCCCAGCTTGTCATCGTGGCTTTGCCGCTTTCTTAGTGCACTCAAATTGCTTAAAAACTGCCAAGCTACACAGGCTAGTGATATGGCCACAATATCAATGTAATTTGATAAAAATGTTTGCCAAATACATGTAGCCTCTGTTTAATATACTTTTCTGTTTTGACTTGCCAAGAAAGTTAAGAAGAGAAACAAGACATCATAAACAAAAACTTTCATGTGAAAAGGCATATAATCTATGCTTCACTTGGTTCTTAACCAGTTCCTTTCAGGGCTGTCACAAAGTTTTGATTCACCTGTAGCCGTGATCTTCACTACAGTAACAAACATGTTACTTTATGGATGAATTGTACATTATATCATTTACAGGTAAGTTTACCCATAACATCAAGGGCCCATCAAGCATGCTCCGCCATAACAGGTGCGGGTTACGGCCCTTATAGACAGCCCTGCTTTAAATATGATTTGAAGTACATGTAGGTGGTTGGGCACTACCCATCAGATAGCAATAAGAGTCCAGGGTTAATTTTTGAAATCTGTTTAGCACTATTTCTGGCCATCCACAAAAGAATACCGGTGGCTCTCCCACAGGTGCCTCGTCTTACTGAAAGTACCGCTAAACTCACCACAGAGTTACTGTTTTCTTCACTATCTTTTTCTTTTTCATCTGGCTCTGGCTTTGTTCCATAGAAAATTTCATATGTTGTTAATGAGGATATCAGTACAACAGCGCTGCTTCGTTCAACTTTTCCTTCACAGTGGAATGCTCGTAACAAAGCTTTTAACATCTTTTTTTGCTTTATCACAAACCGGACTGCAACTTCTGCCATTCTGACCACAACACCCATATGCCCCAGTGCAAGGAGATCCTCCAAATATGGCAGCAACTCAGCAATCATCTGTTCTGCCTAAAATTAATGAGTCACAATGAAGAGAGACCATGTTGAATTTAGGAGTTTAAATTACGGTTAGTACACAGGTGTTTGCATTTTAATTTATTTATTTACCTCACAAAGTTACAATGTGTAGTTCCAGAAAATATCCATACCTGCCCCACAGAAGGGATTTTGTCCAAGACCCCCCACCTCTCTCAAAATTTCAATTAAGCTTCAAACATTTCTTTACATTTTTTGTTCTTAGAGAACTCCCCATCTCCCCAGGAATATCCAATCCCTTCTCTAGGGGGAGGGGGAGGGGGAGGGGGAATATGGGTATTTTCTGGAACTTCTTAATGGTAATAATAGCATGGTTGTTTCCCATAACCTGGGGCTGGTAGATTTTGGGTTCAGGCTGGTGGATTCTATACTTTGGGCAACTGAAGTTTTTTGGGGTAAAATTTGAGAAAGTAGTACTGTAAGCGATGAAAATTATTGTCTTCATTTTAGCTTTTAATTGATCAATCATGCTTGTGGGATGGAAATGTCTCAGGTCTCTCATAAATGGTACACAAGAACAAACGAATCACTATTTGCCAACCTGTGATTTCTCTCTAGTACTTGCCATCAGATGCTGTACAATAAAGTTAGCAATAGGATGACTGGACAACTGAACCAAGTGGTCACTGAAGTAAGAGTTGTAGATCTCCTGCCAAAGCTCTGGTGTAACAACATGCAGAATTTTTTCTGTTAGGTGACTGCTGATCTCATTGGCAAGAAGAACAGGAACTCGGTAGTTGCTGAAAACAATTTTGTATTGTAAAGTTGAACCTGGGTTAACGTTTTCTAACTTGCTTTAACTGAATTTCAGGTGTAAATTAAGTCCGTCCGTCTGACTGTCCATTCACCCTCTTCATGTAAATCAATGTGAAATGTCACTTTGCAAAGTTACAATGAGAGTAATAGGTAATTTTATATGTCTTACAAGATTTGAAATTCTGGAAGGAAGAAAAAAAACAGTTCTCAGTAAAGTCAAAGCGTTTTATTATGTCATAGATACTTAAGTTGGTGTAAGGAGCTTGGCTGCTGAGTTAAAGGCATCTGTAGTTACATCAGGTCTTATGTATACATTGTAAGTCTTCACACCTCATTTGCCCAGTTGGTATTAGAAAATTCATCTGCTGCTGTTTCTAAACACAATATAGCACAACTTGTGTTCTGACTTATAGCGCAAGGTTTGTTAGCCCCAAGCCAACCTCTCCTCCTGGGACAGGCTGTGACAGTAATGTATCGTAAAAGCATTTTCAAAGAAAATCTTTATATTTTGAGAACACACCCACCTTTCTTGTTCTTTTACACCTTCATCAACTTCACCTAATTCCTTCGATTCCCTTGGACCTTTGATCTTTCCTCTCTTACTACTGAACATGTCAATTTGTGACATGACTGCCTTGCACAACTTCATACATAAAGACTGATCCTTCCTGTGCAAAACCAACAGGAGTGTCTGCAGAAGGGGGTTACTGACTGGATGAAGAGATAACTTTTGCAGCTCTATTTTCATTATGACCTTGGTGAGTTTTTTCAGAATTGGTGGAAAACTCTCTGGAACTGCAACGGTCTCCATGGGTTTGATAGCATTTGCTCCAAAAGCATTTCCCACTGGTTAAAAAAGAAAGAATACGGTAACATCAGAAATGGCAGTCGGGAATAGATTCTAAAGACACACTAAATCACATGGATACACCTTGCATAACTACAATATCAATTTTAGATCCCATTTCAAAAAAAACTATTTAGAAACAGGGGTGGATCCAGAAAAATGTTTGTCCATTCCATCATAATTTAACTTTAACTTTACTTTTTCTGAATGATGGATGTGACTGAGTCATGTGAATCATGTGACGGGCATGAGAATGTATTAGCCATGCACATGTAGTTTTTCAAAATATTTAGTATAAATCATGAACAAGCCTTCACACCAAATAGGGACTTGTCCTTATACCCCCTCTAAACTTCTGTCACAGGTGGATTCACCTGTGACAGCATCTAGTTACTATGCACCTTTGCCTTCATGGCCAGTAATGGTTCACGCCAGTTTCCCTACTTGTTGAGTTCGCTATGCTCAAGTTTGCTTCATGTTCTCTAACCAAAGGCCTAGTCCGCTTCCTCAGCTAACCAAGTTTGACCCGGCAGTGGTCAAAAGAAGGAGGAATAATCTATATATGCATTAAGTTTTAGGTCTATATATTTTTGTTTTATGAAGCTTTAGTTTGTTGCAGGAGCCCAACACTAGGAGCGTGCAACTACCCCATATTCCTGTCACAGAGTTTTCACAGACCGATCTGTTTTTAGTTAGAATTTACAGTCAATTCAGACCCCCGAAGGAACCTCAGTGACCAATCACAAGCATGGACTTAATTTTTAACTGAGATCATCATTTCACTGGAAGATGAAAAGAAAAGCAATTTTTTTCCCTTGCCAATGTGCGCCCGTGTAGACCGAAACCTATTTTGTGGGAAAAGAAGTCTAAAAATAGACTGGTCTGTAAAAATGCTACATAGGCTTACTATAGGAGTTGCATGCTCCTAGTGATGGGCTCCTGTTTGTCAATAGTAGCAAATGCGAATTAAATAGGTAGCAAACTGGAAGATGTGGTTAGCGAACACGTAGTGAACTTGAACATAGCAAACTCAACAGGTAGCGAAACCAACCCCACTAGGTAGATATATGTAACCATGAAGTGGCAAGTACATGTAGCTATCAGTTAAATTCTCTTAGTTTCAAATGATAATGAATACCTTGAGTTAGCTTGATGAATTGCTTTTTCTCATCTGACTGATTACTTCTTTCTCTACTCTGCCGAGAGGCTCGACTACGAACAACATTGTCTGCAACTTTCACACCTCCCAGCACCTCGATTGCTGCCCTTACAACATGGCTCCCATAAATATGGTTAACAAGTTCTGATAAGTTCTCTTTAAGACAGTCGCACAGGCTCAAAAAGAGCTCCTCTGCACTTTTTAAGTCTTCAACGTCGTGATCAATTTCCCTGACTTTACTGCGTTCCGATCTTATTGCCTTTGGAATGACACAAACCAGAGATTGCAACACGTGACTACCGAATTTATCCATGGCGATTTTGCAGAAATGATCTTCTACATTCTGCATCACTTTGCGGATCTGAACATCACTTAAATAAACAATAAGCTTTTCCATAGTTCTGCTTACAATCAAATCACAGAAAAGCTTCACTTCGTTGTTTTCCACTTGTGTGAACACGTTTTCAACGAAGAGCTTTCGACTTTCTTCGTCCTCAAAATCGTCCTCGTTTATCACATCTTCCACCCTCTTGAAGTAGCCAAAGGTTTGCTCATCGAGCGCAGATGCTACCTTAACCTGCTTCTTGGCCTTCTTGTCTTTCATCCTAATTCATTTACTTTGAAAAGCACCAGAAAATGACCCAAAATTTCTTAGACATCAAGGTCGAGATGGTCCGCCATATTGAAACCACGTGTGGACTTAGGATCCTAGCCTTATTAGATCAACTAGTACCCATTCCAGTTGCTTGCCCGAGCCGCTCGGCCAAAACAAAACAGTCCTTTCCCTCGTAGGCAGCGCTATGTATGTGAACAGCTGCCTTAAATATAAATAATGACAATTTGAAGGGAAAGGATTCGATTTCACAATTATGAACGAGGGAAGATGATTGCCTGGATTTTTCTGTCCGTACTAGTCGCAGCAGAAGTTTCCAGGGCGGCTGGAAAATGCGTCAGAAACGATTTTGAAGGTGAGCTATCAAGCATAGAGCTTGTAAGAGGTCGACATTTAGTGACTCAAATTAAATCAGATTTCTGTTGTTTTCTTTATCTAATTTGTTGTTGACATAATGATTTTGGATTTCCCATGGCTTTGAAGTCTATAAATAAAGATCCTGTGAACTTTTTACGCGTTCAACGAACACATACATGTAAGATGTCCTGTATTTGCACTTTGCTCATTTACTCACCGTTCAGGAAGGTTGTCATGAAGTGCCATTAAACGAATATTGTTTAAAGGTGTTAGTAAAGTTACCTTTACTCTGGCAAATCGCGAACGCTTACTTAATGTGATGTTTCAAAATTGTAAAGATTCTAAATTTATGGTACAATAACTTACAATAATTAAATTTATAATTGGCTAAACGGTCAGTGTGAAACGCAGACTGCGGACCTGGGATAAAGTGCAGACTGAGGCAATAATGCAGATTTCAGACCAGGGGAAAATACAGATTGCAGACCAGGGGAAAATGCAGACTGCATGTTCCCATGTGCTTCATTGAGAGCCAATAAACAGGGTAACAGGAGCAAAATTCAGGGTAACCTGAGTGATATTCAGGTTAACCAGAGGCTGGTAACTGGCTAACTGGTAACAGGCTAACTGGAGCGCAGACTTTCACTCTGATAAGCCTGAATAACCCTGTTTCAGGTTTCCACTTGATACATGTAATGGAAATACCACGATATTTCACCGTTGGTGTGTAGTCTGCATTTTACCCTCAGTCTGTATTTTGTAACCCCAGTCTGCAGTCTGCAGTCTGCATTTTACACTGAGTGATTGGCTAAGCCCCAGTGGAAACCTGGGGTTAATAGGTTTCATCTTACCTAATGAAACAAAGACCCCTCACACTCAACTATAGAGGTGTAACATCTTCGTTCTCAGAAGAAAAAAATAAACAACTCTACAGTATGGATTGGGGAGGCGTGGTGGCCTCATGGTTAGTGCACTCGTCTCCGGATCGAGCGGTCTGGGTTCGAGCCCTGGCCGGGGACATTGTGTTGTGTTTTTGGGCGAGACACTTTACTCTCACAGTGCCTCTCTCCACCCAGGTGTATAAATGGGTACCAGCAAACTTAATGCTGGGGGTAACCCTGCGATGGACTAGCATCCCATCCAGGGGGGAGTAGAAATACTCC
>Ga0126339_10004285_pt1 | contig 10518 bp, 5 predicted proteins | sample OrbTmetagenome_2_FD_92532 | JGI IMG/M metagenome (GOLD analysis project Ga0126339, IMG submission 92532) | Coral microbial communities from Petempiche,Puerto Morelos, Mexico - Orbicella T R C metagenome | ecosystem: Host-associated > Invertebrates > Cnidaria > Coral | place: Petempiche,Puerto...
AATCTGTATCTAAAAGACACGTATTAAAGGCTGATGTTGTTGACAGAAATGTACCTAAGCATAAATATAAGGTCAAGTTTGTTCACCAACGACGGGGAAGTTAATTGAGAAATGGATTTCTGTAATTGACATGACTAGTCTAACCATGAAGAGAGAAAAGAGAAAACGAAAATTAAAGCTGCAACAAAATGTTCGCGAGAAGAAAAAAAGAAAAAAGCCCACCGCAAAAAATATTTTCATAGTTATGAGAACCAGAGGTCCTTATTTGAAGATCGAGCAGGCTCGGCCCATTTCGTTATTTCCTTTGATCCCCTAAAAGATGGAAACTGCCAGTTTGCAGCTATTTGCAAACTTTTAAACAGCATAGGAATTCATCGGTCCAACCACACGATGTGGGAAGATATTGTCAATTACCTTAATAATAACCCCACTGATGCCGATGGGACACCACTGCAAAATTTTACAGATCTGCCGTGGCCTACATATCTCTCTTCAATGTCCCAAAATTGTACATTTGGTGACCACATAACGCTTCAGGCCGCTTCCAATCTATACAATGTCGCGTTCAGAGTTCTATCGTCTAATGGTCCTGGGTACGTAACTACTGTTTCTCCAGTGGCTGCAAACCAGATGTGTACATTCATTTTATGGCATTTTGCCGAGGATGACGGAGAACATTATGTTTGTTTAACAGATGAAGATAATTTGAATGAATCAGATCGATGATGAGAACGGAGAAAATCCTGTAAACGGTATTGAGGTATGCGTGGACAAACAGAATTCCGGTGACGAAAATCAAGCGTCTGCTAGCAGACAGAACACTGGGTACGATGATCAAGAGTCTGTGGGCGGAATAAACTCTGGGGATGGCGATCGAGCATCTGTGGACAGACAGAACTCTGGGGAAGATGATCAAGTGTCTGTGGGCGGACAAGACTCCGGGGACTGTGATGAAGCGTGCCAGAACGGACCAAACGATCTCTCGTCATCCACAGAGCCTTATTTAAACCCAGAAATTTCATAATGCTTCACACAAAACAAGGTCCTCCCGCTCCTTCCCCCAACCCCTTCCTCGTTCAACCAACGTGGGAAAGGAACATGTTTCTTATTTTGATTCGAGAATGTGTAGAACTTATAACAAAACTAGTAGACCTAGTATACGGGTTATTTATAACTTAGGTTCCGAAAAGTCAGAATCACGATACTGTCAGGAGTTATTACAATTTGTGTTATTACATTTTGCGTTAAAAAAGTTATTACATTTTGCGTTGGAAAGTTATTACATTTCGCGTTGATAACTTTATTACGTTTTGCGTTGATGTTATTACATTTTGCGTTAGTATTACATTTTACTGCGATTGTTATTACATTTTGCGGCGTAACATACCTGTCAACAATGGTTTTGAATATTTCTACATTGCTAGTTAAATGAACACAAACAATTGCCAAGATAGGCATGAAATAATGTGATTTCCGTTTCCAAGAAAGAAACTATTGTTATTTTTATTGTGTACATTACAATCTGCAATACCCTTTTTGTTTTGTATTGCATCAAGCTGAGAGGACTCCCTATAGTTGACTCAAGGTGCACTTTTTATCAGGCAGGAGGTGTGACAAAAAGGTAGGTATTTTAAACATTCATTGCTAATTTATCCACCCAAAGGGAAGTAATAGGTCTATTGTAGATATGTGAAAGAGATTTCAAGCTTGAAGCTACACGTACATGTACATTAACTTTTTTGGTACAAGATGTAGCAGGGGATTTCATGGAAGAGTATCATTTCAGCCAAACTTTTTCAAGTAGCCCTTTCTGAGAGGGATGCTGAAAAATATTTGAAATGATTCTTATAATATTTGCAGAAATACTTTTCTCTCTATTCCCATTTACCGGCTAGCTAAAATCATATTGTTCATGTTTGCAATATCTTTTATTTATTTATTCAACTTTGCCTGACTACGTAAACTACTTATGTACATAAAATTTTTATTATTAGGTAGGGGGACCTCTACAGCTTAGCTAATTACAGTGGATCCAAAGAGTCCCACCAAAGTAAAATTTTGCAAAATACTCTTGGCATTCTCAAGCTGATTGTCTTAAAATTAAGAATGTCAAAACCATGTGACATACTTTCTGCATAATTGCAATACAACCTTTTCATAATGCAACACTTGAATGTTAACCTGAAGAAGCACCACAACCAAATTACCTTGACGCAAAATACACTGCTGACTCACTAATATTATGCATATTATGACCAACAACTCTGAGTCTGACTGGGTGTTAATTTGAGATTGGTGATTATGGTGAACTCTCTTTTAATGGCTTCCTTGTGCAACAGACTGTAGGAGTCAATTGACACTATATGTACAAGTTAATATACTGTATTAATAATTATTTTCCAATGGCAATCAAAATTAATTAAAATATTCCATTTTAAAATTTACAAGCAGTCTGTATAAACAGCCTGTAATTTTATTTTTGTTTACTTGCCTAGTCACATTGCAGATGTAGTACTTCAGCTTTCAAAAAGGCTTTCAAAAAGTCATTTCAAAAATTATCAACAGACTATAACTAATTATAGATCAAGTAAATGTATGTAGGCAATGTATCCACGACTTCTTCATAGTTTCCTTTCATTATCACTTGATGCTACAATCATGGTATCAAAAAACTGCCTAATCATATGCGAACACGTTGGTGTCATTTTCGTGACACAATAGGTTACCACAGCAACAATATAACCTTCTAAAAACACTCTTAATTACAGCTTTAGGGGCTTATAATTAAAACACGACACGGTGAAATTTTGTCATATCATTAAATTTTGATGAACATGATAAGACGCAACTTTTGGCAAGGTTTTAAAACAATCTGTACATAGGGTTCAGAGCCGCCTTCAAATTTTGAAAATTTAAGGTAGCTCTGAACCCTACGTGCAAGTTGCCTCTGATCATGTTTACCAAAATTTAATAATATAAAAAAATTTCACCGTGCCGTCATTGAATTATAAGCCCTTAAAGCTGTAATTAAGGGTGTTTTAGCAGGTCATACTGTTGCCATGGTAACCTATTGTGTCGAGGCAAAAAATCGGTTTCCTCGATTTTCTCGAATTTAAAGCGCTTTGAGCTCAAAAAAACTCTGTCACGTTTCATATCTATCTAAGGACTATTTATGAACGAAAAGAGAGAAAAAAAAAAAAAAATCGATTTTTCGACTCCTGCCGCCAAATTTAAATTTTGCTTGTTTTTTTTGTGACATTTGCTCCTACGTTTGAGCAATGTTGTCAAATGAACGGAGAAACAGGGATTAGAATTTAAAAAAAGGGCTCGTCATTCTTCGGAAAGGCGAATGACATTTGATTTTCATCGAGTTTGTTCTTGCTGTTGTTTGGAAAATCATTTTCACGCTTTATCGGTTTAAGCTACTCTCAGCAAGGAGTTTTAAAATTCCAAATCACTTTGTTTAGACTTTTTCGCTCTGCTTAAATTGTTCGTTTTTCTTTCCTGTTTTCCCTAAAGCAAATGCATGTCAAGTTTTTTACTCAAGTTTTATAAGTCCAGTTAGTTGTGCCGCTAACAACCTAAATCATTCTCATTGTGAGCATAGCCACACACTGCCTAGGATAAGTTACACAACAGAAATGAGCCGAGGTAAAGAACCGATACAACTTTATAGATGCGTGATAGCTTTGCGCGTGAGAGTGTTTCGTCGACATTCTAGCAGTGAGGAGAAAACAAAAATTATGCCACAGTTATTCCATTATGACGATTATAAATGCCACTACTAACGAAATATCGGAAGTACATGCATACATAGATTTGTAGAAAGGGAAAAACTGGGCCGGACCTCGGAAATTCTATTCATTGTTCTTTTGGTAAGCCAAAGGTAAGGACAACAAAAAAGACATCCACTAACCAGAGATCTTTTCTTGGTGATGCCCTAATTTTCGGGAACAAGCTGAAAGAAAGTACCAGAAAACCCGCGACTGTCAATAGTTTCAAACGTATAGCACGGAATAATCTGTCAGTTATTATTTGGTTAATATATTTCAGAATAAAAACTAGCGACAAAAAACGACGTTTCGATCTCCCTAAGGTCATTTTCAAGTTGTAGAAAAAGCGAATGAAATATACATATATAAGTACAAATTAGGGCGTGAGAATGTCCAACGATAAAATATGTAAATACAAGCGCTAAAATGTAACTCCTAAACAATAAAATACTTGTATTTGCATATTTTATTATTCTCACGTCCTAATTTGTACTTATTTATATACATTTCATTCGTTTTTTCTACAGCTTGAAAATGATCTCAGGGAGATCGAAATGTCGTTTTTTATCGCTAGTTTTTATTCTGAAATGTGTTTCAAAAAACTACTTATAAGAATTTTAATATATTTATTATTTTTATTAATTCAACTGTAATTCTGTTTGAACTTTTCACATTACTATAGGCTTCCAACAGCATATAAGTTTTTAGATCTATTGTAATTTTTAAATCTAATTTTTAGCTGAAATTTGTAACTTAGTATTGGAAATCCCCCATCGATAATACTAATAAATCACCATATTGTATTAATTATATTGTATTTTGTTGTGTTGTATTGTTGTGTTGTGTAGGTGTACGTGTTGAGTTGTTGTGTTGTATTGAGATTGTTCTAAAATTTGTCACTGTATTCGTCACCCATGCGGGAAGATGGTTTAGCCGTTATAACGAATAAAAGCAAATCACACTTTCTGTCACATTGACAACTAATATTGACGGGTCGTTTTGACATATAGATGCGCTCTTTATGAAGCTTGCATATGAACCTGATAGCTCAGTATTATTCAGTCAATCATGTTTAAAATATAATTGGTTGAACGAACAGATGTACACAACTTGTTTAAGCAATGTCGCTTTTACTATTTACATTTACGCATTGCAAAATTGACTGTGGCTCAAGCTGTGTTTGTCATAATAGTTTAAGATTCGCCCTTGTGATAGTTTCATGCACTTCTGTACGTATTGTTGCCTTTAAGAACTGGTTTCCTTTCTCATCTCAGTCGCAAGTTAGTAAGTATAGCTTGACTAACAGGTAACAACTTTTACTTAAACTCGATTGTTAATCAGAAAAACATTTTCGGAATCACTTCAATAATTGAAACCTGGCGTTAGCGTACGAAGTAAACGTAAATCCTTGCGTGAATGAGATTTAAAAAAAGAAATTAAGTCAGTTCATTTTCAGCCCACAAAGAAAAAATGGTTCGTTTTTTTCCGCGCAGTTCCGTACTGCAGTTGCATAACATTAAGTTGCAAACGGCTAAAGAGATGAATATATCTGCAATTAAACTGAACCGTACCCATTAACAAAAACTCAGTAAGACACCCATCTGCTCTGTAAACGGTTTTATTGATAAACAGAGAGGCAAACACAAGTGACGTGACTACCTCTATAGGTTTTCTATTATTTTCCTTTGAATCAGTTTTGCATGACCACAGGATGTTCAAAGTCACCAACTACGATATTTCTCACCCGCAGAGTAAGCTGTTAGATCAATTAAAAAGGACTCAGCAGAGTTCCCTGTACTATAAACATTAGCCCGGCGGTTTGTCTCGTGCTTGTACGTTTCAACTGTGATTCAATAGTCTAGGTTAAAGGTACCACACATCACCTCGCAAGGCTTCTAGTTTTGTTGCCACCCTTTGGTCTAAGTGGTTAAGAATTTAAAACATCAGTTCCCGTGGTTTAAAAATTGTTACATTAAATATTGGAGAGCCGTAGACGCTTGTATTATCCATGCCAGTCTGTTTTGAATCGCTTGAACTGGAAAACGAAGCACTCGGAAGTCAAAAACGTCACACTGAGAATTCGAAACAAAGCGGCCAGAGTAAAAAACAAACAACTGGGACTCAGAAGCATATTACCCAATACTCGAAGAAAAAAAATCAAAAGTTCCCAAAATAAAACAAAAATATTGGAAATGAATTGTGTGCCACGCCACATTTTAACAAAGAGAGCATCTTCGGTTTTAAGATCTGGCCATTACAAACTGACTGAGACATCCCTCTATCTCGGCTGTTCCTTGATTCGTTGACCATTTCGTTTCATTTATTGGGTTCCCCTTTCAGATGACACGCGTCCAAATCGAACTCTTCTTCGTTTTCGATTGCCTCGTTTTGGCCTTTACTCCTTCCGCACCTTTCACGGCACTCAATTTTTTTCTTGATAAAGCAAGTTTTCTCCGCAGGTGATAATATACTCCATAAAAGTAAATGTCATGGAATTTGTCACAGAAAGTTTTTGCGGAATTCCCCGGTAAATTATGATTCATTCTTTCTTGTTAATTAACTTCTTACGTTCAAATTTGCAGGACAGACAAGAAAGATGCGGGTAGACATGATGCCGTCGGTCAAACATACAATTCTTATGTGTTGGTGGCTGAAAATAGCAATTACTGGAAGTGCTAGTCCTGAGGGTAATGTAATCTTTACATCAAACGAACATAAGGTCACTTTAACAATTTCTTCCTAGGGGTTTTTCCGATTTGGAAAAGCAAAGTCGAAATTCGAACGAGGAAAAATTAGTTACAACAGCGTAAGATCTTGAGAAAAGCGAATACCGCTGGAGAGGGCAAAATAAAAGGATCGCTTGAGGGTGTTTCTAATATAAACATCGGAGCCATATATTGAAAACAATAATCAATCAATCAATCAATCAATCAATCAACTTTATTTAGAGAGGATGACATAATCAATTAACTAAAAATTGAGAGACAAATTAGTCAATAGATCTTGTCAAGTGATAGTTTTGCTTGAATTTACAACTGAACTTGGTGCAAACTTTAGTTTACAGCTATTTCAGTTAACGTTATCTGAACATCGTTTAATGTGACAAGAACACATGATGGTCTGGGTACCTGTATATCGTAACTTTGCATATGAAACATGCATTACCGGCCTAGGAAAGCTACAAGTTAGCAGTATATTTGCAAGAAGCGTGTTCCTGTGTTTTTTTCCCTGTGAGGTCGAGTGGGTAAGAGTACTTTGTCTCTGCATGTCCGAGGAAAAAGAAAAACTACCAAACCACATTTCCCATGTTGTGGTATCTTATAGGTATTGAGCCCGAGCAGAAGCTTCACTTCTACCCATATTACCTGTCGGTTTTGATGCTTTAGGTCGAGACTTTGATCTGATGACGTTATTTGGAAGTTGCTGTATTCAAGAATACGACAGAAAACGCGGAGGCGCAAGAAAGAACTACGGGCTTAATATAGCTTTGTTTATCGCATCGCTTATAATTGCTTATAACCTTATTGCTCAAATATTTCTTTGCCGCATTGCTTATAATCACGAGACTGACAAGTATCTGATTCGTGTTCTACTTTCACAGGAAACTGCACATTTGAGAATGACTTGTGTGGATGGATTAACGAGAAGAAAACGGACGTAATGGACTGGAGGAGGTATAAAGGGTCCTCCCCCACAAGGTTTACCGGACCGTCTCGGGATGTTTCAGGTGGATGATCTTTCTGTTATAAATTTAGATGGATTGGGAGCTCATTACTGAGATTGAGTATATATGATATATTTAACAATTATTCCACGAGTTCGCGTTCGATATGAGATGATAGATAGCCAACGAGGTGCGAGGCGCCGAGTTAGCTATAATCATCTCATATCCAACAGGCGCGAGTGGAATACTTGTTTTATTAAAACGCCCCTGAAATATTTAACAAATAAAGAAGCCTAAGTGTGTGTTGTCAAATGTCCGCAGGGTTTTATCACAGTGTAATACACGGCTAAGGCTTCTTCATTTGCTTTATGATATAGATTTCTCTATGTTTTATACTTATTACGTATTCATAGGTTTTTGACCAACCAGAGCGCGCGCAGGGTCCTATCTATATTACAAAGAAAACTAAAATAAAATGAAATAAAATAAAAACGCCCCGAAAAATTACGCGTACGCTTACCATATTTGCAGAGCATTGTATAATAATATTGCACATAATTACCCAAGATGGCCAAGCCAACGAAAACTCTTGAATTGCATCATCCAATGATCCAGCTTTCGACTGGCAACTGACAGAAGCAATTATGAGCTGCTCTTTCTACAGGTTTACCGACGCAATAAACTCACGCGGAATGTTGGGAGAACACTCGAAAAGATTGGAAATGACAAACTTTCGAGTGTTGTTCCAACAACTTAACTTTTAACTATACTATATTTTAATATGACGTCCCTTCCTTGAAAAAAATGTCTAATTCTGCCATTACACATGAAACAAGGAATATGCCTCCTTTTTTTATAAAACGTTAGAACGTTTTTTTGACAAAATTTGTCAGCCAAAAAAGTTGGTAAAAGCGCATGCTGTCAACAGATTGAAAATATGACAAAACCTAAAAGTACGATAAACAGTAGGCCTACTCTGGGGCCTTAAGTCGCCTGAATTTGCTATCGGTTATGCAATGTTGTAAAGGTTTCCACCCACTCAAATTGCCCCTGTATAAGGATATCAGACTTAATAAACTTCATGTTAAGGTAAACTCCACTCCAACCCTAAGGAGAAGGCACGGTGGTCCAATGGTTGGTACAATGGACCCCCCCTATTGGGATCATTGCATCGAGTTCGTTCTCTCACAGTGCCTCTCCTTGCTCAGATGTATAAATGGGTACTGGTTAGGGGAAGGGGGTGCAGCAGAGGTAACTTCGTTAGATTATTAATCGATCTGAGGTGTGCAATTCATAAGTGTGCTTTTGATATTTTTTACACTCGTTCCCAATGCATTGGAACCATCTAAAACTCCTCTTAAGAAGCTGAGGATCCGGCAGTTACGTACTGTCAAAGTCATGGATTCCTTATACATGAAAAACCCCATATTATAATAGTCCTGCACTTGTCTACGCCATGAACATGTCGACAAAACTTAAATAGGAACGACAATCTGATGTATGCTCTCTCACAGACGGCTTCTTATTTTTATTAAGTTTTAATTATTTTCTTGTATTTCATTCTAAAAGAGTTAATAGAAAGATGGCACTTTTTGTTATCACCAGGAAATATATTAAATATGAAAAAAGATAACAAATGACTATACTTCAATTATCTCATTTATTACTTTTTGTGAGGTATTGCTGAATCAAATCTTTCGAGAACCTACATACGCAAAAACAGTGAGAGGTGTTCCGGATCATCAAGATAAAAAGACAAAAAGAAGAAAGAATTCTAGAGTAAGGTTAAATTCTTTCTGGTCACTTTTACACCGAGCAGTAAAAATGTGGCCGTCCAAAGTCAATTGAACCGAACTGAGGCTACACTCTAGATACTTTACTTACCCAGTGTAAAAGAGTGACAAAAGTGGGTTATTTCTCCCGCATAAATCATTATTTGTATTTTACTTTTACATTCGACCAACTGTAGCCGTTTGAACTTCCAGAACTTCGTAACTGGACGAACCAACTTGCAGCATAAATGTTTATCTATTTTGACCGTTAAATTCTTTTCGTACATTTCATCTTCGTCAGTTTGATGAAGCCAGGTAATCACATCATCTTATACACTTTACGTGGACTGTGCTACTGTTACTGTCGCAGGTATAGAAAATTCTTTGTGATCAACTCTCAGCAAACATAAGTGGCCGTCAGTCCAATATTTTGATCACCTGACTTCGTTTGGTCCCGTGACTAAATTGCACGCGAGGCCGCTCGCAAGTTACTCCGACGTGCATTTACAGACCAATACAGACAAATAACTAATTTATCTGGGCAAAACGAAAACAGATCGCTAAACTAATTCTCTCTGCAAGTTGAATTGGTTTATTTGAAATAAATGTACAATCGGGAACGCTTGTCGGGAGAGCTCGATTTTTTGGTGGCACAGGCCGAAAGGGACCTAAACCCGCGAGATGTCTCCTCATTTTGACGCATGGAAACCAGTTAGCAGCGCAAGGGTGTCCAGGAGAATCAAAATGGCGGAGACCAGTGTGCCTGGTATCGATATATCAATATTTCGTTGTGACTTATTATTTTCTGGACATTTGTAATGTGCCAGTTGGAAACTAGGGAAAGCTTGGAAGGCTTATTTCCTGGTGATTTGATCAACGGGATAAAAAAACTTTCTAAAAGATTTGGTTCACTTTAAGTGGGACATCAAAGTTTCTGGAGCCAAACAAGTAGTTGGAGAAATTTGCAAGGAAGTGTTCCTGGGAATCGAAGGATCTTAGCATGCGGTACTTATTATGGTACTGGGATGTTTAAGGTCTGACTGAGGCAAGAGAGAAGCAAATCGATTGGGTCCCTGAAAACGACTGAGCAACTTTGGGAAGGCATACCATTTGCTAGACTTCCGTGCCAACATTGACACTGAGTGGAGATGCCAAAAATATGGCAGATAAGTTCGCCGAGATAACCATTTCTTATAATTTGGGAAGCATTGTAAAATAAATGCATATAAATAGGCTTTATTAACCCTTTGAACGAACAAAATTGAGAACGGTTAATGACAAAAAAAAAAAAAAAAAAAAAAAAAAAAAT
>Ga0126339_10004286_pt1 | contig 10517 bp, 8 predicted proteins | sample OrbTmetagenome_2_FD_92532 | JGI IMG/M metagenome (GOLD analysis project Ga0126339, IMG submission 92532) | Coral microbial communities from Petempiche,Puerto Morelos, Mexico - Orbicella T R C metagenome | ecosystem: Host-associated > Invertebrates > Cnidaria > Coral | place: Petempiche,Puerto...
GACCCGAGTGGCGTATTTTCCATATGTCACCTTTGTGAGTGTCGTATCGTTCAATGAAGTCACGATTCCCGCCTTTTGCTTTTGTTGAATTGGTTTCTCCATATAATAAAAAGAACATTACACATTGGCTCGAAAATATGAATTTTATGTTCTCGTGGCAAGAACAATATCTCACGAGTTCGCTTCGCTCACTCCTGAGATATTGTTCTTGTCACTCGAACATAAAATTCATATCTTCTCGCCACCGCATAATATCCTCTATATATGTACATGTACACGTACATGTACTTCATTTTCTTATGACAAGTTTTTTGTACACTCATGTAGCGTGCTTGCAACCATAGAGTCAAGAACTTCAAGAATGGTATAAATGAATGTTTTGTCTTTATAGCTGCAGTTTGTTGTGCTCAGGTAAGATCATTTTTTAGGTTCATAAATGCCAATGCTTGTGCTTGCACTTCAGTGAAGCTGTGACTACCATGTCACAGTCCAAAAGTCATTCTCACTAGCACGATTAATTAATTTAAAATTTAACTTACATTGTATACTGTACACTAACATCAACTCTACAGTACTTCTGAAATTGGAATTTCCTCAACAATATTATTCTCCCAACAAATTTTACTTTCCTGACAGGCAAGCAAATGATAGAATCCAGTAGCCATTACGGCCAAACTCACTGTAAGCCCCATGTTATCAGACACAACTTTCTCTGCATGTTGGTACTTACGTAACAACAGTCTATTTCCATGTACCTCTTCAAACACAACTTGTTAAAAATTATATTGTGTCCAGAATATTGATTGAAATAATTATATTTATTGAAAACAAACTTATGCAACCTAGACTGGAAAAAAAAATCATGTCTGACTTAAGCGAAATTGGCACACTGCCATGTCAGCAAAACTGCAGGTGACTTGCTTGATTGTACTGGGAAAACTAATGCTAATGTAAAACAACATTAGATTGTATCCATGAAGACTTATTAGGCTACGTAGATGAGAAACATGTCTAATCTAAAAAGAAACAGTCAGAATAAAGCTCAAAAATACTGTCACTTACACTGCACAATGAGAAATATGCTTGTGGTAGTACTTCCACAAGAGTTGCGCACTTCACACTTATATTCCCCAGACTCATTCCTGTTGATATGTGTGAGCTCACGTGTGATTCCCATTGAATGGATTCCAGTCCTCACCTCTATCCATGTTACAGATAGCGTAGGACTCCCAGAAACATTACAGGTTAAGGTCCTGTTTTCACCTTCTGTAACAGTGATGTTATCCAGTGGATAAACAACTGTTGGGACTGTATAAAACAAACAGTAATCATTAGAACGTAAAGCTTTTTAATCTTCGTCATAGGAATGCTTGCTAGCAAATTTAAGTCATTAGGATATTAGAGAACGTTGGAGTAATGAGGGCTGTGGCTGGCAAGGGTGTTTGGTCTAAATTTTATCCCGACATTTTGAAAAGCACTGTGAGTTGGAAAAATTATTTCTGTAGCACATTTGCTATTGGGGCATGGAATTTAAATCCAGTTAAAGTTAGAAAATTAATTTAAGGGATTCAAGACATAATTGTTAAAGACATATTTTGTTAAGTTTTGTAAAGAAGTTAACGCTCTAATGGCAAGTTCATTAAAAGCCAAAACCGTCCTACTGTGTCTGACGCAACAAACACAAGCTCTTCGGATACGAATGTTAATTTGGTAAACAAGACCCAGACATTATCGTATTAGGTTTTGAGAAGATTAGAGTAGCTGCATTCGTGCCATGAAGAACAAGGAGGTGTATAAGAGGAGGCCGAAAAACAGCTGCGCCATCAACTTATTACACAGCCTAGTAGCGAGAATAGATATGCTGCAATTTTAAGAATGATTATACACCCGCCACTTAATTAAGCCTAACAAGTGAGGTAAATAAAAGAAAAGAACTGCTGAGATTTATGATAGGCAGTTACAAACTGAGGATTGAAACTGGTAGATATAATCAAATTCTGACGGTTAACAGACCCTGCCTTATTTGTGAATCGAATCAAATTGAAGATGAATCTCACTTTCTTGTATACAGTGGAATCCCAATTTTTCGAACCTCCCAGGGAAACGAAAATTGGTTCTAAGAATAGGAGTTCGAGAAATCGAGGGTAAAATTACAGTGTTCGACTGAGAAGAGGGAACGACTTTTGGTTGGAGTCATCGGGAGGTTTGTAAAAATGAGGGTTCGAGATATCGGGATTCCACTGTATTGCAATAAATACTCTAAGAGATTAATGTTATGGAAAAATAGTTTGACATATCATTCCAACTTTTAAACAGTTACAGTGGAATTCCAAATTTCTCAAGCCCTCATTTTTTCGAACTTCCCGATAACTCGAGCCGAAAGTCGTTCCCTCTCCTCAGTCAAATACTGTAATTCTACCCTCGATTTCCCGAACTCTCCAATTTTTTTAAGCAATTTTCATTTCCCTTGGAGGTTAAAAAAATTGGGATTCCACTGTATCTTCTTTACTAGTGATTTATTTCATCTTGCTTTGATCTACGCAGTATTCTTCTTTTATATCAAACCCATGCAACTTGATCGCTATATCATAAACTTATCATATGTTCATGAAAATCATTACTGCTTTAGTTTAAGTTTTAGTTTTAGTTTACAAAGCTTTTGCAACACTGTATGTATTTATGGTCATGCAAATAAAGCTAGTTGTTGTTGTTGTTTAACGAATGTAATCTTACGCTCTCACAAAGAAATATTTATTGCTCACGCATTTGCTCATTCCTTCTCCCTCAAGGGATATTCCAATTTTGCTTTTGTTTTTTGTTTCTTTTTTTTTTTTTTGCGGAGTATAAAGGGACATGCCTTCATAGCCTTCCAGACGCTCAAGCCCTCGGCCCGTGAACTTGCAAGACTTGCATCATTGGTGTTAAAAGCTGGCTACGGCCTTGCACATTTTCCATAAATTTAGACAATTCATTTCATCATTAGTTCCGAAACTACAATGCAACTAACAAGCCATAACGCGATAAAACTGCCATTTATCCGTACAAACATGAGAGCTCCTGATTAAGTAGTGACTTTGCATCTAGGTGGTGTTGTACATGTGCTCAGACATGATGGTGACTGGTATTGTAATTATATCTTAAAGAGTCCATAAATTAATTACCATTGACGGTAACTGTAACATTCTTTTCACTTGTGCCTACAGTGTTGTTGGCCACACATCTGTAGGTAAAGTTTCCTTGAGCTGTTATTGTTCTGTTCCATACCCCTGCGGTGTCACTATCAGGCACTTGTATATCATTCTCAAACAGTTGATAAGTATGAACATTAGGTTTACCATCAGCTGAGCAGTTGATACTGATGATATCGTCCTCACAGATGTTTAAGTCACTTGCCATTAACTTGACATTCTCAGGTTTGTCTATACAGAAAAACAAAACAGAAAACACAACCATAAGTCACAGTGTGAGTTTCTTGGCTTAAACAGAGGGTCTCAATGGGATTAATCGCCAACAGTCAAATGATCAAGATGCTACTTTCGTTGTTAAAAAGGCACGAACGTTTTTCAATGCCGGTTTTTAATTTTCTGCCAGTGACAAATTATATCTTAATGGAATTTTGGTCAGTTTTCATTCAGGGTTAGACATTGGATGTCATATTTACAGGAGGTTGCCGCAAACATTGGAAAGTAAGGAGAGTGAGATAAGTTTCCATGGTCTTTCATCGTTAAACGGGGTAAAGTCATGCTGTTTATAAATGATCTTTTTAATATACAGTATCACAAAAATACATTTATGTACAAGTCCTTTAACTTCTACTCTCGGGAGAGTTGATGAGAGCTAAATGTAAATTACTTGCACTTGAACAATAGGTTTGTACGTGGCGTCATTTGATATCACACATGTAATGACGTCGTTAAATCCACCATCTTGGCCATCCAGCAAAAAAATAGCATGAATTTGATGGAAAATGATCTAAAAATGGTACCCGAATCTAAAGAGGTTATGTACTAGTTCTGCAGTGTTTTCATAGGAAAACTGGAAAAAAACGAAGACATTGTATGACGTCCGAGACTTAATGAAAGCCAGAACGTTAACTACTGATGTTGCTCGCTGTTAAACACCAAATTCTACTTTTTGAATATGAATTACTTTAGCAATTAGCATCTTATAATAGGTATTTTGTTTCGTCAGGTAACGCAAGAATGAATTTCTAAGGGATCTAACCCTAATCAAGAGACGAAGATCATCGTCTCTTGCTCTCGTATACTCGCGTACTATTATAGCTCAGGAAAAAAAGGCAGACAAGTTCCATGTATCTTCAATGTGTTTGGTTTACGTTCAGCACTGCCTTGACATCAACCATATCAATGCTCTCCACTGGGCTAGGTCATTTCCGAACGGTAAATATGTAAACACTATACCAAACAACAATTATTCTGCATATCAATACTTTACTTACAATTAACATGCACAGTAATAGTGCGGTTGGGTGCAGTTCCACGTACATCAATACTACTGGTCTATACCAGGAAGTATACTTAAAAATATAAATTACTTACAATTAACATCCACAACAATCGTGCGGTTGGGTGCAGTTCCTATTCCATTGAATGCAGTACAGCGATATTTCCCAGTAGAACTTCTGTTGTTGTCAAGTACAAACTGCTCTCCAGTAAACAGCACATTGCTGTCACTGCCATTATCAAGCTCTCTGGTCCAGGTGATGTATGGCGGAGGTTCACCAATTGCAGTACATTCTAACGCAATACTGGGGCCACCTTCAACAACATCTTGATAATCACTGACACTGGTGAATTCTGGTGGATCTGTAGAAGGAAATTAATAATTTAGTGAATTTTGTAATAAAAATACATAAATTTCCTCGAGTAATTTGCAGTGTTTATCCCGTATAATATTTGCTAGTTCTATCAGATATTATTTACCCTAGTTCATTTATTAAAAACCATGTGGAGGCATTTACGTCACCATCTAGTAATATAAAGGACAAGTGACCTTTGTCGAGCCATGGTTTTTATATTGCCGAAACATACCAGAAAACATGCAGTTAGGTATTTACCTTACTGGGAAGTCATGCCAGTGACTTGACATTGCAGATGACCGTGCCAAATTTGTAATAAACCAATTAATCAGACTTATATTTACTGTCCTGACATCATACTTTACCGTACCCAAATTCGCAATAAGCCAATCAGAAGCTGTGTTTACGGTCCTGATATTTATACCTAATCGTAGCTTTTAGGTATGGTTCAGCGGCATATCAGGGGAGGTTGCTCGAGCCAAGGTTCGTATTTTGGCGAGACGTAGTCGAACCAAAATGCCCACCGCTCGACCAAACAACGTTCCATTTTTTGGTACTTTCGGGCGGCATATCAGCCTCCTTTAGTTTAGCCCAAATATTTTGGCGAGATGTAGTCTCGCCAAAATACGAAACATGATTCCATCAAACTTACCAAGCCAAGCCATAGCCACCAAGCTATTCTTTTAGTACACTTGCATAAAAAAGTTGTTTTAAGGACAACAATAAAACACTTTCTTTTACCTCTAGCACTCCCTGAAATGTTTAAAAATTCGTTAATCTTAAAATTGATGACCTATTTTGTTGAAAATTTTAACGCCATGCAAACGTATATTGCCATGCAAACAAGTTTTGTGACGCTAAATGAAGCTAAAAAAATAAAATACATGAGTAAACGATGAGGGAACACATTAAAAACCTAGGGACTATACTGAAGCAAACTCCAGTTAAATGGCTGATTACAGTACACGTTTCCTCTTTTGCCGTTCTGTTTTGTATCTAGGCAGACTCTACGTTTTATTTGGAATATAATATTTCAAGGGCAGCTATCAGCAACATAGTCCCGAGCTCATCAATTTTGTGTGCAGTGACGCACTCTTACAAAAGGTTTGATGTAAAAATGGCAAGATTTTTACCTTCTCACATGGGCGGGCTGCCTAAAAACTGAAACGACAAGATTGTTTTCGTGAAAAGTCTAGCACTAACGTAATTCTAATGGAGCTGCCATATTTTCATTGAAATATCCTCCTTTAGTCAAAACGAGTTTGTGCATTTACAAGATCATTTTCTCTTGATTTCAAATGCCTGTGGTGACTTGCAAATATGTTCGAAACAAAGAAATGGGCTTGATTTTCGCTATGACTTTGAACCGTGTGCACTCGTCCCTGGTCTTTCTTGTTTTGCTGGATCCTATCCGAGAACTACTTTCGCCCTTACCTCTCATTGAAATCCGCAAAGGAGAATTAATCCTTGTAATTATTACATAACTGTAACAATTAAAGCGAAGAGAAGCAGCTTTTACCTATCTCATAGCGGGGAGTCTATATATATTTATGTTCTTAATTGTTCAATAGACAACCGTATGAGTGAACCAATCAATACAATACGCTGACTGTATAGTTCTCAATGTAAGTATGTGGTCTGCTGTTCGATTTCAGGGTAAGCAACCAATCTCAAACAGTCTGATTTAAAATAGAAAAAAAAAGACTCTCTCAAACAGCTTGAGACACATATTCCTCAGTAGTTAAATGGATCAATTCTTCCTCCCGATTTATATTTTGGCATAATAAGACCACGACACCAAGTATTAAGCATTATACCTGAAGTAAGAATTGAGTTGAAAAGTTTAAAATATACGCGGGATCATTTCTTGAAGACTAGCTTTCATCATTTCGTTTTTCGTCATGGATGACGTAGTTTACGTTTACGTAGTTTACGTTGGTATCGGAAATGCTAATAACAAGTCTCTTGTATATAGCCTCATGCAGCTTTAAAGTAGCTTACGTCGTGAGAAAGTTAAAAGTGAAATGAGCAGACTAAGAACACAAGCAAGCCTTATGTCTTTGGCAGTGTTACAGACCGACAATTCATCCCAAACAAAAACAATCTTGTTTCAGAATATTGGATCTCTCCACCTCTGGCTCAACCTCCACATAGATGATGTGCGAAGTGATTACAACATTCAAAAAGCTGATGTCAACACTTTTGTTGAATCACAACTTTGCTCGTCAGATAGAGATGATGCATATCAGCTTCGTGAATTTATGCCTTACAAAAATTACTTTAGTCAGTCCAACATAGGAACTTGCTATGGAACTGCTGTGTATTTTTTAATGTTTTGAATTGTACTAAATTCCATACAGATGTAACTTTAATAATTTAGAAATTACTGTACAGTTATGGTTTTAACCCAACTAATTCCAAATATTCATGTCATTGGTATCCGTTGCTCGAAAACTAAAGTTACAATTTCACAGTTAATTCATGCTCTCACTCATCTTCACGACTCAGTATTAATAGAACCTACAATTCCAACTGTACTGCTTGGGGATTTCAATATTGATCTAATGCAGGCAAATACAGAGCAAAAGGCTCTAATGAAATATCTTATAACAGACAAAGCATACACTCAGTTGATTAACCAGTATACTAGACTACCGTACACAGATAGATCATGTACCACAAATTATGTGCACAATCAGCAGGTGATCATCAGCCCATTTATATGAATTTCCATGAATTAAAAGCTGTTTGAATATTTGTTACAAAAAAGTTCACCATGTATGTCATATGAGATCATTATAATTAAGTTAGCTGAAGGTGAAACTTCACATACCAAATAAGTATCTAACTGTATCAAGCAACTATTTGAATCACATATAGGAAACAGTCAGAACATTTATTGGCAGAAACAAAGAATTGTTTGGATTTCCTGTGCTTTTCATGTTCCTAAATTCCTAGTCCTCATAGAGATTCATGTAACATGTAACTCTACATTACATGTAACTCTACCAGAATTTGGAGATGCTGTATATAAGAATAAATTTTTCAGGTTAAAGGAATTATTTTAGCTCCAATATTTCTTGAAGGAAAGCATGCCATTTATAACTGGCATTTTCGTTCTTAAACCCTTTCCAGAAAAGCAAGAAATATCACTTGGACACCACATTTAGGTAAGTAGCCTATTTGTATTGGGGTTGGGTACGGGGGGAGGGGAAAGGGCTGCAAATTAAAGATATACATTTGTAATTTTTCTGTATTCATTTTTATGTGGCTAAATATCATTTAGGCAAGGTTAAACTCGAGCTAATGCAGCCAGCTAGCGTGCCCATCCACCTAATATCATTTAGACAAGTTAAATATGAGCTTATGCAGCCAGCGGTTTCCGCGTTTGGGAGTACGTGACCTGTGGGGCGGCCTTCAGGGGTTTATGGTTCATTGCATAATTGTTGTAGTGTATTCTGCTGATTGTTGCGGATCAGTTGTACTGCTTTGCTCGCGAATCATTGCGGATTCTTGCCTCTTCGTTGCCTTTGTTTTCTTTCAAGAGCTGTTGTTTATCCTTGTTTATACGATAATGACGGCCAGGTCAACCCGTAACAGCCAAGCGGTGGCCTTCAATGCCATTGTTTCTGTTGCTGAGACGACTCGACCACGTTCAAATGATGCAAATCTCACTCGATCAACTACACAGACGCCGGTCGTTCCTTCGACGTCTCAAGCTCAACCTACTGATCAGCCTTCTCCCGCTTTCTTGGCATGGGTTGTCAATGTGGTCAAGCAAGCCCTCGCAGTTGAGCAAGCATCAAATCTGCCATTGACGCCCCCAGTTTCTTCATCCACAAGTGTGCCGGAGGCGGCCATGCCTGGGGGTGTTCCTCCATCATCTCTATCTTCTGACCAGCTAGATGCTCAAGTTTCAGCCCTGACAGCCTCTGGCGTTGGTTTTCCGCCTGTTTCGGCGGTTGCTGCGAGCGCTACGGCACAAGGTAGGCCCATTTTTGCTGTGCCTTCATTTGTTTCTCTGTTTGCCTCGCCAATACCCGCACTCGCAACATCTTCGTCCAACTCCGCTTTTGGGACCGCGTTGCTCGCTCTCGGCGGTGTTTCTTCGCCGGCCCAGTCGCCTATACTGCATCAGGCTTTCGTGGTTGGCCCTGGGTTTTCACCCATTCCAGTGAAATTCGTAAGCCAGATTGTGACTGGGAAGTTTGTAGAGCTGAACGAGCTGCTTTCGATCAACATAGTCTCAACTGAGTCCGAGCCTCAATTGCTGCTCGACGGTCGGTTGGTGCTAACTTCGACACCTAAAAAGCCTAAAAGGCGCATTGAGGATACATCGAGTTGGCTGGAGGCTTTCTCAGTGTACAGCCTCATTTTGTCGTCTCACTTCCCTCAGCGGTGGAGGGATTTGCTGCAATACCAGCTTTTGATTCTCCGCACATATCGCCAGTTCGTCGGTCTGGTTTGGTTGGCGTATGATCGGGCTTTCCGTGAACACGCTGCCGCAACGAACTTGACGGACTGGTCAGCCATAAATGTCCAGTTGTTTAATTTCCACGCAGCTGGGGCCTCTGTCCGTCCTGGCCATGAATTGTCAGATGAATCCACGGAGCCACATGGAGCTTCGTCTTCCCACATTATTTGCAAATCGTGGAACCAAGGCCGTTGTGTTGCTCCTTCTTCTTCATGCCGTTTTGCCCACAAATGCTCCAGCTGCTTTGGTTCGCACCACATTAGAGCTTGCCCTGGCAAACCACCAAGCCAATCCCGCGCTTCACCCAAACGGCAAGCTGACTCTTCTCCTTCTCGCTCGTGCAGCAAGTCCAGGCGCTAAGCGATTGAAATAGTAGACTCTAATAATCGTCATTAGGCCATCTCATACTGTTTTGACTTTGTTATTAGGGTGGAGGACTTCTAGCGGCAGGTTTAGGTGCGAACAGACACTATCAGATTGTTGTTTGTCATTTGCTGCATTATGTTTGTTATTTCCCACCACACTATGTTGTTGTTCTTTCGTTTTAGGATGGCATATTTACCACTTGTATTTCTTGACCTGTTGTGCTTGAATTAAATCTAGTTGCTTCAGTTTTATTTTCGTGGCATTTGTTATTTACCGGGATGTGCATCAATTAAGGGGTTTGGGTTGGGGTTAAATAGTATGGGGCCAGTTATTGACTCCTGTTCTATTTCTGTTCCTTTTCTAGCTCCTCTCCCCCTAGCTTGAGCAGTCACTCCTCCGCAGGTGGAGCAGTTTGCCTGGGAGTTGCGGCTCCATCCCCATCAACAGCAGGTTCAATTTGTATTGGATGGAATCCGTCTCGGGTTCAAATTGGGCTTCTGCAAGGCCCAAAAACTTAAGGCCGCTAAGAAAAACAAACCATCTGCTCACCAGCATCAATCTGTCATTGACGACTATTTAGCCAATGAGGTGTCGTTGGGAAGGGTGGCTGGCCCATTCGATTCCCACTCCCCCCCCCTTCCCCAACCTCCAAGTCAGTTGCTTTGGTGTTATTCCAAAGAAGGGCCAACCAGGAAAATGGCGACTCATTGTGGACTTGTCTTCCCTGGTGGGGGGGGGGGGGGGGCCGGTGCAATTGTGGGGACAAACCCAGGGGGGTTTCCCCCCCACAAAAAAATTGGGGACAAATTTACTGCACAATTTTCTCACTCGGGAAGGGGGGCCCTATTGCCAAATTTA
>Ga0126339_10004287_pt1 | contig 10514 bp, 6 predicted proteins | sample OrbTmetagenome_2_FD_92532 | JGI IMG/M metagenome (GOLD analysis project Ga0126339, IMG submission 92532) | Coral microbial communities from Petempiche,Puerto Morelos, Mexico - Orbicella T R C metagenome | ecosystem: Host-associated > Invertebrates > Cnidaria > Coral | place: Petempiche,Puerto...
CAGAATTTATTATATAAAATGTTTGTGTTCAAGGGAAGCGCTGACTTGGACTGATTCAAATTCCTATCAGATAACAACTGTAAATTTTCAGGAATGTAACTATAATCCCCCTTAAGTGGACCATGCCCTTTTGTCTGTTCTGGCAAAATAGCTACTTCTACTTATTCCACAATGTTACCGCTACATATTGTACAATGTCAGAAATACCATTTTCCAAGTTTTGACGAGTTATGGATAATGTCCTACCTCCAGCATCCACATTGAATACCATAAAGCTGTCACTAGCTTTGATGTGATTTCCATACGAACTCTTTAAGTTTCCAACTCTAATATCAGTTATGCACTCCTAAGATAGGGTAACTCAATTGGTCAAACAAAATGTAATAACATGCGATTTGCATGTAAAAGTGTGTTTCAGTTGAGTGTCATAAATCCAAAATCAAAGCAATCACAACCTCCATCCACAGCAAATGTAAACAAGCAATTTAATATTGTGAACCAATATGAGCACACAGCTAAGACACATAAATGGTGTTATGACAAGGGTTTCATTAATGTTTTCATAGGCGGGCAAATACTCTTTGAACTGATCTTCCTTAAAAAATAAAAACTTTCCTCTGGATGGTCAAACCAAGAGGGCAAAATCACCCTCACAGCCGGTCAATTTGCTTGGTACGCGGCCCTTAATGAAACCCCTGCAAGATTTGGAACAAGCTGATGACAAAGTCTCCATTGGCTTTGCTTTTCTTTTTGATAGGCTGAGTATACGTAGCTGAAGCAAGTATTTTGTACCAACTGCAGAGCACAGTAAAGCAAAACCCAAGTTGTTCTCAGTAACTTTATGCTCTCAACTGAAAACTGCTTCAACTCAACTAGCCAACCAACAAAAAGCACTTTAATTTACAATTTGCATAAAAAACACACTGCCAATATAATGTTATAATGATGAGGTTTGTAAAGACACAGCTTTGCTATGCAGCTCCATCTGTTTTGCACTTGACCTTCATAACCGGTGGGGGGGAGGGGGAGAACTCCCATGTAAAAAGGATGGGGGTGCTTGTCGGAAAGTTTGAAAAGAACCCCTCAGAGGAACCAAGATCCTGTTTTGTGGGTTTTCCTTGAAATTTTTTCACTCCTAAGAGGTACCAATTCTAAAAGAACACATAATCTCCAGTCATATTTTTTCAGCTCAAAACCCTAAAAGGTACTGCAAAAGCTTCCACTGTGGACCTTTTGAGACTTAATACTCTAAGAGTTACCAAAACTGCTTTTTTAACTCCTAAAAGGTATGACAAGTGCCCCCATCCTTTTCATATGGGAGGCTGCCTTCCCCCCTGGCTCCGTAGAGTTAATTCCCATTTGATAGTTAGGCCTGATCCCACCTTATTTTTCCTTCAGTGTCGAGAGCTTTCCCCAATTTTAGTTCATTTGATTGAAAAAGTGTTAGCAACAACGGCCTATCCAAGATTTCCCTGAGAAGCGAAACTCCCACCCCCTCCTCACAAGGAAAAATATGGTCCACCAGCATGAGTTGCCCCACCCCCAGGAAATTGACAACTATAGACTTCTTGCGCGATAAAATAAATAGATAAATAACCTACTTTATTTAGAAGTATTTTCCTATGACTTATTCAGTTAAGTTAACTTTTACAGAGAATCCTGATGTTACTTGTGAGTCAATCTTAGTTTATAAAGCTTAATTTCAAATGTCTGAATTCACGGATGGCTCGAAAGCAATTCAATTCATCAGCTTGCTTTAAATTCTTTTGGTGTAAATTTCACTTTTTAACCTAAAATATCATTGATTTTCGTAAATAAAAACATAAGTAAAGCGTTAATAATCATTATCAATGAAGACTCCGTCGTACGTTTAAGCCAACCTGCTGTTATGGTTTGCACAAGTTATGCGAAGGAAAACTCGAGCAACACTTTGAAACCTACCTCCTTTTTGGGAATCTTTGGAGCAGCATTCCGGTACTTGGAAGTCCGAAAGCGATTCATCTTAACACAATAGCCAAATAGTCATTCAAACAATGTTGACATCTACAAGAAACTACAATACGAGCAAAAATCCCGTGAAATCTCCGACTTCCTCCACCAATGCTAACCCGCAAAGTCTCATGGGACTATGTTAAATTTCGCGCCCCTGGAAGCAACTCTGAAGAACTCTTAATGGTGGACAATGGGGAGGTTTTCAATATATTGACTGTGGTACAACCAGAATCATAGTCATTAACTAGTTACTTTCGACACTCTATTGAAAACCGTTCTAAAAGACAAAAACAGCCAAGGAAATTGTAATAGAAAATGTTTTTGGTTTCCATTCCTTATTCCTTTTGACTGTGCAGAATGTGATGTTCCCAACACTCATGTGAGAAAAGAGAGATTGAACCCGAACCCGAAAGGAAGAAAAGTGGGAAAAAAAAACAAGAATGTGCTCAAAACTTTTGCTCCTGTTTCCTGACACTATTGCATGGTTGTGCCACAGCTTATTTTCTTCATCCAGTTAGCATGCGTTTTATTTTTATTCTCCGTGATTGGTTATCAGCAGGCCAGACCCTATGTTCTGATGGACTGTTTATCTGTCATGCACAGCTGTTTGACATAAATACTTCAATGGTTTCCTTTTCACACGATCTTTTATCCACAAAAATGTTAAACTTTTCAGAGCAACTTTTTCCAAAACTTTGTTTAGTTTTGATTATCAACCAGGAGAGGGGTGCTCTACCTAATTTTACATGGGGAGGCTCCCCCCTAGAGGTTTAACCCCTTATTACTCTGTGGACCATTTTGACAGAAAAGCTACCCCTCTTATATACCTTTTTTGAATCAATTAACAGTCCTTCTAAAAATATACCAAAATATTTCACTACCCTCTCAAAAACCTCAACTTGTGAGATCCCTACCCTGTTATATCCCTGGAGTCTGAAAAAGGCATAGACCCTTGGTATAGGCCATCATAGGGAGCACCCCCTTCCTGGATTACCATTTACTTTTGGCTCAAGGGGAGGCTGTTTTTGGAGAAGGGGTGCTTTCAAGAGCGCTAACAATAGAGGCTCTTGTAAACGTAATACTGTTCGCTTCATTAATCCACATTTCACAAGGACAAAAATCAAAGTAGAAAAAATCCAGTCCATTCACAGGTCACATAACACCTTTCAACCTAGCCATTACCAGTGAGAATTTCTCAAATGCACCTGCCTGCCCATACGCTACCTATAATATAACCTAGTCCAAGAGGTTTCCTTCTTCTTTTTGCTACTGACATTGGGAAAGAGATTGGAGGTTGTGCCACAAGGTGCAACAAAAAGCCCTAGCCATTACAAGGCAGCTATTTACTAGCCCCCATATCCAATATTTCTCATGCCCTCAACTCAACAATCTTCGACAAAATTAAAGTCCAGACAACAGACTAAGTTCCTGATTAATGTTCGTTTTACTGTTCAATGTCAAATTCAAAACATGAATTTTCTCTACTGATTGCTATATATCTCTTTCAAAGTCAGTTTTGAGAATTGGATGTAACATCTCTTAGCAAGGCCACCTAACAAAAAGTAACCTTCACAGGCAATATCCATGAGTTGATGGTAATATTTCACTCTCGTCAAATGTCTCACAAATATATTAATAGTACTATTGAAAGGCAAAAGACAATGTTTACCATTCCCAAGCGGGAGAGCAAAATACATTTTCGCTATTTTTGGAATAATTTACATTTGATGTTATAATATAACCCTTCAAAGGAAGGAATCTTGAGGTGCTGAATGGAGCTCTTCGTAGTTATTAAACTCGCTTTCTTCCTCGGCCAGTGGCAGGAGCTGAGGCATGGGAATGTTTGGAATATTTAGTTGCATGGAGGCAAGGCTTTGTGGAGACAGTGGATTGAGAGTTGGCGAGACAAGCGAGCTCCGTTGTTCAGGAGAACTTTCCTTGATAATGGCTGGTGTTCCCTTCGTTGAGGAAGATGATGCAGTGGTTTTCTGCTTTGGAGTTTTAGTCCTTGGTTTCTTTGCGGGTGGTTCTTTAGGGACTTTATCTGATGTGTACTTTTTCATTTCTTTTTCATATCTTTCCTTGTCTTTTTCATACATTTCATAATAAACCTGCAACATCAACAAAGTCAACATTCAAGATTATTTTAAATGCATGACTGAATAGAAATTCATCATGTGCAATCATTGCACACCTCTGTCCACAATATATTTCTTAGAACTCTGCTACAACTCTCCAAACACTGGTAGAAAACCTACCACCTCCTCTCCTATATGGTGGTTTCAATGTAATCACTACGATCACTGCAATCCCTAAGATTGCTGAAAAGAAAGTTTAGCAACCTTTGAGACAGTATAGAAGCACCCTTTTGCAATCCTAGCGCAAATAACATTTCAACCATCATTGTGATCAGTTTGACACCACTCTCCAGAGATTGTATTGATTGTTGCACTGATTAATATACCCAAACACACAGAACCATAGACTACTCCATGTCCTCTTTGGCATATTTTAATTCTCTGGTGATGGTGTTGATCGTATAGAAACTGGTCAGCAAGTGAAGCTGCATGGATTGTTCGTCTTCTTTTGTAGCAGTTACAGTAACTGCAGCAATACAACCCAGCCTAACTGAACACTCAGTTGTAATCCTAGTCACACACAGACACTTCACTTCAAATCTGCCACATTAAAAATGGACACCTACCGGTATCTCAAGTAAACATCGGCAGTTTCAAGGCTAAGAGGGTGTCTCCATAAGAGGTTCAACAAGATTCAACAGCTCTGACTTTTGATAATTCATTCTACAACATTCTGACACTTACACAGGAAAAAACAGCATTAGAGCTGTCCCCTCATGGCATCAACAACTCTACGTACCTTCTTGTCATCTGTAGCTAGATTATTCCACTCTTTCGCCAGTGACTTAGTTAATTCGTGATGTCCAATGTTAGGATCCTTTTGATCATCCTGCATGACAGTTCGTTGTTGCTGGCAATACATAAAGAATGCATTTGCTGGTTTCTTGGGTGCGTTGGGATCTTTATCCTTGTCCTTGTCCTTTGGTGCATCACGTTTCTTATTCTTTTTTGCTGGCGGTGAGTCTGGACTCATGAACTCACACGGGAAGAAGGAAGGAGGTGCTGTTTTGGGAAATGCTTCAGAAACTATTTCTGAGAGAAGTTCAGCCTGGCAAGATAAGAAAATTATGAATATGCCAAGTTTAAGGGACAAGTGCCAAGGAAACAAAAAAAAATTGCTGAATCATTGTTGATTTTCCACTGAACAGAAAATGATTTTCACTGATCACAATGACACTGATTCAAAGAAAAAAAGACTCAATTTATGTTCTAGATTTCCTGAACCTTACCTGAAAAGGTGGCTGTGCATCTCTATAGTCATCATTGTAATCATCTAATCTGTCCTTGAGGAAGCTGGTGAAGAGAAAACAGAATTGAAAATTAACTCTTCAATCTTAAAAGAACTTGAGTATGTATTCTCTTCATCTGTATGTGTCGACACACATAGGGGAACAAGTTTCCAGGTCTAGTCCCCATGACAAGTCCCTTGAAGGGTTTACATGAGGGGACTGGTTGCAAGGGCTAATTCGTTGTACCATTCACACACCGATATTAACTGCACAGTAACATAGTAAAAACTTGGGGGCAAAAGTTTACATTTCTTTCACCCTGCCACTTTCCCTATGTAAAACTGATATAAGCCTAATAAGCCTAAATTAACAATGTAGCATTGAAATAAATCGTAGCATTGAAATAAATCATTGCAATGAAAAGAAAATGTAGATTGTTTACCTAAATTATCCAGTGCCTCTTTTTTGCGATTTCCAATGACAGAGTTGCCAATATTTTTTGTTGAAAAATTACATCAAAATTCTCGCGTAGAAACACACCATACTGCTTCTTTGACATCAACGCCGTATTCCCAAGCCAAATGGTAAGGCACCATATCAAACAGCTCGTAAGTAGTTATGGGAGTCTTTCATGTGGATCTGTTGTTGGTTTATTTTAATTTTGTCACAAAAAGTTCACATGAAGGGTTTTAAGGAACAACTCGCAGCCACTTTTAAACTACTGGTCCCTTGAGAAACAGTTAGTTCTAATTCTTCCCAACTTCTTCTCTGGAAACATCAAGATATTCAAAAAGACAAAAGAAACAACTGCCTCCTCGGACCTGTAAGCTTAATTATCGACCTTCTTGTATATCTTGTAGATAAGCTTATATTCTTACCTTCGCTGCTTTCGGTAACGTTTTAAGAGAGTTTTGACATGGTAAATGCGATTGACAAATCTTTCATTTTCCTGCAAGTCCAAACAAACAGGCATTAAACTATAAATTCTTAGCCTTCGTTGCAGCCGGACGTGTCAAAAAGTCCTCGGTATAGTATATATACCGGCCGTTTAGACTGCCTGCGACACAGGCTATAAATTCTCACCTCGCAGAAAATAACTTAATAAACTAACAGCTTCCTTTTCTGGTGTGTTTTACGCGAACAATTACATCGTTAGGAAACAGTGAGAAATTTTCTGTGTAGTTCTCTAGGTAATACATCACCTGCTCGATCTGCCTGCAGTGTTTAAGCAAAGTAAAGTACTTTTCTTTCCACAGAGTTTCGTGATTTGAAGACACATTAGGAAAGTGTTGCTCGCTTTCGTCCGCCATATTGTTTCCATCCCTACCGACAGCCTTTGCGCTATTTGGATGAGTTTGGCGGGGAGGGCAGATGGGGCCTGGGCGGGAGTGATGGGGGAGGGAAGTATTTCTTTTCGATTCCGGCCACGCACTTCATTTTTTGGGTTTCTTCTCTCGTTCTTTTATGGTGTTTCTTCGGAGTAATATTTTTGATAATTACCCAATACTCTCTTTTAACTGTTTTCTTTCAATCAATATTTTGAAAAAGCAATTCGCTGAGACAAGAGAACACTAATTCGTGAACTTGGGAACACCTTCAATCCTGGCCTTCAACACCCAAAATATGGGAGCAGGCAGTGGATCAAAAAATATTTTGTTTACTTTTCCAAAATAAAGGCAAAAGCAACATTTAATGGGCTCTTTGGGCTCCAGTTTTCTATGAGCGAATAGTAATAGGGCTGAATTAAACGCGTTGTTTTTATACCTACTTGCACCTTTGGCCCGGGGGTGGAGGGACTCGCATATGAAAAGGCCGGGGAGGCGCATCGGAAAATTTGAATTAAACCCCTAACGGAGACCAAACTGGGACGGGGCTCGGGCTCAATCACCAGCAACTGTTCAGGTGAGAGAGACCGCGCTGGAAGACCGGACTCGAGAGACTAGCGGAAATCGAGCCTAAAAACGGAAATAAGAACGTTTGGTTATCATTCATTCGAGTGCACCCCAAAAGACACTTTGGCAGCTCAAAATAGCATGAATACCCTAATTTAGACCAGAATCCTTGATTTATACCCCTTAGTCTCTCTCCTCTTCAGAGGCCTCTTTCGTGCTGCCTTGACCGTAGGTTGGTAGTTCGGAGGCTGGAGAGAGGGAAAAACGGAAGAGCGCGGGGAACGCCCCCCGTCCTCCACGCGCCTTCCACACCCAATATTCAATTTCACACAGGTAGCCTCTGCGGAGGAGAGAGCCCCTAAATGGGACAACGAGCATTCCCGACCTTTTCAACTGGGAGTCCCCTCCCGGGCCTTTTGGTACGCTTCGGCGGCATATCAGGCGAATTTGGTCGACCCGTGGTTCGTATTTTGGTGAGACGCTGTCGAGCCGGCCCTGTCGAAACAAAATACAATGGTGGGTAAGAAAGTTAATCCACTATAGGCCTTATTTCCGGAAAACTCAAAAGGTGCAAGGATTAGCTAATCCTGTGACGCCGAATTCAGGCAAAATGTGAGAATGTCGCTTATTTCGAGGGTCTTTTAATTAATTCTGCCGCGTTCTGCCTGTTCCGCAATCTCAATCCCAGGTTCCCTTGCCTCAAGGGAAGCAAAGGCGAGAGAGCTTGGGATCGAGGTTGCTTGTTTCGAATTCGGCTCACGTAGTGCGCGCGAAGTAGCTACCTCCCAAAGACCACATCCTCTCAGGACAGAAGGAATGAAAAACAGGAAAGAGAATTGAGATGCTGCTCATATGGCACAAAAGAAAGGAAGTTTATTAAACTTTTTTTAGCAATTTATTCATATCATATCTATTATAAATAAAGGCTATAAATCAATATATCATATACGTTCTATTTCAGCTGTTACAAAACGTTTTGTAATATAACATATGCTCTGATTGGTTGTTCCGTCGTTTTCCATAGGACTATATGTAAACACGGTGTTCCTCCATTTTGTTGGATTCATCCTCTTGTTAACAAAACAGAAAACGAACGCTTCCACTTTAAAAGCACTTTTGATGCAAACACTCAACAAGTATGCGAAAAAGTTTACAGTAAAGCTCTGACTGCAGCATGGGTTTTAAAGAATTTTCGATTTCTCTCAAACTATCTCGTATATGAACTGACGTAAACAAGCGGGCCACTTTTTTCAATACTTTCTAATTAAAAAACTGTTATATAATCTATTCAAGCCAAATGCTTTTCTTTTAAATACATTTTTTGAAAAACTCAACTTAAAGTGGTCTTTTGTGGCTATTTTAGTTTTAGTAAAAGCTTTTAAAAAATGTCTCAAAGTTCTGCAACCAGGTGAGTAACTCAAAACCCGCCAACTGCAGACGTCTTACTGGCAAAGTTTGAAGTTTCCTTTCTAAACTATGAGATTTTGACAAAGAGCTGAATAAAAAAATCAGCTGACAACTAAAAACAGTACGCAAACAGTCTCGCAAAATTAGACGCTTTCCGATCCCTGTGAATTTGCTGGAGTAGCTGCCGTCCGCTAAAACACAAGGCTAAACTAGTAGGCGAACAGATGCAAACAAACATCATGTTTCAGCTAATTCAACTATCTTCCTTATCCACGCCAGTAGGACCATCACCAAAAGAGAGAACAGGGTTATCATAAGCATGCCTCGATTCTTCCTGGGGACTCTCATTATCCAGTAAAAGCTGCCGACTTCCGAACGATCCAGAAGACTTGGGGATATCTTCGCTGGGTTCGGCGACCGTTATTCCTTTCACTGAGAGCTTTGGGAGGTTCTTCCACTCCGGCATACCCATAGCGCCTACATTAAACTTTTCTTCTTTCGCATCACTGCGGTTTGATGCCGCAACACGGCCGCCGGTGGAAGCTACATCGTATGGATAAGCCCCTGCCTCTGCTTGAAACTCATCGTCCGCATTAGGGTCAGGGGCTGCGGCATCCTGTTCCACAGGCTCACCATAGTAGTTCACCCTGGAATACTGACTGCTCGCGCGAGGAACACCTTGAAATCGTCTTAGTTCATAATTTGCGTCACTGGGGAGGAAGAAGCTGCCCTCGCGCCGATCCCGACGGCATCGCGCAACCAACACAATGAAGCCCACGATGAAGATGAGCGCCATAAGAGCACCAAACGTTATGTAAAGGATAAAAGCGATTTCACTCTTCTTACCTTCTGTGGTGGGAGCCAGTGTAGATGGTGTAGTTGGTCGTACAACTTCTAGTTTACTTGCTCTGAACGTTTTGTTATCAACAGTTACACTGATATTCCCGTTGTCGACTAGTTTCTTCAACACCTGTGAAACATTTGCCTTTCCACTCGTTCCACTGATTGTAAAAGTGACTCTTATTGAGCCGCAGACAATATCATTGACGGCGATAGCCTCTTCCGGGATACCCAGTTTTTCAGCCACTTCACGAACGAACTCTTGTTCAAATTTCTTTTCCGTCTCCTTATTACCCACGACGTCTCCACAATTTCCTTCAAACTCGATGACAATGGTTTCATTTTCATAAACAGGTGGTTTTTCAGTAACCACCGCGGGCGACGATGAAGGAAGTGGTTCTCTTTTTGTGGAGGTAGGCAAAATAACGGCAGACGTAGACAATCTTGTTGATCCTGATGTCAAAGAACTTGATAAAACTCTTAGAGGGGTAGAACTTGTTTCCGCAGGAGTTAATGGGGTACTGATTACAGGTAATGACGAGGAAACGATTGGTTGTAAAGTGGTTGCAACTGGACTCTTTTGGCCCGAAGTCGAAGACGGCCCCAAAGTTTCTGAAGGTAGAGAACTGGAAAACGGAGAGATTAAAGAAGATGGCAAACTTGCAACTGAAGATGACGGCTTGATAGGTACAATCAATGTTGTTGCTTGTGTTTTGGTAAATGAGCTAACAACCATGGAACTTGACCTGGATTCGCTTTCAGTAGGTCTTACTGCAACAGAACTAAACATAGAAGGGCTAACTGGCAGAGATGCAGTTGGAGCTGTTACTTTAGTAGTCACCGGAACCGACGTAGATTGGCCAACCGGAGAAGAAACAACTGGCACCGTTGTAGCACTAGAACTTGGAGCTACTGCCTGCGAAGTCAAGGAGTTCGACACAGTTCGGCCAACAGCAGGACTTGAACTTAGCCTTGAACTAGGAAGTGGCAACTTGGTCTTCATGGAACTCGACACG
>Ga0126339_10004288_pt1 | contig 10513 bp, 5 predicted proteins | sample OrbTmetagenome_2_FD_92532 | JGI IMG/M metagenome (GOLD analysis project Ga0126339, IMG submission 92532) | Coral microbial communities from Petempiche,Puerto Morelos, Mexico - Orbicella T R C metagenome | ecosystem: Host-associated > Invertebrates > Cnidaria > Coral | place: Petempiche,Puerto...
CCCCTATCCTTCCTCTTGCCTATCGTTCACCCCCTTGGTAGAACTTTCTTTCTCTCTCCAGTCTTCCACTGCATGAAAAATTCAAGATGGCGGCTAAACTTTTTACGATGTGAGCGCTCGCTCGAAAAAATCTCGCCTGCTCTGCAGGCTCAGGCGAATATTGTGGGTCTCGAGGAAATGAAACTACCTTTTTCCCTTGCGGTCAGTGATTAAGTGCTTATTGACTCACAGACTAGAAAATGTTGCTCTAGCGTTTAAGACAACCTGTCAATCTCCAACTGATTCAATGAATCAAGGCATGACTCTCTTGACGTCAAATTTCCCTTCAGGTGCGGAGATGGTGTTCAGCGGATCGAACGCGCACCGCTGGGCAGTGTGTACGTGTGTTCAGTTGGCGGAAGCCGCTATGGAATCTCGGGATGCCGTCGGAGTTATTTCTCCCAGCGAGACTTGCAGTCGCACATCAAGAGACGTCATCAGAGAGAGCAGGGGGGAGGGGAGAGTGATGGAGGAGAGGAGGCTGATAACGAGATACAACGCGCCATGTTTCCTCAAGCAGTACCCTTCTTTCCGGCCCCATTGCCGCACCGCGAGGTCCTTCCAGCAGTGCCCCCGCATCCTATTTTGCCGGGTGACAGGCCCTTTGGAAATGTCGCCGCTGTACCGGTTATGGATGGTCGCCATTTTCCAGGAGTACCCACGATACCTCGCGAAACGTTTTTCATGGAGGGTCCACGTCAACAGCATCCAGTGGTCAGTGGTTTTCCAACGCAAGCCCCCGCTCCAGCCCCTATACCACATGTCCCTCAAGGCGCCTTTCCGCGTCCTGAGCAAGGACCTTCTCCGAGGTTTGAAGAGATGCGGGTGTCAAGGCCAATGGCCCCTGCACCCATTGAAGAAGCCTTTGGACCAAGACCAGTAGGACCCGGGTTTCCAGGGAGATTTCCCGGACCACCTCGGTCCGAGGCAGACTGGATTCCAGCCGAACGCGGACCGCCTGTTCGAGGAGAGAGGGACTGGATGCCTCCTCCTGGGCGAGCTGAGAGGGACTGGATCCCACCACGAAACGTAGGAAACATGGTCCCTCCTGGGGCACCTCCCCCGGGAAGACCCCCACCTGGTGACCCTCATTTTCGTCCAATGTTTTGAAACCTTGGTTTCTTTGCGAACGAAATTCTCTCTGTAAGTGTAATCAGCCCTTAATTAATTTTTCGTGTTCAAATACTCATTTCCGACATCTAATTCCAGTAGAAGGAATATAGGTACTCTAATTTAGTGCCCACCGAACTAACAAAGTGTTTAATCTTCTGACTTGTACATTGATTTGTAAAACGCAAAGGCTACAGAAAAATGATCTCTCAGACAATGTATCTCTGAAATAAATTCTCTAGACGGAGGGAATCAATTCGAGAGGAAGCCGGAGTTCTTACCCAATCGTTAGCAAATAAAACAGCACTAATTCTTTTTTTAACCTGTAAAGCATTTTGACAAGCGATATAGACTGGGTCGAGTTGTTCATAGCGCGATGAAGCTAAACCGCGATTAGCAAGAATTATGATTTCGGTTTTGTAGCTTTGCGATGACGTTTTGTGGTTGTCTTTCAGTTTTGAATTTAAATAATCTGAAACGACACAAAATTTAGGCAGCGAAAAAAAAATTAGAAGAAATATTTATAATTCAGTAAACTTTTTATTCTGGGTTAGCGTTAACGGGCTTTCGAACAACCCGTTCCTTTTGTCAATCTCGCTGTTGAGTGCTTGGGTATAAACTCATTCCACTGACGGGCAAACATTGAAAGAAATTTTTAGCGGTTAGTATGATGAATCAATTTTGTTTTTAACCTCAGAATGAAAGGGTTAATACCCTCATTCAAGCAAATCAGCAACACGCTCACTCTAGCTTAGTGCAAGGTTTGTTGTAAACTTGGAGGCAAAGGGGTATTTCTTTCTTTCCTTCAGGGGAAGGAATGAATGCATTGAGCCTAACAACTGTTAGTAACTTTATTTATATAAAATAATAAAATAAATAAATACACACTTCAATCTCTTTTACAGGGGTATAGTAATTAATATTTACATTATTTTCGGGAACTTATAGGTCGGGCGTTATTGTAAATATCTGTTAGTCTCGTTCAACAAAATTGCTCAAAATAAGCTTTTTCGTGCGGAAGATGCAGTTAAACAGGTTTTTGAAGAAAACCGGTAAATCCAGTTCGGCAGGTTTTAGTGTGAAAGAGTTCTCTAATTATAAATAGCAAAGCACTTCTTTTCCTAATTACTCAGTCCATAGCTCAGTTATACTCTTGCTCGCTAAACACTTCAATGTCCCGCGCTTTCTGCAACTCGTCGTCCATATTGGTCAGGCTGCTAAACACTGAATGAATATATCCTTGGCTTTTCTTGAGTCGTTCCGAGAGCTCTTTGAACTCCTTCTCTTTAATTTCCGCGCGCTTATCAGCCTCTTTATAATCCAACCACAGGCTGTTATTTTCCTGTTCAAGTGAGTCAAGCTTGTTTTTCAAGGCGCGCTCTTCGTCTTCAAAGGCGGTCTGCAAATTTTTCAACTGTTGTGACTTCGCAATCAGTTCAAGTTCTTTCTCTTTGAGAATTCCGACCATTCTTCGGAGCTCCGAGTTGATCTGGTCTTTTTCCGACGAAAGTGCGTCGAGTCGGTTTCGGAACGAGATTTCGTGCTCCGAAGCCGTCTTCGTGGCTCGTTTCAGATCTTCGCTAATTGCGTCATACTGCGACTGTTTTCGACTGAGCTCTCCGTTTAACAAATCCATTTTCGACTCGACAGAGTTCTTTTCATGTTCAATCTCTGCCAAAGAGCCAATGAGGTGCTTGATACTCTTTTGTACATCCGAGAGTTTTCTTTTAACTAGATCCAGCTCCCCGATCGCGTATTTGCCATCAATGGCGTCTTTGACGTTTTCTGAGCCAAATTTCTGCCTTGTCTCATCTGGCGACACAACAGGCTGTGCATGTTGTCTTATGGTGTTTTCCAAGCTGTTGAAATATCCACTCATTTTCAATTCCAACTCCTCTCTGTTTTTGTCAAGTAACTGTTTAATGACCTCCACCAAGTCCTCGCCATCTCTGCTGTCCATCAGGGTATTTGTTTCCTGGGAGCCTGTTTGGTTGTCCTCTCGTGGCTCTTCCTCATGAAAGTCCTCAATTTCATTCTGCGCGAGAGCTCTTTCGATAACTTGCCTGGACCTTTTCCTGACCTTTTTGAGTGCCATATGCGCCCTTTTGACTTCATGGAGTTCCTCCGCTTTTTTCTCGAACCGTTTCTTATCTGTCTCAATCTGTTGAAGAATGTCCTCCACATCGCCTTTGAAAGCTTTATAAGCAACTTCTCTCTCGTAATTATCCCACGACATCTCTGCTCTTATGCTTGCCTCCAAAGGGAAATCTTCGTTTCCTTCTATATCGCTTTCTTCTTCTTTCAATGGTCGCCCTAACTCGTTAACCACCGACTCCAGAAGCGACTTCAAAAGCGACATCCGCTTAGCAACCGTTTCGAACACATGCGCATGACTGATGACATCTTTGGCTCCATTCGAACAGCCTTGAAAGTACTCTTGCAATTGCCTTAGATCGCCCAGGCACTTCTGCGCATGATCTTTCAAACCCTCGTGCTCCGTGAAGAATCGTTTCACCATGTTAAAAAAGTTCTCTTTTTCTAGCAGTTGTCCTCTTCTCAGATTCTCGTCACTCTCCGGTTGATTTCCTTTCTGTCCAGTTTCCAGTTGTTGCACCATCTGCTGCACGCGGCTCGTGAATTCTTCACTGCTCCGCCTTTCTTTAGCTACTTTCTGCTTCAGTGCTACCTTCTCGGCCGTTAGATCCCGTATACAAGCCTCAAGGTCCCGGATCTTAAGCTCGTAGGAGTCTTGTTGTTCGCGAAGTTTTTCCTTCAGTTGATCACAGTTAGAGCACTTCTTGGCTACCTATGAAAAATATAAATACTGATCCTTTAACGAGTTAACGTTATTATTGATCGTTACTATCGAACGAGGACTATCCAATTTACGCAAGAGGCTATGATTTACGTCCCTTTTCTAAACGCTTAGAATGAAGTTAATGAACAATAATATTACGGGAGAACATCAAGTATGTTAACAAAAAACAGGTGTCATCTATTCAGTTTCCGTTCACGTTATATCGAAATGACAGATTTCCCTACCCCCTTCATATACCTCAGCCTGTGAAATCCCTACCCTTTCATATACCTGAAGGCTGAAAAAGGTATCCCTAACCTTTCAGGCGGAGCCTCCCTGTATGGGCCGTTTAGGGAGTATCTCCCCCCCCCCCTCCCCCCGGGGATAGCGTTAGTTCCTTGAAGAAACATTCTTATACCGACCTTGTCTCGTGATGTTTGATCGCCATTATCCTTCAAGTCCTCTCTGTTGCTCGGCTCCGGTCCTTCCCCTGTTTCATTCTGCCACAGGTCCTGGTCGATATCGATGTTTTGAAACTTCTTCCTGGAATCTTCTAACGCCTTCGAAACTCGACGGTAAGACCTCTCAGCATTCATAAACTTTTGTCCCGTGTGCTCAAGTTCTTCGTTTAAGCGGTTGTTCTCCGAGGTGAGAATTTCAACTTTCTCTCCCAGAAACCTGAGTTGGTTTTGCTTCTCTTTATAATCATCCTCAAGCGCTTGTATTCTATGGTCTTTCTCCCTCAATTGCTTGGTCGTAGCGAGATGAGATTCAGTTGCAGCGCTGTTTTGCCGCCTCAGATAGTCGAGCTCTTGGATTAATTTGACATTTTCCTCTTCCAGGGTTTCTACTCTGTCCCGTTTAGCTTTCACTTGGCTTAATCGTTGTGTCAGATCTGTCTCCAAAGTTTTGATCTTGTTTTCGGAATCCTCAAGGGCTCTACTCAAAGCAACAAACTTCTCTTTGGTCTCTTCAGTATTGCGTTTCTCGCTTTGAATCTCCTCGTAAAGCTGTTTGCTCTTTTCTTCCAACGTTTCTACTCTGTTGTGAGTATTTCGTAACTCTCCTTCGGTCCTATCTAGCTTCGCTTCCAGTCTAGCAATCTCTTTTTCTCGACTTTTCAGCGTTTGGGATGTCTTCTCGCACTCGGCGTGTGATGTAGCTAACTTCTCCATAACCCTCTCCAGCTCTTTCTCCTTTTCACGTAGTATACTTTTCAAATGTTCCACCTGGGACTTAAGTTCTTCATTGTCGCTTATCAGAGCATTATTCTCTCTCTTCAAGATCTCTAAGAAGGCACTGCTCACAGCTTCTGCAGACGTTAAGTCAGCGGTATCTGTGATGGGCTCAGCCTCGTTTTCAACCATGGACTGGTTCCTTGAGTGTGTGGTCAGTAACTCGTCTCGCTGCCGCAGCTGATCCCTCAGAGCTTCGTTTTCTTGGTAAAGGTTGTCAACTTTCTCTTTGGCGACTAAAGTTATTGAAAATATGAACAAAGAATTCAGATGATAAAGGAATTTTTTTTAACTTAGCATCTAGGCCTTATTGGAGACGCCTAGGCTTCATGGTTAGTGCGCTCGTCTCCGGATTGAGCGGTCCGTATTCGAGCCCTGGCTGGAGACATTGCGTTGTGTTCTTGGGCAAGACACTTAACTCCCACCGTGCCTCTCTTCACCCAGGTGTACAAATGGGTACCAGCGAATTTGATGCTGGGGGTAACTCTGGGATGGACTAGTACTAGCATCCCATCCAGGGGGAGTAGAAATACTCCTAGTCGCTTCATGCTACAGAAACCAGGATAAGCTACGGCCTGATGGACCACTTGGCTCGTATGCAGGCTTTACCTAACGTTAAGATTAGTAGTCGGCGTGAACAACATTCTTTCACTCGACGTAATCATGTTTTAACGCGCCAGCCGAAAATGAGAAATTGAACTTTCGGATAAGATTCTGGCTAACTCAGGGTAACAAAGATTCGCTTTTCAGTTCGCGTGGCCTTCTACTTTCTTTTAGAGTTCGTATAACAATAAGTTAAAGACGACAGACTAATCCCCACGCTGAGATAGTATTTAGAATTGATGGTTTTGTCTAAAGCTTGTTAGACGGTTTTCCATACGACACTCACGCATGCCCCGTCCGCATTAAGCCGGAGGAATTTGAAAACGGAGGTTTCACTCTGAAAACGCATCAAATATTTTCCGTCCACACTACGCTGGAGAAATTTGAAAAAGCAACAATAGCCCGCCATTTCGGATTTGTGTTTGAGGAAAACTCAGGCAGAGAAATCACATGATCATCGTGACCCCATCGTTTTAGAAAAGCTCCGTTTTCAAAATGTTTTCCGTACACAATAAGACGCAAGGCAAGGTTTTCAAATTTCTCCTGTTTGAAGATCGTTTCCGAAAAGCTCGGTTTTCGTGACGGATTAGTGTGGACGGCAGGTCTAACCGTAGAAATAAAGTTGCGTTTTTAAATTCCTCCGGTGCAGTGTGGAAGGGGCCTAACTCATAAGAGCAAGAGCAGATAAATCACACGTGAGGAAATTCACGCGTTAATTTTTCAAGAGTCAGGAAACATATTGTGCACGAAAGACTGCAGAAGGGAATGTAACAACTGTTATCCGTACATTTACGAAATCACATGAAAACCATCTGTTTTTTAGATAGCTTAACTGTTGAATGCGCTTGGTGACAAGGATTCGATTTATGTTGATAACAAAGAAATGCAGTTTTGGATAACCCATTATGACCGAAAAAAATCTGACCCAGATGTGCACACGACAGAATTTTGCCTGAGATGGCCTATGGTTTGATGATCTAGGACTTCAAGTGATAGCAGACCCAAGCGATTTTGGTTAGTTATTCAGCTTTTTTAGCAGTTTCGGAATTTGCAAAGAGGAAATCAGTCAAAATGACGAACTCTATGTTTACCGAAAACAATCTTGAGACACATTTTGAGGCTGCGTTCTCTCCCAAATCAGTATAAGTTGTTGTTGTAGTTCCTGTTGTTTTTGCTTTTTATAAAAGTCTTGTTCTCAACTGAAACATTGATCCAGTGTTTACTCTGGCTTCGTGCAGATATTGGGTCAGTGTAATCTACGACACGTCCTAAGATTGTTTATGTATACAGTCTATACAACTAAAACTGATATGACATTTTTAATTGGCAAGCGTTGGCGTTTAATTCTAAGCGTAAAAAATCCGATCAAGAAGTTTAGTATTTACCCAGTCAAATACGATTACACAGAAACAAAACTTCGCGAATTTTCTCTCAGACATGTTCACTGCCACCGCGGCTCTATTTGTTTATTTCAGGCGGATTAGAATAAGGAAATAACAGCTTTTTCAAAGGATTTGAAACTCCGTAAAACTCTTAAGTTCCATTAAACTATTTCAGTTTAACACGTCGGTCTAGAGATATTGAATAAGTGGCCAGTAGCTTGGGAAACCACAGATATTTTCTGGTTTATTTCCTTGAGCACGTTTTGGAAGATGATATTCAGCCTCCCGGAAGTACGGGGGAGTTGCAGTCCCGCCGGGTTTTCCCTACCCCCGCGTGGGCCGGGGATGGGCTGGTATTCTGTCCACAGCAGTGAGAATAAACATTAAACTTTTAACAAGAAAATCGCATGTTTAGAATCAATTCGTTGTAAACTATTTCGGAATTCATGGCCAAAAACTTAGGAATTGATTTAAAACTAAGCATATATGTATCTATTCAACTTTTCTCTGTGGCGTCAACGGTAACCATGATCAGTGTAAAAGACGAATCTTCGGAAATGAGCGAAATTCTGCGTAATCTCTCGCAGACTAAATAATTTCCGATAATCTTCGGCGAGATCTGTTTGTTTTCAGGAGCCCATTTGTTTTCCATATTTCCGAGCGTAAAGAATCACGTTTGATGTAAAAAAATTCTAGTCTGACACCCAGTCAGTCAGCACTTGCACACGCTACAGGTTTTTGTAATCAACAGAGGTCAAAGGTGGCCTTTTAGATGACTTAGATTTAAGCTGACTCAACTGTGTCAGTGAGTAGAAGCTTAAGGTAGTTATTCTTAACGATTTGATTGTTTTTATTCTAAAATTAGAAGTCCAAAATTCAAGGATTTTAGTCAAGTGCATCAGTACCTACCGCGATAACCCAAGTTTTATCAGAATAAGTTTTATCAGAATGATTCGATCAGAGTTTGATAACAACAGGGGACTACTTATGCTTAGCCTGATAAGCAACTTGCACTTGTAAGAGAACTCCCAGCTTGTTGCTGAGGTACCTTCCAAAGCAGCCAGTTTTGCACCTGTGCTTTAAGAAAATAGCGTCTGAATGTTGAGAAATACAATTAGTTTCTCAATCTAGCAGAATTAAGCTTAACTCACTTTGGTAACAAAAAGGTTGCCAATTATTTTGATGAGATTAGTTTCGTGTCTTATCTACGAATTAACTGCCTTGAGTCAAATCTCGTCTGCTGTACTGATTGCAACAGAACCACTGTGTTTTCATCAATACAAATAAGAAATCAACCAGATCATGCCGATCAGTAAAGTATTCGTAAAGTACTGCAGAAGCGGAACAGAATTTGAAGTGAAACGTAAAATCGGTGACTTTGTGTTCTCCTTTCAAATTGGTAAACGTGTTTTTACCCTAGTGTTGCATTTGCTCTTATCTGATAAGATGTACCCGGGGTAGATGTTAAATTGCATCACCTTCGATAAAATGTTCAATGAGGCGCGAGCCATTTTCGACATTCCATTCCCAGATAAATCTAATAAAATAAGCTACTCACGATCAATTTTCATTTGATCGGATTCTCCTAGATAAAGCTGCAAGGTGCATTCAACGATGCAAAGAAAAATTGGACGATTTCAAAAGGATAAAGAGAATACTTCACTGGGAATGCCATTGCAAAACAAAGGGAGAAAATGCTAGATTCTTGCTAAATCTAAAGCTCCTTAATGTCACGTATAGTCTTATCTCGACTCAGTTTAGAGGTTGAAATTTTAACCTAACATTCTTTAAACGCTAGACGTTTTGTTTGATAAACGTGATCAATGAAATGAGAAAGCTATGAAGATTGCAGATAAATCGTGTAATCAGAACTGGATTAATGTTTCAAACCACCAAGATTTGCCGTAACATTAAACATATGTGCTTTGCAACTTAAAAATAACCATCAACCAAATGGCTGTGCTATCCGCTAGAACATTATACTATCAGAGTATTTAAAATAGAATGGCACTTGAAAGTGTAAAGTGAACTTATGAAAAAGATAAAATAGAAAAATGGGCCAAAAATATACAGTCGAACTTCCCGCTAAATCACAGACACCACGGCTAAAACATACAAGTCACTTAGTCCAAGAGAATTGAAACTCGTTTTTAAACTCTGCCTTTATGATTTGAACACTCGGCTCTGATCTTTTAGTGTCTGTTCTATATGAAGAAGAGCGACAGTCTAAACAGCCAAAACAATAAGTGAAGAATGTGATTCACAATAATTTGACAATAACGGAGTATAAAACTGTATAAACAATTTTGTCGCGAAACAACATTTAACGGTTTTGAAATATTAATCAGAAAGTTCCGACGGTATACAAATGGCCATCCCTAGGCCACTTCAGTTTCCGCAGAGCTAATAAAGTATTTGAGTTCCCTTAACAAATTTGCTTTCCCACAAGTAAAATTTCTTAGCCTAGGTCTTTTTCAAGCTCTTAGTTTGCCCTGATTCAAAACCATTTCATACCAGAGCAGAAACGCCACCTGCGACTAAACTATAGGGCTTTGAAAGCGAGATTATTTACAATACATACAAATTAAACACGATTTAGAGGTTACGAGAAGCATCTGTAAACACTTTTACTTTTGTCTCCTCACGCACACAACTGATCTCCGCGGGGTAGAACCCCGCCTAAAATAAAAGAAATATTGCGGCTTTCCGTTCCCTGCCCCGCCCGATGGGTTAAACCCCATAGCAATTTCTAGCGCTCCGGCATTCTGGTCCAAAACCGCCGCCTCTGTACGAAACAAAGACAACTAGAGACTGTCAAGCTGAGAAGTCCAGCTACATGCGGAGAGCTGTTCCATGCCTGGGAAATATTTTTCAGTTTAAAATGATCATCAATTAAATCGGGATGATATGCAGCTGTACTAAAAAGCGTTGATCGGTGAAGTGACGTTTTCTGTTCTCTCGCAACTAATCAAAAAAGATCCTTAGGGAATTTGCATGGATTTGAAAAGCGATCGAAAACAGGCTCGTTCTTTTCTTTCAAATCCTGTAATAAATTATGTAACCAATACCGATAGTTTTACTTTTGATAAATTAATAGAGATGGTGAATTTTAAGCTCGGTAATGAAATGTGATATGAATTAATCAACATGACACGAGCGTGGGACAAAGTATGCAGGACACCTGTCATACATGAACTCAGTTAAATGAACTCGCTCTCCATGAATTTTCGTAGCTCAGTGGATAGAGCGCCCGCCCGGTGTTCGGGAGGTCATGGGTTCGATTCCTGTCGGGGACTCAGAATTTTTCTTTGTCCCACGCTCGTGTCATGTTGATTAATTCACCTTCA
>Ga0126339_10004289_pt1 | contig 10513 bp, 9 predicted proteins | sample OrbTmetagenome_2_FD_92532 | JGI IMG/M metagenome (GOLD analysis project Ga0126339, IMG submission 92532) | Coral microbial communities from Petempiche,Puerto Morelos, Mexico - Orbicella T R C metagenome | ecosystem: Host-associated > Invertebrates > Cnidaria > Coral | place: Petempiche,Puerto...
CAGATCGGACAGTCCAGCGGATGGTTGATCAGCAGGAACTCCATGACCCCCTTGCGGGCCTTCCTGGCCAGGTCGGACTGGGTCCAGACCTCCATCCCCTCGGCCACCGGCAGGGCACAGGCGGCTTGCGGCTTGGGCGGTCCCGGTTTCACCTCCACCAGACACATGCGACAGTTGCCGGCAATCGACAGTCGCTCGTGATAGCAGAAGCGCGGGATCTCGATGCCCACCAGGTCGGCCGCCTGAATGACGGTCATGCCGGCCTCGGCGTCGACCTCGATGCCGTCAATGGTCAGCTTGGGCATAGACGCAAACCCCTCTCACGCCAAGTGTCACCGGATCATCTATTCCGCGGCCGTCGGCACCTGAACCGTGCCGGACGCGCCTTTCCGGTCGCGGATACGGCGCTCCAGCTCGGGCCGGAAGTGCCGGATCAGACCCTGGATCGGCCACGCGGCCGCGTCACCCAGGGCGCAGATGGTGTGACCCTCCACCTGGCGGGTCACCTCCTCCAGGATGTCGATTTCCTCGATGTCCGCGTCGCCGGTCACCAAGCGCCGCATCACCCGCGCCATCCAGCCGCAGCCCTCGCGACACGGGGTGCACTGACCGCAGCTTTCATGCTGGTAGAAGTCCGCCAGACGCGCGATGGCCGCGACCACGTCGGTGGACTTGTCCATGACCATCACCGCCGCCGTTCCCAGGCCGGACTTGACATCCCGAAGGCTGTCAAAGTCCATCAGCACGTCGTCGCAGATGTCCTTGGGAATCAGCGGCACCGAGGCACCGCCGGGAATGATCGCAAGCAGGTTGTCCCAGCCCCCGCGCACGCCGCCCGCATGCTTCTCGATCAGTTCGCGCAGCGGGATACTCATGGCCTCTTCAACATTGCACGGCGTGTTCACGTGCCCGGAAATGCAGAACACCTTGGTGCCGGTGTTCTTCTCCCGCCCGATGCCCGCGAACCAGTCGGCGCCGCGCCGCAGGATGGTGGGCACGACGGCGATGCTCTCCACGTTGTTCACCGTAGTGGGACAGCCGTAAAGGCCGACGCCGGCCGGGAACGGCGGCTTCAGGCGCGGCTGGCCCTTCTTGCCCTCCAGGGACTGGATGAGCGCGGTTTCCTCACCGCAGATGTAGGCGCCCGCCCCCCGGTGCACGTAAATCCGAAACGGCCAACCCGACCCACAGGCGTCGTCACCCAGGAGCCCGGCCTCTTCGGCCTGGACGATGGACGCCTCCAGGCGCTCGGCCTCGCGATAGAATTCACCGCGAATGTAGATGTAGGCCGCATGGGCGCGCATGGCGAACCCGGCGATCAAGCAGCCTTCCAGCAGCTTGTGCGGGTCGTTGCGCATCATGTCCCGGTCCTTGCAGGTGCCGGGCTCGCCCTCGTCGGCGTTGACCACCAGGTAATGCGGTCGCTCGCCCACAGACTTCGGCATGAACGACCACTTCAGGCCGGTGGGAAAACCGGCGCCGCCGCGCCCGCGCAAGCCGGACGCCTTGACCTGATCGATGATCCAGTCATGCCCCATGGCCAGGATCGCCTTGGTGCCGTCCCAATCGCCGCGCGCCCGCGCGCCCGTCAGGCCCCAGTCGTGGATCCCATAAAGGTTGGTGAAGATGCGGTCCTTGTCGCTGAGCAGCACGGGTCTCGCTCCTCTACCGGGGGCCGTCGGCGCCACCCCCGGCGGCCGGGCTGGACTCGACGGTCCAGCGGCCACCCTCGGGGGTGGTGGGATCGGTGGTCAGGCTGGTCAGGTCGCCCTCGGGCGCCGAGCACCGGCGCCCCGCCTGTGATCCACCATTGACATGCCGGCCCTGCTTCATCGCCGTGAACAGGGCCTTGGCGCGGTCGTAGTCCAGATCCTCGTAATAGTCATCGCCGATCTGAAGCATCGGTGCATTGACACAGGCCCCTAAGCACTCGGCCTGGGACAACGTCACCAGCCCGTCTGCGCTGGTCTGGCCGATGTCCACGCCGAACACGTCACGGGCTGCGCGCACCACATCCTCCGAGCCGCGCAGCCAGCACGGCAAGTTGGTGCAGACCTCGATATGGAACCGCCCGATCGGTTCCAGATTGTACATGGTGTAGAAGGTGGCCACCTCCCAAACCATGATCGGCGCCACGCCGGTCACCGTCGCCACGGTCTCCACCACGGCGCGGGACACCCATCCCTCCTGGCGCTGGGCCAGGTCCAGAAGCGGCAGGATGGCGCTCCGCGCCCGCCCCTCGGGGTACTTGGCGATGATGCGCGCGACCTCCGCCTGATTCTCCTCGGAGAACGCGAAGGGCGTGTCGGCGGCGCCGGGGATGGTCTTGGGAGCAGCACTCATCGGTCGATCTCGCCGAACACAATGTCGATGGAGCCAATGTTGGCGGGGATGTCCGCCAGCATGTGGCCACGGGAGAGCATGTCCAGGCCCTGGAGATGCGCATAGCCCGGCGACCGGATCTTGCAGCGGTACGGCCGGTTGGTGCCGTCCGAGACCAGATAGACACCGAACTCGCCGGTGGCGGCCTCGACCGCCGTGTATGTCTCGCCCGGCGGCACCTTGAAGCCCTCGGTGTAGAGCTTGAAGTGATGGATGAGCGCCTCCATGGAGCGCTTCATCTCCGGCCGGCTGGGTGGCGTCACCTTATGGTCATCCGCCTTCACCGGACCGTCGGGCATTTTTTCGATGCACTGGCGGATAATCCGCACGGACTGCTTCATTTCCTCCATGCGCACCAGGTACCGGGCGTAGACGTCGCACGTTTTGCCGACCGGAACATCGAACTCCATGTCCTCGAACGCATCGTAGGGATGGGCTTTCCGCAGGTCCCAGGCGATGCCGGAGCCCCGCAGCACCGGTCCGGTGAAGCCCCAGGCCAGGGCGTCTTCCGGAGTGACCACGCCGATGTCCACGCACCGCTGGCGGAAGATGCGGTTCTCGTCGAGCAGAGTCTCCATGTCGACCAGGAACCGCTCGAAGCGATCGCACCAGGCGTAGATATCGTCGGTCAGTCCTTCCGGCAGATCCTTGGCCACGCCACCCGGTCGATAGTAGGCCATGTGCATCCGCGCGCCGGACGCGCGCTCGCAGTACTCCAGCAGAATTTCACGCTCTTCCCATCCCCACAACATGGGCGTCATCGCGCCCACATCCAGGGCGAACGACGTCGTATTCATGATGTGGTTGATGATCCGCGTGATCTCCGAATACAGCGTTCGGATGTACTTCCCGCGCGGCGGCACCTCCACGCCCAGCAGCTTCTCGATGGCCAGGACGTACGGATGCTCCATGTTCAGCGGGCACGCGTAGTCCAGGCGGTCGAAGTAGGGCAGCGCCTGAACGTAGGACTTGTACTCGATCAGCTTCTCGGTGCCGCGATGCAGCAGGCCCACATGCGGATCCGCGCGTTCGACGACCTCGCCGGACAGCTCCAGGATCAGGCGCAAAACCCCATGCGCGGCAGGGTGTTGCGGGCCGAAATTGAGGTTGTAGCTCTTGATCTCGGTCTGCGCCATGATCTGGGTCCCACCTGACTCTCTCTCGTGGCGGCTCCGCCGTCGGTCGCCGATCTCTCGAAGAATGGGCAACGGGTCGGGCGGCGTGCCCACGACATGCCCATTCGCGCGTTGGCCGCCGCTCAGTTCGCCGACGCTTTCTCGTCGCCCGGCAGCGCGGCAGCCGCCGCATCCGGATCCAACGCCCCCTCCCAGGGGCTGAGGAAGTCGAAGCTGCGGAAGTCCTGGGTCAACCGCACCGGCTCATACACCACACGCGCCTGTTCGTCGTCGTACCGCATTTCCACGTGGCCGGTGAGCGGGAAGTCCTTGCGCAGGGGATGCCCCTCGAACCCATAGTCGGTCAGCAACCGGCGCAGGTCGGGGTGTCCGGAGAAGAACACGCCATACATGTCCCAGGTCTCGCGCTCGAACCAGTTGGCGGTGGGGAACACCTCGACCACCGACGGCACCGGCGTGCCATCACTCGCCGACAGCTTCACGCGGACTCTCTGGTTATGCTTTAGGCTGAGCAGGTTGTAGACGATCTCAAAACGCTCGTCACGCTCGGGATAGTCCACGCCACAGACATCCACCAGTTGCTGGAACATGCAATTGGGGTCGTCGCGCAGGAACGTCAGCACCCGGACGACGTCGTGCCGATTGATCCGCACCACCAACTCGTCCTTGGCCATCGCCGTGGCCTGGACCGCGTCGGGCAAGGCCGACGCGATATGGTGCCCCAGATCGTCAAGGGCCTCAATCTGCTCCGCCGACAACATCATCAGGCGTCATCCTGTGTCAGGCGCCGGGAGACCGGCACGCATCAAATCTCAGGCTCGCCGCCCTCGGCAAGGGCGACAGCGTGACCGCCGGCCACACCGGCTACCGATACAGTGTTCCGGTGCGCTGGATCTTCTTCTGCAACTGAAGAATGCCGTAAACCAGGGCCTCCGCCGTGGGAGGACAGCCCGGCACGTAGATGTCCACGGGCACGATCCGGTCGCAGCCACGCACCACCGAATAGGAGTAGTGGTAGTAGCCACCGCCGTTGGCACAAGACCCCATGGACAGCACCCATCGCGGCTCCGCCATCTGGTCATAGACCTTGCGCAGGGCTGGGGCCATCTTGTTGCACAGGGTGCCGGCGACGATCAGCAGGTCGGACTGACGCGGCGAGGGCCGCGGCACGACACCGAAGCGGTCCAGATCGTAGCGCGCGTTGTAGGCGTGGATCATCTCCAGCGCGCAACAGGCGAGTCCGAACGTCATCGGCCACAACGACCCGGTGCGAGCCCAGTTGACCAGCTTGTCGACGCTGGCCAGCACGAACCCCTTGTCCTGCATCTCCTGACCAACGGCGGCCAGCACGGCATCCTGTTCCGGACCGGGCGAAAGCAGCGTCGGGCCGGCGGTCGCTTTGGTGTCGCTCACTCCCATTCCAGAGCCCCTTTCCTCCACTCGTAGATGAACCCGATGGTCAAGACGGCCAGGAACACCATCATCGACCAGAACCCGAACAGGCCGATGTTGCCCAGGCTGATCGCCCAGGGAAACAGAAAGGCCACTTCCAGGTCGAAGAGGATGAACAGGATAGCAACAAGATAGAACCGAACCTGGAACTTGGTGCGCGCGTCGTCGAACGCCTCGAACCCGCATTCGTAGGCCGAATCCTTCTCAGGGTCGGACCGTTGCGGAACAACCACCAGCGACCCAACCACGGCGCCGGTCGCCACCACGATCGCCAGCCCCAGAAAGACCAGGATCGGCAGGTATTCCTGCAGCAGGTCAGTCATACCGGTTGATTCCTCCTCGTGACGGCGCTCACGGACCCGGCGTGGGTCGCCAAGAACCGCAGTGGTGTAGTCAACGACCCCACGCAAGTCAAGCCATCAAACTCCGTATGGTGATCCCGACACGGCAGCCGATGCACCCCAGACGTGGGACCCAAGCCCCTTGGATCAAGGGCATCTGCAATGATGCATCGCAACACCGCGGACACTTCGCCATGAATCACTTGCGGAAGCTTCGTGGTGCATTGCAATAGTCCTTGTCTTGGTGAGCCTCTCTCGCGTCACCCCCAAGCGTCTGCGATACTGCCCGCCCACCCGATCCGGTGCAACACGCTTCATGGCAGAAGGTGCCTCCCCATGATCCGTTATGACATGCCGCTCTACCGGCCGCCGTCGGAGGGCAACAACCTGATCCTCCAGGCGACTCTCGGCTGCAGCTTCAACCGGTGCGCCTTCTGTTCCATGTACCGGGACAAGACCTTCCGGCCCCGTCCGCTGGACGACGTGGCCCGCGATATCGACGCGGCGGCCCGCGCCTGGCCCACGGCCCAACGTGTCTTTCTGGCCGACGGCGACGCCCTGGTGCTGCCCACCGACCACCTCCTGGCAATCCTCGAACGTCTGGCGGAACGGTTGCCGGCGCTCACACGGGTCTCCAGCTACGCCACGCCCGCCAACCTTTTGAAGAAAACACCCGCGGAGCTTGAAGCTCTAAGGTCAGCACGGCTGTCGCTCGTCTACCTGGGCGTGGAATCGGGCGCGCCGCGCATTCTCCGCCAAATCACCAAGGGCGCGTCTCCACGCGGTATCGTCACCGCCCTGGACAAGGCACGGAACGCCGGCATGAAGGTGTCGGCGACCGTGATTCTGGGGCTGGGCGGGCGCGAAGCCTGGGAAGAGCACATCACCGAGACCGCCGCGATCATCAACCGGGCCCCGCCCGCCTATCTGTCAACCCTACAGCTTTTTCTAGATAGAACGATATATAACCCCTTTATAGAGCAAATGACGCGGGACGGCACCCCCTTCTCGTTTCAGGACGACGCCGCGATCCTGGCCGAGCAGCGCCTGTTCCTGGAACACCTGGACCCGCCCCTGCCGGTGATCTTCCGCTCCAACCACGCGTCCAATGCCCTGGCGTTGGCGGGAACCTTGCCGCGCCACAAGAACCGCCTGCTCGAGGAGGTGACCGCCGCCCAGGCCATGCTGGGTGGGACGGGCTGGCGCCCGCCGCACCTGCGGGCTCTCTAAGCCTGGTCGCCTCGGGTACCGACATGGCCGGCCGCGCCCGCCGACAGGCAAGAGGGTTGCGAGGCCGGGCGGGGATCGAAGATGGTGGGCGCTCACCGCCCGGTCACCGGTTGCCTGCACGCGAGGATCCCACGCCCATGTCGCTGCGTTTCCCAGCATCGGTTCGAATCGGTCCGGCCCGGCGGGTGGTGTTCAGCGTCATGGCCTTGATCTTGCTGTTTCCAACCGTCTCGGCAGCCCAGGAACGCCCGCTGTCGGCCGCGCAACAGGAGGCCCTGCGGACCTGGATTGAGACTCGCGTTACCGATCTGGAACGCGCGGCCGAGGCACGCACGGCGGCGACACGGCCGTCCGTCGAGACGGCGGCACCGTCCGGAACGATCGGCGCGGCGCCCCAACAAACCGAAGCAGCCCCAAGCCTGGTCCCCTCACCCTCGCTTGCGTCCGGCCCGGACGATGCCGCGACGCCCGCCACACCCGCACCCGGCAGCGGCGACCTCGCCCTGTTGATCGATGTCCTGAACGATCCGGCGCGCCGCGAGGCGCTGGTGGCCCTGCTGCAGACCGCCAGATCGGGAGTGCCAGGCGCGGCGGCCCCGGACTCCGCCACCCTGTTCGCCCCTGGTCCCGGAGTCGGACCCGGCACCGGAAGCGCCACCTCGGCACGCGGCGAGGCACAACAGCCGGACACGGCCGCCGTGACCGAGACCGGATCTGCTGCAGGAACTGTGGCAGAATCTGGGGCCGACCCCGGGACCGACGCGACGGCGACACCACCCATCGCCGCGCCGGACCTCTCGGCACTCACGGCATACCTGCATGACCGATACGAGCATATCGTCTGGTCCAGCGGCATAACCACCCAGGTACCACAATTGGTGGATTGGATCGCCTTACAGATCGACGACGACATGCGCGGACAGTGGTTGCACCTGCTCTGGCAGTTGGGGTTGGTGGTCATAGTCGGCTTTGTTGCTGTCCTGCTGGGCCGGCTGATGGTCCAGGGACTGGCGCGACAGCTCCACGACAAAGCGCGGGAAACGTCCCCTGGACGACGCGTCGTTCTTCTGGTGACCCGGTTGGTCCTGAAACTGGTCCCCATTATCCTCTTCGCCGTTGCCGCCCAGGCGGCCCTGCCGTTGATCGAGGCCAATTTCCGCACCGAACTTGTGGCCGCCGCCCTGGTCACAAGCCTTGTTCTGCAACGCGCCAGCACGCTCATTCTGAGGGGCCTGTTCTCACCGCGCGAAGCGCCCCTCCGGCTCCTTCCCCTCGAAGATGAGACCGCAAAGATCCTGTATCGCGGTTTGCGGTTGATCGCGCCGACTCTGATCTTCGGCTACCTGGCGGTCGAGGTGGCGCGCTTGTTCGGGATGCCGTTGGGAAGCCGCCTGTTGCTGGCGCATATCGTGGGTCTGCTGGTCACGGTCTTCACCGTGCGCGCGCTGTTCCAACTCCGGTCGATCGGCAAACAGGCGATCCGCGCCATCAACCTCGGCAACTCGGCGGCCACGGCGTGGGTCACGGGCCTGCAACGTGGGCTCGCCGACATCTGGCACCTGCTGGCGGCGGCCTACGTCATCGTCATCTTCCTGGCTTGGGTGCTGGATTCGGAACGCTGGTTCAGCCTCGCGGGGTGGGCGACCTTGAAGACCGTCGGACTGATCATGGCCGCGCTGGTGGCGCTCGGCTGGGCGCAGACCCTCCGAGACGCCGCCATGGTGCGTCTGCACAGCCAAGGCCGTTTTGATCGGCAGATACGCCAGCGCGGGCGTCAGTACATTGGGCTCGCCGCCGGCACGGTCCGGATCCTGATCGGTATCGGATGCCTGGTTCTCATCCTGGAGTCCTGGTCCGTGGGGGCGCTCGGCTGGGTGACGGACGGATTGGGCGCCCGCGCCGTGGCCATGGCCTTCAACCTTGGGCTGGCACTGGTCATCGCTTTGGCTCTCTGGGAAGGCGTCAACTATGCCATCCGGCGCTATCTGACCTCCACCGATCCCCAGGGAAACGTGATCGAGCGGGGGCAGCGGGAACGCACGCTTCTGCCGTTGCTGCGCAATGTTCTGTCGGTGTTCCTGGTGGTCGTGGTTACCCTCGTCGTGCTGTCCGAACTGGGCCTGGATATCGCCCCGCTGCTGGCGGGCGCCGGCGTGGTCGGCCTGGCCATTGGCTTCGGCTCGCAGAAGCTGGTGCAGGACGTGATCACCGGGGTGTTCAATCTGCTGGAGAACACCATTGCGGTGGGCGACGTGGTGCAGGTCGGCGGTCATGCCGGCGTGGTGGAGGATATGTCCATCCGCTCGCTGCGGCTGCGGGATCTGTCGGGCAACCTGCACACCATCCCCTTCAGCGGCGTGGACACCGTCACCAACATGACCAAGGATTTTTCCTACTATCTGTTGGATGTGGGCGTCGCCTACCGCGAGAACACCGACGAAGTCAGCCAGATCATCAAGGACGTCGGCGCGGCGCTTCAAGACGACCCGGAGTACGGACCATCGATCCTGGAGCCGGTCGAGGTTCTGGGCGTGGACGGCTTCAAGGACTCGGCGGTGCTGATCAAGGCACGGATCAAGACCAGGCCGATCATGCAATGGTGGGTCGGGCGAGAGTATAATCGGCGATTGAAGATGCGGTTCGACGAGCGGGGCATCGAAATCCCGTTCCCGCACATGACCGTTTACTTCGGCGTCGATAAGGACGGCAACGCACCACCCGCCCATCTGCATGTGGACCGTCTGGCCGCCATGGGCGCGCGTACCCGGTCGGCGGCACCCTCCCCTGCCCCGAGCCCGCCGTCCGCCAACGCCGATCCGGCCGACCGCACCGCCCTGTTGCCCGATCCGGAGGGCGAGGCGTCGGCGGATGGTCGATGACGACCGGGGACGGTCAGCGATCGTCCACCATGACCCGATACAGCCAGAAGGTCAGGGGCACCACGATCAGGCCGGCGAAGACCACGTCGGACAAAAAGTGGCCGCCCACGACGATGCGCGCGCCGCTCACAACGGCCCCGAACACCAGGGCGCCGACGATCGCGGGGCCGCGCCAGGGCGGCGGCACCAGAAGCGCCAGGGCAACGGTCCAGAACCCCATGGCGGCGTGGCCGGAGACGAAGGAGCAGTTGCTGGCGCATTGATCGGTCATCAGCCAGGGAGGGGTAAACCGCGCCTCGCCGCCGAAGGCGAGGATATCGCTCGGTCGTGCCCGTCCCCACCACTCCTTGAACACGCCGTTGACGATCAGCCCCGGTCCCAGCGCCAGCGACGTCAGCACGAAGACGACCCGACGCCCATTCAGCGCCCTGGGCGACCCGACCCCGGTCAGCCGGCCGCCGAGCCATTGCAGGACCAGGAACAGGACAACGCCATAGAGCAGCGGCGGAACGCCCTTGCGCAAGACATTCAACAGCGGTCCCTCGCTGACGAACCGCCCGCTGGCGGGATCATGGAACAGCGCGCTCACCCCCAGGTCGATCTGCGGGAAGGCGACCAACACAAGGGTCAGCGCCAGCACCACACGGCACGACCAAACATCCCCAAGCGGCGTGCGCGGCGGTCTCACGGCGTCACCATCACCGCCGCCCAGGCGCGGCGGCGACCGTCGTCCAACCGGATACTCAACCGGGCGCGGATGTCACCGCCATCCTCGGCCAGGGCCTCGGGCATCACCAGCAGTCCCGAGAACGCCGCCCCGGCGTCCTGCCCCGTGCCCACCTCCCGGGCAGACACACCCTGGGCATGGGCCTGATAGATGATCACCGGCGCACCATCCCCGGCGACACCGATGTCCGTGTCGGGATAGGCATTGGCCAGGTCCCTGATCCAGGCGCCGGTGTCTTCCCAGCCCCGGCCGCTGGCCACCGGATCGAACCACGCGGGGGGAACCCACCCGCACTGACGGACGAACGACATGCCCGAGGTCAGCAGAACAAACAACATGAGATTGATCACGATAGCGACGCGCAAC
>Ga0126339_10004290_pt1 | contig 10512 bp, 8 predicted proteins | sample OrbTmetagenome_2_FD_92532 | JGI IMG/M metagenome (GOLD analysis project Ga0126339, IMG submission 92532) | Coral microbial communities from Petempiche,Puerto Morelos, Mexico - Orbicella T R C metagenome | ecosystem: Host-associated > Invertebrates > Cnidaria > Coral | place: Petempiche,Puerto...
AGACAGTTACTGTAGTTTTCCTTGCAAAGCTGTATTACCTCACGAGCTATATAATTAATAAGTAACAGGACTACATGCTTGTCCAATTTGGAAATAATTGGATTCAAAAAATTCCTCTGACAGACAAATTGGACTTGGCCTGCAGCCTCGTACAATTTTGGCTGTATTCGGCATTTTTTTCATCCAATTATTTCCAAATTGGACAGCATGTAGTCCTGTTACATATACTCCTGTTACATATACTGATAGCACCATGATTGTGGTCACGATTACTTGCTAAATTCACGTTTCCGACAATTGTTTTTTGTTCTACACTGAGAATTGGTCCATATTTATTTTACACAGAGAAATTTATTACTCAATTCAAAACAACAGAAAAAAATGATAGGTCACCATACTCGTCTGCGAGAAGATGACGATTTACCTCTAATGGCGAGGTCCAGCCGTAAAGAAAAAGCCGCCATTTTTAAATGCGCGCGCTAATCACGGGTGAAATTATGCGCAGTAGGGATGCGCAATGCAATACTGGGGAATGACCTTAAACCAGCAACTCAAGGACTGCAGACATACACCAAAGTCTTGCGTTATACCAAGTGAGCTATTGTAACGTTACAAGTACACAAGGTACAATAATACTGCTTTGGGATCAAATAAGTATGATTGACATCAGAACAGCTCCTCCCTTTGCTGCCTTTCAATCAAATTGAAATGGAATATACATGGAGACCTTCCAAGATAAGCTACGAATAAAGACAGGCGTTTTCAAATTGGTTTTCAAATTTGAGCTTGTCATTATGAATATAAGAGCGAGTCTACAGTGAAGTGACAGCCCAGACAGCATGCCACAGTCTGATATGTCTTGGGTGTCAAATTAACTTAAATTCATAAGGGTTATAAATTTGTTTTTATTGATTGTTCAACAATTATGCGTGGAAACGCTTTTCAAAATCATTTATTACTCGGCTATAAAACACTTTTTTACCGCTAAATATGCCGAAATACTGTCCACCAAATTTCAGATCCACATCTCGAATATTCAAGCTATGCAAATAGCATTTATTTCAGAGCATTTATGGACTTGAGGTACACAATTGCTAATTTCATAGCTATCACTGACAAAAAAAAAAATAATAATTAAACCAAACCAAACACAAACTGGAAGCTGGACTACCATCCACCCTACACCGCCGCTTGCATCTAAGTGTGAACACGTGACGACCAAACACGCTCTACCTGGGTGTCAAACGTGGCATGATTGGTCATCAAACATTGAAAGTTTCGCAGACCGTGGCGTGAACTTTTGCGCTAAAGTTCAGCACGTGACGTCTTCTATGATCTATTACTGAACAGACGCACTGCAATACGGAATCTGTTTGTTTTATATAATAAAGAAACAACAGAAAAAGCTTGCAATAACTTGAAAGCCGGCCTTTGCCCACTTTGGTGACCACGCAAAAAGCCATTTGACGTAATCTCTTGTCTACACAAATGAAGCAATCTCATTGGTTGCTATGCGTAGCAAAGAATTGTGATTGGCCCACGAAAATCACGTCACTGTCAAACTTGACTCGAAAGTCACTTCTTGTGGAATGAAAACTAACAGTGAAAGCAGAATTGAACTACGAAATCTGCAAATCTAAAAGAAAATGCTGGAAAAGTCAAGTCAGTTTTTGTCATCAGAGCAGCCCTGTGAGCCGAAAAGCTTGGATGTTGTCTTGAATATTGCAGGAGTTCAAAAAATACGCTCGGAAACTTTCGGTTGCAGTCAACACTGGAGGCCATTCGATTCAAGGTTTGGATGAAAGGAGTGTTAGTGACGGTGGAAATTTGTGTCCTCTGTGGATGGTGATTCTCAAATCAGTTTGATATAGTGTCGGAGACACCTTAGAGCTGGGATACAGTTGGCCGTGATCTGTTGTGAGCTCTACTTTTCTCGATACTGTGCCTTGAAACGAACTGGAACATTCGTGTCGGAAAACAAGGTTAAACTTAAGCTGAAGCTGAAGCTTATTTGTTTATTTAAACTGATGATGTTTTGATGTTTAATTCCTGGAATCAAACTGTGTCAACAATAATTTTGATAACAAGAAAAGTTGAATTTTTCAAATAATTTAATGACATAAACATTTTGCTAACTGGTTCTGTTAAATTCGAGACGTGGTTTCTTACCTCAAAGTAATTTCAAGACCAATTTTGTGTTGAATTTAGTCTTGCTCGATTGCCGACTGATACTGCTCGAGTATTTTTTCTGAGTCATTTTCTAGAAAAGAACTTGAACAGCTTTTTGTTCCTTCTTTAACACTCTCGTACCTGTTCAATGCCTCGACAAGCTACCTTTGATCTCGTCGCTTTTCTGGTTTCTATGATCGCCCCAGTAAAGAAATCTGTCAATCATTTGAGAACCCTAACGAGCATGCGCATAACACGAAAGTAATGCGAGGAAACCAAAACATGTTTCGCCGCCATTTTTGTTCAGGATTTGCCTTCGATTCGATAACTTTTTATTCGCTGTTAGCAATTTTTAACGACAGCTCTGAGACAATCAGGACTAAGGGAATTAAAGACCAGCTTTGTGCTATTTTCCTGTCGAGCGTGGATGCATTCTTGGTTAGCCTGGAGAGGTTTCCCTGTCGCAGGAAGAAAACGAAGCTGAAGTTTTTACTTTGCTGTGGAAATTTCAAGGTTCATTACCTGCCATCTTCACACCGACCAATTATTCTTCTCTAATTTCTATGGAAAATAGCGATGTCGAACTGTTTCATATCTGGCATGATATATCACGAAGCCTCCGAACGTAAGTTTTTAAAATATTTCTCAACTGTTCAGAGTTGTACATTTAAACTTGAGCTTACATTAAACGAGCTTTTCTGTCTAAAGTTTTTTCCGTCTTAACTTACTGCCTTATGAAAGACCGCAATTACTTTATGATTTTCCCGTAATATGTTGAACCTAAAGACTTTCTTTCGAGTAATTTAAATCATGAAACTTGAAGGCAGTCGCAGATCAGTCAACAACATTGAAAATAGCTACCAGTTTGCATGTCTCGATAATGCAGTGATAAATTATAGAGGTTTTGAAGCCTCCATCCTTTACTGTTCAGTACCAATGTGAACTCGCAAATTTGAAATAGTTTTTTTTACTTCCGCATATGGGAATGTCCAAAATGGACTATTTGCTAGGCACAGACTCAATGTAAACCTTTACCAGGTTGAGGTATTTCATTTACAAGTTATCTGATTGACCCGTGAAAATAAAGAAAACAGCTTCTGCTCACATGCTTTGGCATAATTTGTACTGGTGACAAGCATCAGTTTTATTTGTGTGGTGGAAGAAAGCTCTGTAATACTTCTGGATATCAAAATAGGGCTGCCATATACTCATCTGCTGAGAGAGATAATTTATGAAATAAACCCAGGGAAGGCAAATGAGCCATGTTCCCTGTAGTTGAGTGCTAGTACTGAGGTAGGCAGGTAAAATGGTCATTCATCCAGACAACTAACTTTAACTTGGGCAAACCTGAGTCAACAGAACCTCCACAACATTTTAAATAGGCCAATTTTGAGACTTGGCTTCAGGCTTTCAAGAATAACAACAAAAGACATCAAGCGCAGGGATTGGTAACAATCATTTAGCCCTAGGCCTATTAACCCCTAACCATTAAAACCCCAACCAGAAGTCAATAAGCCCCCAACCAGAATTTTAAAAAAACTGTATATTTCTTGTTCTTTAAGCACGAGTATGGGGCTAATCGACTTGTGGTTGGGGGCTCAGCGGCTAGGGGCTAATCAAATGACCGACAACCAAAGGATCAGGTTTGATTTATTCCTCTAGGGCAAAAAGATGAGTATGGATGTTAATATATCAAATTTGGCCTAAAGTGTTGATTATCAGTGGCTTGCTCGTGTAATGGAAGGAGAGCTAAATAAGACAATAAGGAAGACTAATATAAAATCAGATGAATGAAGTCTTTAATAGTACATGTCTCAAATGACAATTCTTGGTGCAAGAGAGGAGCATGAACCCTTTGAAAACTGATTGCATAAAAAAATTAGTGCAAGGGAAAGGACTACAGAAAGAGTACCAAAATGAGGTGGTAAAGTCAAACTTCCTGCACACTCTCTGTCTCAACGACTTGATTGGACCCATTAAGGATGATTATGGAGAAACAAAAACAATCAATGACGCAACTATTGTGTTCTAACCAAAGAGATAGTAGTGATGAATTCTCAATTCTTCTGAGGGACCTATCCAGTATTCACTGTCATAAATAATGCCAGATGCTTTGCCTGAAACTGAAACAGACCTCTTGTAGTAACGTAACAGAAAAGCGCCGTACCCACTGCGCTCGCTATGCTTTAACCCTGTCGGTTAAGTGCAAACAAATATAAAAATATAAAAATACTTCAGTTTATCCCGTTGATAGGACAGCGCTACAAAAAGAGCTCGAATGAAATATTCATGCCTGCAATCTTGCTCACACTGTGGAGTTCCCGCTCTCAGGTTTACGTTGGAATCTTTATCCCCGATGCCTCGATCAAAATATCCAAGATTTAGATGTATGGTAACTGGAACTTTTTCTTAGATGTTTGAACGTGAAATATGCACGACGTTTACAAAACTTTACAAACGCATCCCGCTCACGTAAGTCCGCCATGTTTGTTTTCCACAAACCAGTACTTAGTCTCGCTCGGCCAAATTTATTAACTGAAGCGATCATAGATACTCGGTTCCAGGCCTCGCTGCTTGCCCCCCTGGTAACGACCGATGCCAACAATGCAAAAAACATTCGCCACAATTGTATAAGTAATTATAACATGCACGTAATTGTTCTCTGTTTCACGGTCAGTGCACTCGAATGGAGCATATTATCATGATGAGAACAGATTCAATAATAGTGGTGCATTGCACTGCTGTAAATTGGATCGATTCACAGCAGTGCACGGCACTACTATTCTCGAATCTGTTGGTGCTTTCGAAGCGGAAAAACCTGCAATTTCGTGTATAGGTTTTCGTCATGGATATGCAAATTTCAGCAATTGTTAACCAAGGGAAGTAAACTTGGTGTAACGCATTATGTCATTTTTACTTTCTTTGAAAAACCAATAACTTCTAGCAGGTTTGGAGACCACAAGATCTACTTCTTTCGTGGCTCTGCAGGGTTTTCATTAAAACCCTCTGTAACAGACCTGATGAAACTCTACCTGCCGACTAGACTGTAAGCAGTCTCCTTTTTCCTGGAAAATCCATGGGGAAGAACGCAAACCAAGTCAGTGGGAGAACGTGAAGTGCGGGCGGCGACACCCGCACTCTTTGAGCCTTCACATATCATGTTCGCATGCTCACAACTGCTCACCTGTTTTCCGTTCTTTTTTGCGTTCTTCCCCATGGATTTTTCGAGCAAAACAGAGACTGCTTGCAGACTACCTGCAGACCTGGTGGGTTATTTTGCAACCCCTTCCCCATTATGGAATTTTAACCTCCCTGGCCCCTGCTTTTTTTTTCTTAATTTAGTTTCAATGGTGAAGCGTGTTTCCCTGCAAAAAAAGTGTCAAGGGTTTGGAATTCCGTTCTTATTTCTCCAGTTTTGTGGAAAACAAAGCATAAAAACGATAAATTTTCTGCACATTTTTGACAGAAATTATCGTTTTGGTGAAGAATTGGGTGAACCTAGTGGATTTTGATCTGCCCTGGTGGAGGTTTTGTTTAGAACCTGGCGAACAACTAGGTTTCCCTAGGTCTGTTATAGAGAGGTGTTTCATTGTACTGAGAAAAATCAAAATTTGTTTACATTCAATAGATAGCACTCGACAGCTTGACTAGACTAGCTTGACTTGCAGGACTCGGCATATTGTTGCAAAAGTTAATTTAGCATAATAAGGATTACACCAGCATAACAGCTATAAAAAGTTGAAACTGACGACTTACGGCCGACTATCTAAACGATGCCTATGTAAGACCTGTTTTAAGTTTAAATCGGGGTGTAAAAGAAGCCTTCACTAACATCTAAACTTGGTTAAATTTGTATTTAGTGAATGTAGACGAGAAGAACTCATGGGGTCCACAGGTAAACAATGGTTTAGGAAGTCGGCCTATTGTTTCGATCTATGTGTGAAATATTTTATCGAGCACACTAATGTATTGTATGTCATGTGCGAAACTAAAATGAGAACAAATTTTAGCAACGAAGGACAACTGCATTGTGAGAACGATCGTCATCCTACGTAAAGAGCATATCTTCAGTCGATGAATGGTCGCACAAAAACGATCTCAAGGCTTCTCAGCAACAAAGCTGATATCGACGAACATATCAAGAATCTATCCTCACATAAGTTGTCCTTCTTTCAGAGGCTTGCCTTATACCGTGGTCTGGACTTCGCTCTTCCACAGCCGGTTTCACCAATGAAACTATAGGCAACCTTTGAAAAAGCCCACTGGAAACTAGAACCAAAACTACGCGATGAGAAGAAAGAACTAGCAGCTGCAACGCTACGTTCTATTTCCATTTACTACATCAAGAGGAAAGGCCCGACACCACCAAAATCAATGTTAAGAGCGATAGGTCAGCTAAAGAAGAGAGACGACATCGTAATTACGCGAGCAGACATGGGCTTGGGAGTCGTGATCTTGGACAAAACAGAGTCTGTCAGCCTACTGAAGGAATCATTTTTTAGTGATGAAATTAAATTCATACCGAGTCTCAAAAGACCAAAAGCAAAGGGAAGACCGAAGCATTATCACTGGCTACTTAAAAAGGAGAGGGAACTGTCCATTATCGTGTAAAGAATTCTTCTAAAACCCATGGCCGACTCACTCATCCAAAAGGGCTCTAGGCTCGCACACCTTTATGGTTTACCAAAGACCCACAAGAAGAAACTAGTGGTCCGTCCGACCCTGTCAGCAACAGGAACCTACAACTACATTAGCTTGCTAAGTGGCTTGATGAAAAGCTAAAACCTTTGTCGGTCAACGACGAAACCGTTAATGACATCTTCTCGTTTGCTGATGATCTTCATGAGATGAAAATCGACGAACAGGACATTTTAGTGTCATATGATGTTTCGTCTCTTTTCACAAACGTACCAGTGGATGAAACAATCGAAATTCTAGCAGAGAAAGCTTTCAAAGATGATTGGTTCAATAAGGAATTTGACCTTAACATCACAAAAACTGACTTTATAGAGCTGTTAGAGGTTGCTACGAAATACCAGCTTTTCCAATTCGAAGGAAATCTGTATGAGCAAGTGGACGGGGTTGCCATGAGCTCTCCCCTTGGGCCACTAATGGCAAATGCGTTAATGTGCATTATTGAAGAAAAATTGAAAAACCAAAACTAGATGCGTGCTTTCTATAAGCGCTATAACGACGGCACCCTCAGCAAAATGCCCGATGTTCCATTTGCCTCTGAATTGTTGTTAACACTGACTGAAATCTATCCCTCACTCAATTTCAAGATGAAACTCGAAGACAATGGCAAGCTTCCTTTTCTTGGAATGGTGATTATCAGAAATGGTCCCCGACTAGACACGAAGGTCTACGCGAAACCAACCGATACTGGGCTTTTACTACATAACCAAAGCCATGTCCGTTGACGTAAAGTATAAACATTCTCTACTGAAGACAATGTTAAAACATGCGTTTAAACTGTCCTCGAATTAGCAGTTCTTCCACCAAGAATGCGAACGTCTTAAAATGGTTTTTGCTCGCCTACATTATCCTGAAACCCTCGTAGAGAAAACCATCAGACATTTTATTGGAATGAAAGTTACCGAGAATTTGTGTTCAACTGGTCCCTTTAATGCCTTTAATGCCACTCATAATTGCCCGCAGCATACTATCCGATTCATGACTTAAAACACTATTATTAAGCACGGTCTAATTTTACCTGTAACCTGGTTTAAGCTGCCTTAGTCTGTTGTTACTCAACTAATATATGTTGTTTCTAGAAGAGGTCTAGGGTGAACTTCGGTCTAAACTTTTTTCAAATAATCAGCCCTTAAAGTTTGAATTTTCGCTCTAACCAAGCAGTCATATTTCTCGGTCAAAATTACTGTGCCATAGGAATCCCTCAAAATGGCACCATGTTGTTAATTTCATCGGGTCTCATACAGCCCCTTTAATAGCAGTGGTTTAACATTTACTTTCCTTGAAGACTCTTAAAACGCTTGTTTCTCAATGGCTATTTCACTCTGAAAGCCAACAGTCGAAAAACCAGTAAAATACAACTACAGTTTAGGTGTATATTTGCTTTTTGGCGGATCGCATGGTCATCCGATCAGTCCCACTGGAGGTCACCGAAAAAAAGGAAGATATCTAAAAGTTTGAAGGTCACCCTCTTGATGCACTTTAATGCTCCACTATGGATAATGGTAAATTGTTAAGTCATTGACTTACCGAGTTGATCTTGGGTTTTCTCAATGGCTGCTATGATTTGCTGCCAGTTAATATTATTTGATTGCACTTCACTTGTCACTTTAGTCATGGAAAACCTAAAAAACCCAAAATAGTTTTAATTTATAGATTAGAATGCTACACATACATGTGCTCTGTTGTGTCCTACAAAGGAAACGTTGTCTTGACAGCATTGTGATAAACCTAGGCGCAAGATGCTTCAAGTAAGCATTACACAGCAAAAGGTTTTTCACTTGGCATTCTACAGGTGTTACACCCTTCTCAAAACCAAGATTCTCATTTAATCATTTTTCCAGATTCTCATTTAATTCCACTGAACACACGAGCAACCGTAGTTGGGTGTTGGTTTTGAAATGCCCCCTGCTTTTATGACATTTTCTAATAACAATCAATAGCTGTACTTTCAGTAGAACGTGCTCAAATGTATTACGTATCGGTTAGGAATTTGCAGTTTCATGCTTACTCAAAGCTAAATTCGTGTTTAGGAAATGAAATAACACTTCTAGAATGTAGTACACATGTTTCAAGCAGCGTCCTAGGCATAATCATGAATGTACGCATTGAAAAGGTGTCAACCATAATCGTTAGTTATTCCGCAACCGCTACAATCAGAGGATCAATCAGCTACCGGCTGCCATTTGACTACCTTTGAGCTATACTTTCTGCTATCGTCTTTGCGAGTCGTCACCAAAGTGAGTTTCTTATCTTTTACTTTCACTGTTATTAACGCCAAGTAACTAGTTTTCAATGTTCAAGTGTTGTCACGCTACAAAACCGGTTGTCTAATCTTTACCAACTTATTGTTGTCGCGTTCAATGCTAGTAGTTTCAGTTTAGTTTTTCTACTATTCTGGTATTTGGATGTAATGTTCTCAGCATTCTTTTCATGTGACGAGTTGTTAGTTATGTCTATGAAGAACAAATTCCCACAAAAATCAAACAAAATCAAATTTCTTCGGCAAGGCTAGAAAATTCAAATTCACTCGTCTTTTGCATATAGCTAAACCCCTAGCAAGAGTACAAACAGGCTGTAGTTTTTTCCTTGAAATAGCTTTGTCTTTCCAAGAAAAACGACATTTTCGATTTAACCTTCAGATTCAATTTCATGCAATTTAGCGAGTCCCAACTGGGCTGAAAATCGGCTGAAAATCGACCATTTTCATTCGATTCGCAATTCGCAACCACTGAATGCAGAAAAGTTGTGATACAAACAGCTTGTTGCAGAACTATTCCTTGTCTAAAAAAGGACAATTTCAAGAATTTTGGATTAATGTAATTATTTAACGGTAAACAAAACCAGAGTGTTTTTCAACGATGAGTTCATCAGTCAGTGAAAAGAATTGTCATTTTAACCATGTGCCACGTCTCGGAATTCCACAAGATTGTAGATTCTAACTGTACTAGGATAAGTCTTTCAATATATGCAAAGTTTAGCTTGGGCAAATGATTAGGCACTCGTCAAAAAAATTATTCAAAATCGTTCACAAAAGACACAAAATCACGCCAGCAGCTACCGAGTGCTTGACCAGAAGTATCAAAAGTCTCAAGTGATTCGTGTAAGTAAGATTGACAACGTATTGTAAGTAATATAACAGTAATTTTATGCAACGTCTTGTAAGTAGTTAATGTCATACGTAGTAAATAATGTTTGTAAACAAGAAATATGATGCACTTTAAGTAGGTAAAATAGCATTTTGTAAGCGATAATCATAAACTAGTACTGTATCAAGTGATGAGTCGATGTTAGTACTGTGTTGTAAATTGTAAGCTTTTAAGGTTAGTATTTTGTATTTGTATTGTAATAGATGCTATGTAGTAATTAATTTAAAAATATATATATAATACTATTATAAGTAATGTTAGTAATGTAAATAATGTTAGCATTGTAGGTAACGTGAGTATTGTAAAGCACATGGATCTTCCAATAAAAATAAAAATAACAACAACAAAAAAAGGATCATCAGCATATCGGCATTTAAGATTACAGTATACCTTCAGATCGGCAATTTTCTTCAAATTTGGATTTTTGGTTCAAAGTAATGGTCGAAGAGCAATCTCTAATTTCTGAAAACAAAATTGAAAAAAACGTAATATTGGCGGAGAA
>Ga0126339_10004293_pt1 | contig 10508 bp, 7 predicted proteins | sample OrbTmetagenome_2_FD_92532 | JGI IMG/M metagenome (GOLD analysis project Ga0126339, IMG submission 92532) | Coral microbial communities from Petempiche,Puerto Morelos, Mexico - Orbicella T R C metagenome | ecosystem: Host-associated > Invertebrates > Cnidaria > Coral | place: Petempiche,Puerto...
AATCTGATTGGTGTGACATACATACATCTCTCACTCACTCACTCACTCACCCATTGACCCGTCCATAACATACCCGACGTGCCGACTAAGAGGTATTTTTTTTACAAAAAAATAACTCAAAAATAAATCGAAAACCATTCAGTGGATAAAGTCAAGAAAATGTGATCTTATAGGAAATAAATGACGAAGGCACTTCTCCAAGTTTTAGGTCTGTGCGTTTTCCCAAACTGCAGATATTTGTGGAAATGTTTCGCTGAAATTTACAGAGCCCAGTATACTCAGTATGGAAACGCCATGTTCGTGCACCTCTATGGTGAACCAATGTGGCGGCCGGAAAATAGTGTAAACATCTGGAACTTACTTTGGTTATCTAGGCGACTGATTATCCGCACTGAAGAAACAATTATTTACATAAGTACTGTTTCTAATGCTCCAACTTCTAAAAAAGCTAAAATCATGAGATAAGCATATATTTTTCGACAAATGCGATCGTAGCTTTGTGTCACGCACCGCCATAACTCTGAAATTCAAAATATGCTGGTTGCCAAACGAAGCACACTATTGAGCTGTAAAATTGTAAACAGATACAAATTTACCCCCTCTTATGCCTGATGAGGATAAAAACTTTGCTGGCGCTTTCGTTTTCGATTTTAGAAAATGTCGACGTAACGTGGAAACGATCTATAAGCAGATGTAAGCTCCGCCCGGGGCTCCGCTCACGATTTGCATTTTGATTAAAATCAACTGCTCAGTTCCGGGAGAATGGCTGCCATCTATGACCTCCTTTTCAGACTTAATTCCCTTGTTACAAACGGGTCTGTTGTTAAAATCTCGAAAAATCTCTCAGAAAACTATAATCAAATACACGTTTTTCAGCCGAGTTTCTTTTATATTTTGTAGTGGCCCCTCCTGAGGATATTTTCTGTTGTACTTTATGTGACATGAGTTTTTGGTCTCACTTAGGGTATTTAGCGGGAAACGCTGTTATTTTCTGCCATTTACTACGTCTTTCAATAACATGCGGACTCTAAAATTCAAAGCTCAACCGACAGTGCGTTTTTCGCTACCGTCAATCAAATATTCGGCGGCTCCTCCAAGCTTCCGACTACTGCCGAGCACTGTGTCGTTGTCTGAACTGTGCTCAACGATTTGATTACCGCGCGCTTGGCAGTAGTCGGAAGCTGGGAGGAGCCGCCGAACATTTGATAGACGGTAGCGAAAAACGTGTTATTACATGTTATTGAAAAGCGCAGTAAATATCATTTGAGCTAGGGTACACTCGAAGAAATAGTAATTATTAAGGCTGTCATTTCCGTTTGGTATAACAAAGCTAAAGCCACGCCCAGCGCCCAGGTTTGGTCACCTTTAGGGGCTAGGGGTTTAATTCAAGTCCTCCGGCGAGCGTCCCCGACCTTTTCATATGGGAATACCACCCCCGCCCCCAGTCTTAAAGGCAATTATGCAATAGACTCTCGCTTTACGAAGTTGTGAGTAACAGTAGATTTATTTTCCAAGGATTGAAATAAAATTTCCAACCTTGCAATCCTCCCTTCCTATCACGACATTCAAGCAACTGATTGACGGAAGATTCCCAAGGCTTGAAAGAAAGCTAAAGAATCCCGGGCCTGAGAACGTGCCCACTTCTTTGATTCCTCTTTTTTTGCTTTCTTGCTTCGAAACGCTTTTACAGTTTTTGCGTTTATGAATCGAGGACAGTTGATAGCACGAGCCATTCATTAAGTCTTGATCAATGGCCAAATACTTCATCCTTATTTGGTGAAATACATTCCAAGTTGTGTTTGACACTGATTATACAAAGACGTTTCGACCGAACAACTTCGGTCATCCTCAGTTTAAAAAGCCAACTGGAATTACTGGCTATCTAACACCGTTCACAGTTCTGAGCGTGCTACGCCAGCGAAGAGTAACGAGCGAATGCTGCGCGACATAACCAGAGCGCATATATGGCCTTTTTCCGCCCTGACATAACAAATCACGCGAGTGACTTGTAAATACTCGGAATGTGATTTGAAAGTGATTTGTTGTTATGAAAACGGCATAACGGGTGTCATTTTGTTTCTTTTATGATATAAATTTCTGGTGGCAAGTTTGAAGAACACCCCTCTAATATTTCTAGAGATATTCCTGATTCAGTGTTAGCTAGCATTTTACTGTTAACGTTTTAGTGGAACAATTTATGACGTCATCAATTTCCTCATTTGCATAATACAAAAACGTAAATATATCTAAACAAAAGAAGATATTCCAAAAAGGAAAACGACTTTCTTCTTTATTTTGAAAAGCCTTTCAAATAAGTAGCAATTATTTTTACTTCATGGGCACTCCAATGTCTTTCTTTTACTAACTCGAGGTTTTCTTGCAATAACGTTAGCACGCTATGCCTGCCTATATTTTTCGTGTGTCTGACAAAGTCTCGGCCCAGTCTCCACCGAACTAGTGGAACATGTGCAAGTTGCTTTGAAGCGGGTTGACCTGTCATTCTGCTGAGTTTTAAGTGTTATTGTGTGATTTCTTGCAGAGATATCTCGTCAACTTGATTGTGTATGGGTCATTCAGGCCCATGTGGTATCAATGATTTCAAATTGACGTGTTTTACGGAGTAAATGGCGTAAAAAACCCGCCGTGATGTCCAGTAATACAAGTTGGAGAATTGACGACATGGATGGTGGACTTGATGGCGGTCTAGCCTCAGAGTTGTTGAATCTGTCTGGCTTAGGCAATGAATATGGAGCAGACGGTGCATATAACATGAGGTTCGTACAAAAACTTTGTCAATTAATGATACAGAAGGATTCTTGTTTTCTTGGAACTGTGAAAGGTACGGTTGCACCGTGAAAATGCGAGTTCGTGTTGATCATTTTCTGCAATTCCAAGCTTCAGCTAAATTTTGTTTAGCGCTGTTAATCTTTTCAGTTAAGGAATGCGGAGAACTTTTTGCATTCGAAAATAAAAGCCTCTTATTGGATTACGTTTGGAAGCATCTGCATAAAAGGCATAACTAATTTTGAACTTTGTTTATTTTATAGGGAAGATATCTGTTTACAAACATTGTTTTGTTGTTATTAAGTTAATGTCCAAGAAGCTAATTAAAACGAAAAAACCTCATGTTTGACTAGCCAATAGATTTCTGGTTGGCATGTCAATAACAGTAACTGACATCACTGATATTGTTGCTGTTATAAGGTCACAAAATTTAGGACATTCAAATCTTTTAGCTTTTATATTATCACATAGTATGTTATTTGTTTACCCAATCCATTTCCCAACATTCGCACTCTTCTATTTTAAATCGAATTAAATTATAAATAAATTTAAAATAAGATTAATGAATAATGTAAAGAAGTCTATCATTTAGCAAATTATAGTGAAGATTAAAAAAAAAATAAAAATATACTATTCACCATCATCGAATTTTGTAATCTGCCAGATTATCAACAGTATTTGTTTCACTTAAATGTATAAATTGTCAATGTTATGTGCCAAATGCACTATGCAGGATACTACTTTCAAGCCCTCTCCTGTTGCTGCCATGTTGATTGGTAGTATAATATAAGATGACAAGTGACATCATATTATGAGGAAGGAGGTCAGGGAGGGAGGGATGGGGAGGTGGGTTGACAACAAACATTTCCAGTGAAAGGTGCTCCATCCAACATGACTGTTTTAAGGTAGATTAATTATACTTAATTGTACCTTTCTAGTATGGTTTTCAGCCACTAAAGTGGCATATCTGGTGAGTTTGGCCAAGTCATTGTTCATATTTTGGCAAGACGTCAAACCAAAATACCGTGGATGGCAAAACAAAATTTGCCTAATATGATGCCGAAGTGTTCCAATAGTGTTATGATTAGGTATTTACTGTATCCAAATTCAGGCAAGTGACCATGATATCGTAGCCATATATCAGGTCAGTGATTTAATACTACAGGTCATAATCCATCAGTTACTTTTGTTTGTGCGTGATTGGTCTCAACATGCCACATGGCTGAATATGCCCCAGCTACAAATAGGGAATATCCGAGTGATATTCCCAATTTTCAAAACTTTGCATGTGCCATAAAATATTGGAAGGATGATAAACACAATAGCCTCCATTTGGCGCAAAAATATGCTTGGATATTCATCCTGCAATTGGACATTATCTGTTGCATAATTGAGCTATGCTCTCAGAAAACTCTTTTTTTCTCTGAACAGATCATGTCCAAAGACTTGTATAATCTCCAGACAAATTTTTGTGCCAAATGGAGGCTATTGTTTATATATCAGGAATATAGACAGAGCTTCTGATTGGTCAGTTGCAAATCTGGGTATGGTAACAACAAATAGAGGTTCACTAGTTAAATTAATACAAAGAACTTGAACTATACAATAGTTATGAGTGGTAAATAAAAGCCAATATTTATTGGTGGTTGACATTTTCTCTTTCTTGATCAAAGCAATGTGCTCAACTTGTCACTCTTCAAGGAGGAGCCACCAGGTGTTCACCAGAATATGGATACAATTGGTCCTGATCCATCGTCTGTTAGAGAGTAAGTACCTATAAAGGTAACGTTTGCATACGAGCCAAGTGGCCCATCAGGCCAGCTTACCCCAGTTTCTGTAACTTGAAGTGACTAGGAGTATTTCTTCTCCCCCCTGGATGGGTGCTAGTCCATCGCAGGATTACCCCCAGCATTAAGTTTACCGGTACCCATTTATACACCTGGGTGGAGAGAGGTACTGTGAGAGTAAAGTGTCTTGCCTAAGAATAGAACACAGTGTTCCCGGCCAGGGCTCGAACCTGGTCTGCTTGATCTGGAGACAAGTGCACTAACCATGAGGCCACCACGCCTCCCCAAGCAAGCACCAACAGGCCAATAAATGTATCTTATCCTATACACAAGGACTGTACTCAGAGCTCTGCCAAAACCTGTAGCACCTGTTGTGGCTGAGCATGTTTGATGTCCAGACGCTTGGTCGTATATGAGGACTGCCTCGTCATTGACGCAATTCCCACAGAGTAACAAGTTTATTATGGTTGTGAACGTTAAGGCTACATGTGAATCAAAACTTAATGACAGCCCTGGTACTGTAGAGTACTGGGAACAAAAGAATCACATATTAAAGAAAATTATTAATAATGAAAGTTTGTTTAAATGCAGTTAAATCCAACTTAACAGAGTTAACAACAAGGAACGTAAGTCTTGCCTTCAGCGACATTTAGATCTGCGCATGTGCCAGGATTCCACATGTTCTTAGACCCCAAGGGTGACTGCTTTTCTCCCTTCTGGGTGGGGTTCATGGCTTGTTTGCCAGGATGTGCCAGCCATGGGAGCAGTCTCCGTCTAGGAGCTGGCTGCCAATAGTGCAAGCTCCTGGATGTCTCAGGCATCCAACCTCCACTTTGTGAGGCAGTTGTTAAAAGTCTTTATCAGTTGTTGCCTTCTATTTCAGCCCTCTTATTAATCACATGCTTCTCAGAACCAGACCAGACTACATGACTGGGAATGAATTTTTGTTGGTTGCTTTTAATATGGGTAAACTAATAGAGGAAAGCCAATTGGTAATGCCACCTGTGGCCACTGAATAGATACGGCCACTTAAACGGGAGTTTATTTGCAGTATTACACTGTGTACTACACAGTGTTGCAGTATTACACAATATTGCACCGCTGTCTGATATGACTCTACATCTAGCTATTGCCAGGAATGCTTGAGCAGTTTTAACTGGAAGGTATTGTCATTCAAAATGATCCTGACCCTTTGCTTGGAAGGGGAATTTCACATGCATTATTTTTTAATTACAGCTATTAATGTGTGCAGTGATCTTATATATTTTGTTGCTTCATCTTAGAGTATCTACGGAGGTGACTTCTTTGGATTCTTCTTTGCAAACAAAACAGGAGACGTTAATGGCTTGTGGGATGTTGCCATCTCAACCATCACAAATGTCATCTTCCGGGAGTGTAGATGGGACGAGGTAGGCGGTGTTAAATTACAACAACTGCAGTCAAACTTGTGTCGAGTACAGTTTCACATCAGCAATAACAAAGAAAAAGCCATGATCATGAATCAGTTGTGTACATAATTATACATATAGTATACCATATATCTTGCAGCTAGACTTCAAGTTGACCTTCCATAATCATCGCTCTCAAGCGAAGCAAAAGGCAGATCTTTGAGCAATGAAGTTGCAAGATTATTTGGAAAGGACTTTTAGAAAGTCTACACCAAAAGTAATGGAATATCATAATAATTAATATTTAATCAATATTAATTATTAATTAAATTAACTGGTAGAAAAGTTGGTGTCTAGAGCAACAAAAATACCTTGCCTACAATTTAGTTTTTGCCATCTTTTGCAGCTTGAGTTATGGATTTATTCATATTTTGAAAGCTCCGACCTCCCCAACAAAGAAGCTTGAAGAAGACTCACTGACATATCTCAACCAAGGTATTGTTGTGGCCTCTTTGAAGGCAGGCACCCAATAGACTGAGCTAACTGAGCTGCACAATGTGCACTTTTAGCTACTAAAAACAGAGCTAATAATAATAATTAAGCTTTGATCAGTTGAAGGCCAACAACTCTGAATGGCATTTACCTTACAATTAACTAATGTCATCTTCAGGGCAGCCTTATTTGCTGGAGATGCTGTATCTTCCAGTGGAAGGAGCAAAGTTCGAGGGTCAATATATGAAGGTAAAGATATCACAATGATTATTGGCCAGACATTAATTTTCGAATGAATGAGAAATATCAGATTACATGTACTATCTTTCATGTGCATGTTAAAATCTACTGGTATTTTGGACATAAACATTACCCAAATTCGCTATTAGCCAAATCAGTCAGAAGTTGTGTAGACCTGCTTTCCTGATATCGTTCAATAGCAAGTCACTGACCTGATTATATGGCTATGATACCATGGTCACTAGTTGCAAATATCACATGGGTACAATAAATACCTAATTACGGCTTTTTTGGTACACTTCTGCGTTATACCAGGCTTGTTTGGACTCGCGTTGGGTATTTTGGTACAACAAGTACATCTTCCCAAAATATGAACCATGACTACCGCTCGGCCAAATATGCGTGATATGCTGTCAAAGTTTACTAAAGCATACAATTGGGTTGAAATAAGTAGTACGTATATGTATCATCAAGTGTCTTGAGCTCCCAGATTGAGAAATTTCTTTCAGATTATTGTTAGCGAAGGGCAGCTCAAACCAAGATTATTTCAGGGACCAGTAGCCTGAGTGTGTTACAGAATAGGTGGCAGCATCCCTTGCATTGAATGTAAAATTATCCAGGCCAGCATATATTACAGACTGCTGTCACTTCATGATATAGAAACTGAAGCTCAACACAGCTTAGTTTTAGTTTCTGGGCCCTGAAAAGACTTCATTGTGCAAACCTACAGTCAGCTATACTTAACATACATTACTACAGTGCATTTACTTTATACAATGTCTTCCTTGACTTCACAGAGTGTTGTAAAGCTCTGCTTTTATGAGAGAAAGCTTCAAGTTCAAGAATCTGAAAAATATGAGGAATGGAAAAACAACCGACCAGCTGACAGAATTCTTGAAATAGGTACTCTTTTAAATATGTAACTTTCTGTGGGTAAATTAATTTTGCAGTGTCCAATCTGTAAATTTGTGTTGTCCCAGGAATTACACATGGTAACCATTTTGGTTAAATCCCGCCCAATCCCTCTAAAAATTCATTTTGTATCATTCTTTTCTTTTCAGATTCTCAATTTGAGACGCCCCCTCCCTCCCCCTTACAATTTCCAAAACCAGAGTGTATTTTCTTGGTACACACACTCGTCTAAAGGCTCAAAGCCTTATGGCCTATTTCAAGTTCAGAAGTAATAGTTAACCACACAGAGCTTTGTATGACTAGAGTAGACTGTAAATTAAAGGTTTTCACATCAAGGGGTGATCTGCATATAGATATACTCAGACTTCAATTTGTCGGCTAATATTTTTATTAATTTGTTGGTAGTACTGTGTTGTAAATTTACAAGCCCTGGGGGCCCTTTCTCGAAAGTCCTGGTAGTTACCGGTCCTGAAAAGCTGTCTATTTGTTTGCCATGTTTGCATTCAAGATATTAATAGTTTTGAAATTCAGCCAATAAAAATATTAGGAAATGAAACAAAATGGTCTGGTTTTTGAATGTGCACTAGTATTCCTTAGGTTTAATTAGATCTTAAATATGGCTTTGGGTCTGTAAAAATACTGGGACTTTTGACAAAGACGTGCCAGGTCTTTTTATATTTAATTATTCTGGATTTATTTCCTTTTAGATGTTCCCATGTCAAGTGGAGTGTCAAGCATCAGAAGTAAGGGAAACTTACTTAATTGTTATGAATTTGAGTGGGATCCAAGCAAGGGATCAGAGGTTTACATCATTGTAAGTGACAGAAGCTTAGACTGTATACTTTTACTATTGTTTATTTGTTTATTCATATCTATAACAAAATTTTTGATTGTGATTGGTTCTCTGTGCGCTTAGTTAACACATAATTGGTACGCCATCACATGCATGTCCAATTACAGGTATCCAATGTCAACTTTTTTTTGTAATTGGATACCGAGGTGATTCACACGTCGTACATATTACTGTGCTCTAATGGCTTCTCTCTCAATTTTTCCTACAGTTTTTAGAACTTATGGAAAGCACTACTAACCGTAAAGTTCTGCCTTTTTTACTCAAACAAAATTCTCAAAGGCTTTGCCAATTTTGAAATTTTTTAGAGACACGATTATTATTGTTAGTAATTGGACCTTGTGTCGCACAATTAAGGGAGTAGTTGTGCTCGAAATTTCAAGTCGGCCTCGCACTTCGCACTCATCCAATTCTTGCATGATTACTTCCTGAATTATCCTCCACTCAGTCCAATCACTATTCCTAATTGTTAGCACCTGCATTGATATTAGTTTTAAACTTTGTATACACTGAATGAGAGACCCTGGTTAAGAAAACCTTATGTATCTGTATAGATCTACTTTGGGCACCTAATGTTAATGGTATATTCTTAATTTTACTCACTTTCTCTACAGATCAACTGTGTCAGTTCAGAATTTACTAAAGGAAAGAGTGGTGAGAAAACTTAAAATAATTATATTCTGTAACAAATGTATCATGGACACAATAATCACTTATGTTTAAGTTCTTATTAAGTAATCATTCCTCATTTGGTCACTCCTTAGTATGAACTGTTTTTTTTGTTGTTGTTGTTGTTTTTGAATTTGTTGACATTTGCCTCTGTCAGAAGTTGGTATGAGTCTTCATTAATTATTATTATTATATGGCTTGTGTATGTAGCCAATATAATGTATGCTCTGATTGGCTAATGCTAGGGCATTATTCTCCCGTGGTGCCCACGGGTCGATTATGGACCTCCAAAACCAAAGTAGAAAGCCTTATAATAAACAGCTTATTAACCTTGAACGTTTGGTCTTTTTGGGAAAATCTCAAACCTCGGCTTTGCTGTATTGACCTCACTATCTATCAATACGGCAAGGTCTTGGTTCAAGATTTCCCGTAAAGACCTCAATCTCGGTTAATAAGTAGTAAGTAATACTTTGAATTGCAGGGGGTGAGAGTGGGGTTCCATTCAGGCTGCAAGTGGATTCTTTCTCCCCCAATTCGTCAACAGATGCTCTTCCAATCCACAGTGCAGGCTGTCAAGTCAAGGTGTTTAAAGTGAGTAGCTGATTCATGGCATTGTGGTCATACACTTTAGGACAACAGGGGCAATGATGCTGACACCAATGACAATGGCAACCATCATGATAATGGCAATGACAGCTAGAGCATCAATCATTTTTAATTTGTAGATTTTCTTTCCTGTTGCTGAAGCTTTCCGTGTATTGTGGTCATGTGCTGATGACAATGATGTTGACATCTACACTGGCAAGACAATATCACTAATGCCAATGACGACCTACAGCAACACCCACAACAATGACAATGACATGAGCCATTCCTATCACTGCTCTGTCTTGATTTGTTCTACGTCTTCAAGCTGTGTTTCCTCATAATGACAGCATTTTTTTTTGTCTTCTTTTCAGTCGAAAGGTGCAGACAGGAAGCTTAAGGTTGAGATGCAGAAACTTGAGCACAAAACAAAAGAAGAGTTGGTGAGATAACAATTATATTTTAATGTCCTTAATTAGTAACTTTTACTTTTGCAGGTTTAGGATTCAGGAAAGTTGACCAGTAACAAAACACAGCAACAACAAAAACAGAGAAAATGATAGTTATTGCAAGAGTAGTCAGATATTAGTATTACTGAGAGCTCACTGAACTTTCATAAGGATGTAAAACCCAACTAAATCTCCCCAAGATACTCCCTCCTCAACTCCATTTAATTTGTACTTGCCCCTCCCCCCCTCCTCCCCCCCCCCCCTCCCCCCCCACCAACACCACCCCAAAACAGTCAATCAAATTAATAAAATCCTACTTTTAAAATAAAAAATTCTTCTCATTAATAAGTAA
>Ga0126339_10004294_pt1 | contig 10508 bp, 10 predicted proteins | sample OrbTmetagenome_2_FD_92532 | JGI IMG/M metagenome (GOLD analysis project Ga0126339, IMG submission 92532) | Coral microbial communities from Petempiche,Puerto Morelos, Mexico - Orbicella T R C metagenome | ecosystem: Host-associated > Invertebrates > Cnidaria > Coral | place: Petempiche,Puerto...
TGAGCTTTGAAGATGTCATGGGGGAATCACGGCTCACTCATTCTGAAAACAGAAACAGAAAATCGGAAAAAAATTGAAAATTGGAGCTCGCAAATAAAAAAAAAAAAAAAAAAAAATGAAAACCTTGCCTCCTAATCTACCGTGGTTCTTGTTTCAGGACAAAAACCTAAGGGTGTGACCATTCAGATGAAAGCTATTGAACAGTACTTTCATGTGGTACTGTTTACTATACTCTGCAAGGTTGTTTCAACTTTTGAATTTATGGATGAAACCCTAGTGTGACCATTCAATTGAAAGCTATTGAGCAGTACTTTCATGTGGTATTGTTTATTATGCTGTGCAAGGTTGTTTCAACTTTTCAATCTATGGATGAAACCCGTCGTGTGTGACCACTCAAACAAAAGTTACTGAGCAGTACAACGGCTGAAAAACCCTACCCTATGGGGCCGCACATACCTCTATAGCACATATAAGGGAGTACCCCCACTTTCATGTGGTATTGTTTATTATGCCGTACAAGGTGGTTCTAACTTTAAGTCTGTGGATGAAACCTTACTGTGTGACCATTCAAACGAAAGCACTAAGCAGTGCTCTCATGTTGTGCCGTTTCTCTCCTCTACTTTTCTCAAAAGAAATTTTCGAATCTTCATCCCCTGGCACTTAAACAAAGTAAATGTTCAAGGTAAGAAACTTTCCCAAACCTGGATTGCTAGGTTAATTGTCAGTGGCTTCTTTATATTGATCGGTGCTGTGCTGAACACGTACTGGTCTCTTATGGATAAGGGAATCTCTTGTAATTTTTTAGCTACATACTAAAGAAAAAAGACAACAAAAATAAGCAAGAGAGCCATGTTTGAGCAAAGGAAAGGCGCGGCTTTGCTAATTGCATTATAAAAGCTATTGTCAGAGACAAAAAGTTCCTCCCAAGATCAAAGCATCAAAATATTCCGTTAGAGGTCGAAGCTTTTACTCACCAAACGAACGCGTGATTAAACAAACTCGTTGCAACAATCATTTCCAGCCAGTCACAACAAACTCAATGGTCGAACGAACCAATAAAACTTCGTGGCAAAATCACGTGACCGACCGGTACAAAGCGCAGGAGACGCAGCTTGGCGAAGACACAATTGGTTTGGGTTTGCTCCTTCTTAGTTGACGATTTGCTTGAAAAAAGAAACGCGCCACTTTGTCACTCAGAACTTAAAACAAAACCAATTGTGACTTGCACGAACCGTTTTCCCGCGCTTTGAGTCGGCAATATGCATTCGCTTCGAATTTCCATTGATTCACCGGATTGGACCACAGTGATAACTTTGGTCTTGGCTTTACGACACTCAGTGAGAAAACTGCTCTAAAAACTCCAAGTTTGCCCTAATACGTAGGTCAGAGAACATAGCACGAAGCTTAGCGCCATTCACAGAGTTCTGTAAAAGCAGCTCTAAAGTAAACACAACAAGATTACTTTGGAAAATCAGTTGAAAACTGTGTAATAAAAGCTGCTTACATGTAATACAGACACAGGCAAACCTTTTGATCGTCCAAATCGCAGATGAAATAATTGGCGCCATCCAACTGAACCACACTTTCAAACACTTCCTGCAATAACAAACAAATTTCTCAATAAGGAACCACGTTGGAAAAAAGACGTTACGAAAATCCGCTGAAACTGTTACTCGAGGCCTGAAAAATGGCAATAAAACTACTTAAACAAAGGAATACTTCGAAAACATTTTTACATGTTCCGGTATTTCAACGATTCGGGTACTTCCCGACCCTATATATTAATTAAGGCCCCGCCCGCAATACGCCGGCAAAATTTGAAAACGCACCTTTTTTTCTACGGTTAGGCCTACCGTCCACACTAATCCGTCATGAAAACGGAGTTTTTTGAAACCGCTCTTCAAACCGGAGGAATTTGAAAACGCCGGCTTTGCGTTTTAGTGTGGACGGAAAACATTTGAAAAATTTCCTTGTCCGAGTTTTTCTCAACCACACATCCAAAATGGCCGGTGATTGTTGCGTCTGCAAATTCCTCCGGCGTAGTAGTGTGGACGGAGAACATTTGATGCGTTTTCAGAGTGAAACCTCCGTTTTCAAATTCCTGCGACGTCGTGTGGACGGAAAACATTTGTTCCTTTTTTAGAGTGAAACCTCCGCTTCCAAATTCCTCCGGGGTAGCGCTGAAGGGGCCTAACAATTGGTTCACGCTTTAGCGCGCATCATCGAGTAATGCTGTACGCGGAAAGCTTGGAGGGAACAAAGGAAGCGTAAGAGTTGCTAGCAGCTTCGTGGGTGCTCTTCCCTAAAGCCCTAATGTAACAAAACTCAACGATGTACAGTCACAAGCATCATCAACGGCTTTACAACATTGTTAAAGAAAAACGCGAAGCGAGGTTAACTTCGCTCACGCCATAAGCGTGCATCCTTGGATTTTATAAAATACACGAGAAACTACGCGCGCGCTCATTAGCCGTTAGGTGTGTTTTAATGAGAGTATGTAAACACGGTTGGGACGTTTAAGATTCGCGCGTATTTTTGAGAAATATTTTATAAAATTAATAGAATACTCTTTTCGTGTTTCCCTGACCTCATCTAAAAACTTAGGGGGTTGGGTGAATTCTTGAAAGTTATGTAAACCCTCGACTGCGTCTCGAGTTTGCACAATTCTCCGAACCCTCCTCGAGTTTAGATGAGGCCATTGCTTAAATGATACACGTTTGTACGTATACTGAGTCAGACAGCGCGGCTTCGCGAGCCTGGTTATAATGCAGATTTGATATTGAGAAATATTTTCTTTTGCTATCATTCCTGCCCGTATTCTCGCTTAAAGTAAATTTTGGAAATCAAACACAGATTATTTCTAGCCCTGTCTAGTTGACTTACGTATAATTTCAGTAGACTTGCTTTTGGTAGTTGTTCAGAGAGCATTTCGATTTGTTCCATGCTTGGTGCTAACCCTGCTGCCTGGTTGAAAACAAGAAAGGACACACAAAACAATTAGCATGTTCTATGTAGATTTTACGTAAACTAGGCACAATTAAACTCATCTTTCGTGTTAAGTCCAAACTTCTCTTGGTGAAATCCCGGTCTATTTCTTATCTGCGTGTCACTTAATTATCTAACGCAACCAAAGGACACTTTCTGAAAAATAAAACATCCACAACACCTGGACTTTCAGTAATGAAGTCCTTCAAGGTTGTTGGTACAGAGACGGTACAGAATCAGTTCAGAGTCAGTACAGGGTCGGTATAGAGCCCAGCGGATATAAAGTCGGTACAGGGTCGGTACAGAGTCGGTACAGAGTCAGTACAGAGCCTGTAAAGAGCCGATACAGAGTCGGTACAGGGTCGGTACAGCGTCCGTATAGACTCGGTACAGGGTCGGTACAGAGTCGATACAAAGTAGGAACAGAGTCGCTACAGAGTTGAGACAGGGTCGGTACAGGGTCGGTATAGACTCGGTACAGTGTCGATACAGAGTCGGTACAGGTCCCGGCGAGAAAGATGGCCTCTTCATCCTCAAGCTGTCTGAGTTCGGGTTTTGAACGCTATGGACATTTTCCTTACTCCGAGCTCGGGTTTTGCAGCTCGGACAACTCTAGCACAACATCTGGATTAAAAGAAAACTGATTTACCTGAACGTCTTCGATTGGTTCTTTCATCAGCCTTTGAAGAACTATGAAGTCCTGACCACTCAACCTGTTACAAGAGAAAAAAAAAACCCTGAATTTTGGGGTATAACACAGGTTGCCCAAGATCACTAATGACATTAGAAATATATCAAAACCCTGACAAAGTGTTCCGTCAAATTTCCAGATACTCCGAAGTTCGACAACAATGCTCTGCGGCGCGTCGTATTTTCAACTTTCTCCTTGGTATTTGGAAATTCGATGAAAGAAATGCAATGAAATAGTGTGTCTCATCGCGTTTCACGTTTTCAAAGTGTAATATAAAAAAGTATTTGCTGGAAAAAAATTTGAACAGCTTCTTACGCAGTAGCTTCCCCCTCGGGGTGATTTGAGCCATATCTGCCAGCTCGACCAGCGATCTGCTTTACTTGAGAAGAAGTCAGCTGTACAGTGCGGGTTCCATCGTATTTCAACAGAGTACTAAAAACAATCCTTTTAATATTCCTGAAAGAGCAAGCATTAAAAAAACTGATTACCAACTAAAACAACACACTCTTGCAATTCCGTCGATTATTATACATTTTGTAAATTTACAGTACAGCACTTTTGCATAAAGAAATTCATCACAAAAAAGCGGAACTTATTATCGCGCGCCGCGCTGTGAATACCGTGGAAGCTCTCATAACCCGGGACACCTCCGGAACGCGAAAAAGGTAACAGTAACTGGAGCTAGCCGCTTACGAGAATGGTTCTTATAAGTGACCACTGGAGGTGTAAAGAATGTATGGCCGCTTAACGGAGCTTGCCCAGCTAATAATAAACATTGGCTATACCAAAAAACATATATATTACCGTACTACTGTAAATGAATTTGTTTCATTTCATTCAGTGCCTTGTGCAATACCGCGTTAACTTCGCTGTATACTGCATTACTAGGATTGACCCCTGGTGATTAAAGAACAAGTCCTAATTGCAACCAACGTTAACATTAACAGTCTCACTGTAACAAAGTACAGTGATACAGTTTGCAAATGTTTATGCACTGTAAAATCATTGTGACGAACAGCGATGTGAAGTTGATTGATTATAAATAGTAAGATTCACTGGGATCTCCTTTCGGGTGTCTGTTTACCTGAGCTTACAAAAAAAGAAGAGTCTAGATCGCAAGCCCTCAAAGTGTCCGCGGCCGTTTACCAGAATGTCCGCTTACAGGAATGAGTAAATACAGAGTTTTTATGGAAGTTCAAACGGGTTTTGTGAAGGCGGTCGTAAGTAGCGCTGTCCACAAACCAGAGTGTCCGTTAAGAGAGCTTCCAATGCATTTCACGAAAGCTAAACAACAAATCAAACCCAAGGCTAGAAAGCAGGTGAATTTTTCAGTCAAAATAAGCTGACAGTAACCGTAACTTTTATTAACATACAATTGGGTTACAAGCCTTAGTAGCTCACAGCTAGGAAAGCTATTCTGGGCGAGCTACGATTTATTAGCTAGTTTAGTTAAAAGAGAGAATAAGACAAAAACGGTAATTAAAGAAATTTGAGCAATATTCGGTATTTTTCGCAGCACAGCAAAGTCTGCACAACGAATCTGCACCTGATGCTAAAGAATCTAGATCAGCTGTTTATATGACTTACAAGTTTAGCCCCATTCCAATAGCGTCCGATGCCACAAGGACAGAACACTTGTCTGAAGGATCATTGAACTTGTACGCCTGCTCCATTTTAGTGGCTGAAACAAGACAACAGTCATAAGTTTTCTGATTAGTGTTTCCTTGGAAATTGTGCCAGGTTAAGTTCCACACTAAGTTTCAAATTAGCGTTTAATGAATTCAGAAGAGTCCACAAGTCAGGCAAGGAGTGTAATATGTTATTACCCATTCATACCCCCTCAATGGATTTTTCCCACTGCCCCCCTCCCCCCTGACATCCAGTTCAGCTCCACACTTTCTTTAAAAACATTGGCTTTTCACACTTCCCACCCCTCACATTTCCAATGACTATTCATGGGGTGGGTATGGATTTTTCCTGGACCTGCTGAATATTGACTTCGATCTCTTTCTGTGTGTTTATAGACCTAGACCAGGTGTCAGTCCATAAACACACACACAAAAACTTGGCCAATATCTATCTCACCTCATGCTTGGTCAATAACTCATAACGCTAAATATTTAAAGGACCTCAGTCACGGTATTTTGAGTTACCTTGGACGCGTACAAACCTAACTTAAATTGAAGGAAACCTGAAAATAATAGTTTACTAAGACAGAAAAATACCAAAGAGATGTTAGAACAAACCATAAAAAAACAAGGATGATTAAAGACGGAGAAGATTGACGCGGATTACAAACGACGCCCTTTAAAAATTTGGGCCAAAATTTTAAGATGCACAAACCGCGATGTAGCCCCTCTAAAACGTAGATGTATGCAGACCAACGTTTCCTCACCTGGTGGAAGACCTCCATAAATAATGGCACACTTCTGTTTACTGTCCTTTTCAATCTCCCTTCTAACTTGATACAAATCACGCTGGGAAAATGCCACAACACAATCTCCTGGCTTGATCTTTTTAAAACTTCCGCCTTCAAAAACAAACCAATTATTGGTAATAATTACACTCAGATAAAATATTAATCCTGACAATAGCAGAAATGTCAAAATGGTGTAAATTAATAGCTTTTGGTATGAATCTGATAGCGTTCTTTCATGGATGCCGTTCTCTCAATATTTTTCTTATTTTCTTATTGTTCGCTATCTATTCTGTTGTAGATAGTGAGTAGCCTGGCAGTGTGCGGTTGTTAAAAAAATCACGGCCGCTTCTTTGCTTTTCCGAAGTGTCTGTGAAGAGGATTTAGATAAAGTTTTGAACGACTAGTCAGTTTACACTGAAACAATTAGATTATTTGCTCTCGATTTCTATGCGTGATAGAAATCTCGAGTTCACGATCTTATTGCTAGATATTACTTTTTGTTTAAACGATTTCTTTGGCTTATTTTACACTACCCATCATATTTTTGGGCCCTGTACATGCTGAAGGCTAACACCAGGGGCTAACACCCCAGAATCAGACTGGCTTTAAATCTTATGTAACTATTAACACTTTGTGATGATGGAGGTTATTATAGTACTTACCAAGACTATTTTGGCTGATATCCAGAGGAGAAAGTCTGTCATAATGGTGAACCTGTTGTTAAAAGTATGGTTTATTGTTGAGCACCACCTACATGTACTAGTAAAATACCTTACCGGAGGGATTCAATTTAGTGCCCTTCTTTCAATAAGCAACACCTTTCTGATCAGTGTCACGTTGAGTGCATTATATATACATGTTATAAGTGCACCTAACATATTCCATAAGCACCCACTTCTATAAATTCACCTCGTTGAAAAAGTAACATTCAACATAGCACTGACTGATCAGACAAATAAATCACAAGTAAAGCCTGGTTTCTCATCTGAACATAATATCCCAGCTGAACATAACGAAGTAAAGGTGTTATGACTACGGGAGCCCCTAGTATGAGCATTAAGTTAAAGAATCTGTTGTAAGTTGTTTATTAAATTGCTTAGTCACATTCATATTTTTGATGTCAAAAAAGAAATGAGTGCCCCAACCCTAAGCTCCTGCACCAATAAGCACCCTCCCCTGATTATCATGAGCTAATACATGTAAGAGAACATAACTGAAATTTTGTGTCCCAGGTGCCAAATTGAATCATCATCATTTAAGAGTAAAAGCATGACTGTACAGTGACTGTGTTTCTATCAAGTTAGAGAAACACAAATGGATGTTTGGGAGAACGAGAAATGCTATGGGACCACAAGCCAACAGGTAAGTGTTTTCACAACTTTTTCAAGTTCTCCCAAACTTTAACCAGTGTTCCTATAACTTGATAGAAACATGGAAAACATGTTTTCTATTTCTTGTAGAAAACACTGCAATGAAAAAAAAAAAAAACAAAAAAAGACAACAACTTGTGTACTTTGATCATCAAAATGCAAATTCTCTTTGCTCATGCCATCATTAAGTCACGAGCTTGCTCTGTGTTCCTATCAAGTTACAGAAACATGATTTTTAACCAATCAGCATGCATATTTTCTTAGGGCTGTTTTCTAAATTTATGGTATAATTCACCAAATTAACTGCTGTCCAATGGCATGAAGTAAAAGAAAACCAAAATCCCTGTGATTCCACATCAATTAAATGCACATTTGCCACTTGTGAAAACATCACTTAGATTCAATCATGTTTTCATGATAATATTTCTGCATCCATCAGAAAGTAATAATTATAGATTTGTGGATTATGTATGAGTCCACATGTAGCTGCATCACACTTACAACTTATTTGCTACAAATAAGCTTTCCCAGCGACAAAAATATATACAACAGTATATATTTATTACCTCCATTTCATCATTGCAAGAGGACACTATTCTTTTTACAATATTTATAGCAGAGCTTTCTCCACAAAGGTGAATTTCCAAGCATGGAAGACCTGTTCGAAAGACAGTGTACCAAATAACACCATGTATTAATTTCCTGACAGCCTGTCATAATCAGTAATCAATAAAAACAATGTTTAGCATTACTCAAACATTTTGTCATAGTGTCTCTCTAATTTCAGTTTTAAAAGCATTTACTGCAATTTGAAAGCAACCAACCCCCCGTTGGGCTATTCATCAGGGTTTTTGAGACAGGCCAGTCCAAATTGAGGTTGTACTTCCATTTTCATAGGAGTTATGGCTACCAGCAAAAATCACCATCTTATCTACTCCATGATCTCAGCCAGTTACTCTGCTTCAAGCTGTTTGTCTGATTTGTTAGAAAAATATGGGAACATCAGCTGCCTATTCAGACAATAAGTGGAGACATCTACTGTACAGTATGAAGTGGCCTAATTGTTACCAGCTGCCTGTTCGGACAATAAGTGGAGACATTGACTGTACAGTATATAGTGACCTAATTGTTATCAGCTGCCTATTCAGACAATAAGTGGAGACATCTACTGTACAGTATATAGTGACCTAATTGTTAGCGCTCAACTCTGGATTGAGTGGTCTGGGTTTGTGCCATGGTTGGTGCCATTGCATTGTGCTCTTGGGCAAGACACTTTACTCTCACAGTGCCTCTAACCAACTCCACCCAGGTGTATATTAAAAGGGTATCTGCCAATTTAATGCTGGGCAGTAACCCTGCAATGGACCAGAATCCCATCCGGGGAAGAGTAAAAATCCTTCTAGGCAATTAATGCTGTGAAAACCAGGATAAGCTCCAACAGTATGGACCACTTGGCAGACTTACTCCAACTATAAGGTGGCCTTTTGACTTATTTTAATATCAAAAACTTTGTGACAACCCTGTTTGATGTGGAAGACAACACTTTGTATGATAACCCAAAACATGTGTGATCAGCACTAGTTCAGTAGAACATACACAACCTTGGTCATGAGCAAGATCAACAATATTACTGCTGTGATATGTAAACAAATTTCTCCCAACAAATACAACAAGAACTGAATGGTGACTAGAAAGGAGAATTTGTTTCTTGTAAAGAAGCATAGGAACTCACCTAGAAGAGCACGGGACCATGCCCAGCCTCTGTCACTGTCTTTTATCATCTGAATTTCATCTATTACTGCACAGTCATCTAATCAGGATTATCCAACACTGTTACTAGTTTGAAGTTATATCATGGTTGATATAATATTAATTACAAGTATATGGCTTATAATTTATTATATCTGGGAACTACTGAATTCACAGGTTTGATTGGCTGCAGAAATTGATATTGGCCACAGTCTACATGTATTTTCTCATCTAGGCCAGCATCTGCAAGTGCAAGATTAATTACATTGCAATCAAATGGTTAAATTTAAGTGTTGCAACAGTATTATGATATTATTTGATGTTTACCTTCACTTTTACCAAAATAAAGGAGATTAACTTTTGGCTAAGGGAAACAAAAATTAGTTCAAGATAGTCACACACACACACATAAGTGCTGACCTCAAAACAACAAAATTTGAAATAGCCAACAGTAAATTCATGACTGAAAAAATAAGCCTTCAGGGCAAATCTACAGGTATGGGTAAAACTGGGGAATATACCAGTGATATTTAACAATTTCAAAAACGATGCGTGCTGTAAAAAATGTTGGAAGGATAATAAACACAACAACTTCCACTTGGAGCAAGAATATGCTTGGATATTTGTCCTTGGACATTACATGTATCTGTTCTTCAAAGCTCATCAAAGTTCCCCAAAGCGATCAAAACGATCAGAAACTGTTTGCTTCTCGGTATAGATGATGTCTGCGGACAAATATCTGAGCATATTTTTGTGCCAAATGGAGGCCATTGTTTATATCTTGCTATTTCTTAAACATACAACGTTACATACAAGGTGTTCTAGTAGAGCACATCTCAACAGTACAAGCAATGTGATTGGCTGGTTGATCTGGTGATACTGCCCATTGCCGTTCCTCACCAGTGACTAGGTCACAAGGCACTCCCTTTAGGAATGATATAAAAAAAATCCATTAATTGTAATAACAAAGGCAAGGGCTCTTCAATAAAAAAATATTTCATTTTGTTAATTTAGCGAATAGATTCAGGTAACTTTTTCAATCAGTAGTCTCAAAAAGTTATTCAAAAGCCCTCCCTCCCCTCCCAGCCTCAACAAGCCAAGGAAATTACAGCAAAAAAATAATTAAGTGTAAAGATGAGAGAAGATGATATCAAAAATTGTCTTCAGATGCAAATTATATTCCACAGGCACTTCTCATTCGACCAACAATTCTGAAATTTTTGAAATGGTAGCAAATGGTACTCAGATATTTCCAGGAAAGTTTCCAGAAAATCAAAGAATTGTTGAATTTCCA
>Ga0126339_10004295_pt1 | contig 10508 bp, 6 predicted proteins | sample OrbTmetagenome_2_FD_92532 | JGI IMG/M metagenome (GOLD analysis project Ga0126339, IMG submission 92532) | Coral microbial communities from Petempiche,Puerto Morelos, Mexico - Orbicella T R C metagenome | ecosystem: Host-associated > Invertebrates > Cnidaria > Coral | place: Petempiche,Puerto...
GAGCCAAGCCCCCAAAAGAAGTCTGACAGCTCATTCGCCGGCCCCTTTTTGCGTAATAACTCACAGGAATCCAGAAAGACCGGGGGGATATTTCTCCCCGCCCCCCCCCCCCCTCCCTGGAGGTATCTCACAGTGCATGGTGTTTGAACGCAATTACAACAAAAGATCGTGCACGCTCACGGACCTTCCAACAATAAACTGTCGGTATCTTTGCTTTTTTCTTTGAGGTCTGCGGGGTTTCATGTGCGATTGGTATATAGTACAGGATAACGTCTATACAAAGTATGACTCCCAAGTACTAGAATGTTGTCTTCAGCGCTGCACGCATGAACAATGATGGTAGAAAGAACGTAAAATATTTCCTTACCTCAAGAAGACCGTGCTTGGTCGTTCAATTGAACTTCAGAGAGAGAAACGAGACAAATTCCTCCTTTAGAATTCGTAGATCAACTTCCTTGCCACTAGCCACACAGTCACAAGTTCACGACCCCTCCCAGCCTTCCTGTGCTTCTCTTCTGGGCGGCGAGTCTACATGGTTAGCTCCCGTCATGGCGTGCCAATTGACTCGAATACCTATAGTATAAAGTCTTCCACGTTTAAAATTGTCATTGTAGACAAAACCCTGACGATCCGTCAATGGGAAACATAATACATTTTTATGATGTATGATATAAGGTATAAAAACCAGGTTACTGCTATGTGTGAGGAGAGAAAATCAAATAATTTAGTATGTTTTGCATATTCGCTTTCGCTATCAGAAATATAGAAATCCAACGTAGATATATTTGTTTTCGTTCGTTTAGCATTTCTAAGTTACAGGTTACTGTTCCAGTTTATTAACCGTAACAAAAACCTGCTATTTTGTTGTAAGATCATAACGGCGATAAGCGTTAAAGTTTAACTCCTACCAGCGATAGTCTTTCGTTAAACTGTTATCTACCTGTTTTGTTTTGAAAGTTGTTATTGTTGTAAATGACGAATTCCGTTATAGCCAATCGAGCTTTTTATATATGGTCATGGAAAAGATAAAACGATATGTGCCTGGTAACCAGAGTAGTCATTGGCTTTCGAGCTGGTCGCCACCATGTTAAGCCATACAGAACAATACATTACTGAAATACATTAAAGAAAAATATATAAACATTGCATTCCTACAAGAGACTATTATTAAATGTATTTTTTAAGTATTTAAGAAGCGCTGCTTATACTACCTCTTAAAGGAATTATATCGTGTGATTCCCCGCAAATTTATTGATGCACAAAATTGGAATGCCAAATGTCCATGTCTAGCTGATGTTTTTGGCCTGTAAAGGTTTCGATTTGATGCATACCGGATGTTGCGGTGATGGATGTCTGACACTGATGTAAGACCGCCAAAGAAAACAGCTGGAATACTCGTTCTATCGATATCATTTATTTTGAATTTTATGACCAAAGGGTGCAATCTTATTCAGATTTCTACTGCGTACATAGCTGAATTTTTAACGTTAATAGTATACATATAAATATATGATTAGGCATATTTAACAATTAGATTATGAACTCGAGATTTCAAGTGGGGGTAAATTAGAGTATAATATTATGGTTTGAGGAAATGTTGCTCAACATAATTCCGTAATTTATAAATTATTTCTATATTCTTTGCTAATTGGCTATTCACGGGCTGGATCTAAAGTTCCCAGTTAAGAAATTCGTCTGTGTAAACACCTAAACATTTAACGAAAGGTTTACGTTCAATATTATTTATATTAACTATATATATATTCCTGGTAGACAAAATTAGCATGTCGTTTGTCTTAAAATCAACACGCAGCCTGTCAATCAATCTTAACATATTGACTACGTTGGTACGTTTTACGTTTCTTGCCGAGTATTGCAGAATTAGTACCTCCATTTATTTTACTGCCTTTGTGTTTTAATTTCCATCAATTTACGTCATTTTCTGGCTTTCTAAGAATAGAGAAATCCAAGATGTCTATATCAATCCATAACCATATCAAAAATGTCGGACTTAATTATGTCATGTGACGTCATATGACGTCACCAGGAACAGAGAATATCTTATCTTGTAGAGCAGGCCAAGAGATGAAACGCAAAACAATTTTGATTTATCCAATTACAACAAAAAGTGGGGAAGTGTTCGATCCATCAAAAATCTTTGTGTGGCGAAGTGGACGTCCAAGAGCTAATATCGTACAAAGAACACCCTAGAAGTCACTAGAGAAAGCTGGAAAAGGTAAGAAGAAACAACAGGCGAAGAATTTGCTGGCAATATTAAGGCTACCCTGCATGGACTAAACACATTTAAACCACTGTAAGTTTTTCAGTGACTAAAAGTTCTTCATCGTAGGACTCCGTTTCTTCAGCATCTTCAGTTTGTTGTTTTACAAACGCTTTAAGCGATATAATGGAAGCTCCCGCTATCAGTATTGCGCCCGCAGTGTAAAACGTGACGTTGTACGAACCAAGCTTGTCAGCCATCAAACCTGTGAAAGCGTCAAATAACGTAAGTTGATTGGAGTCCAGTACTGCCATATTATTAGCAGGCAGAATTATCGAAATTAATCAAGAGAATTGCCCTACTCGTTGCGGGTTCAGAAGTTCTTCTAAAGAATGTTACTCCAAGAAAGAAGATCGACGGTTTATACATAATTTGTCTTTCAGAGAGAAAAAATTTTCAACTGCTATGACGCACAAGAAGCTTTCGTAATTTCAAATAGATAAGATAGTCTTCTTTGGGAATTTATTTAAATTTGTGGGCGTGAAAAGAAAATTGTACAGATGCATGTTAGAAATTTCAAGAAGAGAGATAAGAGCCCAGCTTTTCTCCTTTCCTCTCTCAAACCTCTTTGTTCCTAATTGCTGTCTTACAATCGCCGTATCATGGTTTACCACAGTTTCAGCCTAAAAACTGCTCTTTAGCTCCATCTCCTAACGGGAATCCACAGAAGAGGAGGAATTCTTCTCATATTCCTCTCTAAATAATGTAATTTATTTATTTATATTTATTTTGATTTCAGCTATAATATTGTAGAAGGAGGATATGTTTCATTATCGTACCCAAATTCGCAATTGGCCAATCAGAAGCCGTGCCTACTGTCCTGATATCCCGCGATATCAAGTCATTGACCTGATATGGCTACGATATCATGCTCACTTGGCCGAATTTGGGTGCGGTAAATACCTAATCGTACCCTTTTGGTCCGCTTTGGCGGCATATCAGACTCGTTTGGTCTCGCCATGGGTATTTTATCTCGACTGCGTCTCGCCAAAATACGAACCAGGGCTCGACCAAACTCGTCTTATATGCCGACGAGGCGTCCCATAAAGGATACGATTATTACGACGTAAAGGTATTATCTAGTACGCCCATGGGTGTTCTTTCTAATGAGGCACAAGAAGTTTTGGTAGTGAGCTATAACAGTCAAAAGTAATTGACCGTTGCTTTGCAGCCAATCAGATCACGGGTTTAATTTGCCAATAGTTAGTTACTGTTTCAGAAAAAAGCTAATGATATCCGAGTTATCTCACCAGCCATTGGAGACCCGATACCAAAACTCACACCAGTGAAAAAGATTATGTAACCCCACGCTTGATTGACTTTGTGTTTTCCACAACACTCCAAAACAAGAAGGGACAACTGCCCCAGCATAGCGCCTTCCGTTAGTCCCAACACGATGAAAATGGCTAGAACAGAGGTGAACGATCTGGCTAATGGCAGACATAGGACACACAATCCATATATTGTTACGCCTCCTTGATAAAGATGGAATCTTTTGAAGTATCGTAAGTCTCCTAGTTTGCAGAATACGTTGCGACTGATGAAAGATGTTATGGCCATGTACGTGAAAAGCTTAGAGGCTTTGTTTCCGGGAATTTTAAGTTCTTGCTCACAATGCTTGACCTGCAAAAAGAAGCCGAACACAAGATAATCGCGAAAGCAGATTCCGGTTCTGATTTCATTCTTTGGTTTGTTTGTTAGCTCGTTCGTTGATTAGCAGGTACGGATAGGACTGTGAAATGGTTAGCTAAACATTATCAGTCAGTCCGTCAGACAGACAGTCAGTCAGTCAATCTGTTAGTCAGTCAGGCAGTCGACAGTCTGTCTGTTAGTCAGTCGGTCAGTCAGTCTATCTGTCTGCCTGTCTGTCTGTCTGTTAGTCCGTCAGTCAGCAAATCAGTCAGTCAATCATTCAGTCAGGCTGTCCATCAATCAATCAATCAATCAATCAATTGATAAATCAGTCAGTCAATAAATCAATCACACTGTCAACCAGTCTATGCGCCTGTAAATGGGTCAGGCAAAATCAGCAGTCATTCAGTCAGACTGTGGGCTTGCAGATGAGTCAGCTAGCCAGGTAGTCAATCATGCAATCAGCCAGTCGCTTACTGTCAGGTCAGTCACTTACTTTCTCACCCAGCTAGACACATAGTCATTAAGTCAGTTGATCAGTCATTCGCTCACTGAATTGCGTTAACTTCGCCTGCAGTTTAGATAGTAAACTCTCTTAACTGTACGGTGACCCCCTCTTTTCTTTTCATAGATCACGTCCTTTACTGATTTTCTCCATTTGACAAGAAACAAAAAAGCATCTGAACATGAGAAGTTACAAATATTTCATATTTTCTGCTCTCTTGCGACCAAAGTTTTTGCTGCGAAGTCCATAGGACGGAATATTACATGTATTTGAGATTAGAATATTAGGAAAGATACTCCAAGTAAGCGAAATGCTAGTTCCTGATCGAAAACTCGGACCTCAGATGTCAATATTTTCGTCAGCTGGACACAATTGCACGATATGAACTCCCTTGTAGGGTAGGCGAGGCAAGTGGCCCTTTAAAAATACTAAGAAATTGCTTCTTACCCACTCCCCAGAGACTTCTTTGGTACCTAGCTCTCGTGTTTTGGTCCTTGGAATATTCTAGGGGGTAGCTTTTTTTCATGAACACGATCTTTATGTCGTTCACCTATTTATTATTATGCAACATTATAGATATTAGCCTTATGTTGCTGCCATTAAGTAACCGCGCTACGGAACACTGTGGACAAGTTTAAAATGGCCTTTCTCGTCTACGGTGTGGAAATATCGCTAGTTCAACCAAATGTATCACTCATTAAAATTAGCATTCTCTTCTAGAGGAATTGTTTTAGTGTTACTTATATAAACTTTTCAGCTGACTTTTGTGTTCCCAACAAATCGACAACAACAACTGGATAGCACTGACGAATGTGCTGCAAAAGTTTACTTAATAGACTTAGTTATGTTGAACTAAGAACGTTTGCCTGATCTAAATTTCACTAATTAGCTTCTTTTATTACTGACAGTTGTAAGCTAAGATCGGCTTAAAATAACGCAACGAAAGCTTCTAAAAACCCATGTTCTTCAATGTACCTTATCTTGAAAACGGGCACGGTAACCCCCTCTCCCCCTCCTTCCCCCCCCCCCCCCCCCCCCCCCCCCCCCTCCCCCCCCCCCCCCCCCACCCCACCGCTTTTTCCTTTATGCCCAAAGTTGGTCTCAACCAACGTGGCAAGTTTAAAAAATATTGTACGTGGGGACATTTTTGGAACGTCCTTAATGCTGTTTTCTCGAATAACGTCTTTTGTCTCGTAAACAGAGCTCAGTCGCACCAACTTTGCAAAACGGTTTTTGTTCCCCGGAAGTATATAATGACCTCCCGTAAGAAGCGAGCCCCAAAGGCTCCTACCTCCTAAACCGATAGGTTACTTTATTAATTACTTACAATATGCACGGCAGGAACCCAGTAAGCGAATATGACAACAGTAAATGAAGACAACATGATCAAGAAGGAGTGATTCCTCCAAAGGGATGCATTCTTTCTTGATGTTTCTTGATATCTTTCTTTCCCATTTGTGTTGGTGTCGTTGCGTTTCTCCTTCATGTTGTCCAGAGGGACAAATGTGGCTGAACAAAAACCGCATACAATGTGCAAAAGAGCAAATCCCCTAAGTGGTCCCCGCCATCCAAATGTAGTTAGTAGTGACTGTGTGATCTGAGTCATGACAAACATGCCGATAGCTGGTGCCGATGCTACCATGCCGATAGCCACCGAGCGCCATTTGACAAAATACTGCAGAACGATCAAAGAACAAGAATTGAAAATCATTACATGGCCGAAGCCTGAAAGAACGCCAACTGTTAGGTACATCATCCAGAGTTGTGACGACAGGGAGGCAAGGAAAAAGCCAATGATTCCTGCCAATGAACCCAAAATAGCGGTGAGCCTGTAGCTGAAACGCTCACTTATATGAGAGGAGATGGGGCTGAACAGACAACCACTTGCAATGTACAAGGAGCCAACCCACGCTGTAAAATAACAAATGTTCAATATTAATACAATTGGAAAGCAAGCAAAGGTCGATCTATCAAACAAGAAGACAGAGGATATATACTATTAGACGAAATTGCAAGGAGTTTGGCGGTTCCATTCACCCTTGCACCACAGTAGTGGATCCATAGAAGGGACTGATATGAATTTCCAGTTTTTAGCAGAAAACGAAAGCGGTCTGCGGTTTCAAAGGAACAAAATTTGGCGGTTTCCGGAATGTCCAACTTCCTATAATAGGACCCTCTATACGTTGCTAGGGAGGTGCGATCGTGAGATCGCTGATGTTTGCAGAAGTGAAAAAGAAAATAAGAAGCGTTTTGCGGTTTACCCAACAGAACATTTTTAAACGAAGATAAACATTCAGGGTAAGAAAAAAATGTTGAACTTCACTTGTCCAATGGACTGCAAGTGAGGTTCTGGTTTTGCTTGTCCAAACCTCAAGTCTAGTTGTCCTTGGACGTACAGTTAAATCCAATCCATAGTTGAAACACATGTCTTTGAACAGCTGCCTTAATTGGTTCCACGTACTGAGGATTTAACTCTTTTTCAAGTTTTAGTGAGTAACGATGATGTTCCTTTGACGCGTTATGATGAACAAAAGAATCTACGTGATACTTTGGGCCCAATCCACAATCAATGCACTAAGAACTATGATTTGCCAAGGCGGAATACCTTCTACATCTAGAACAATACATCACATCTTGGTTCGCATCGTGTACTACCCTAGGGAAGGTGTCCTTCCAAGATTCCTGAAACTTTCAAACTCGAACTGTTGGGCTGTCAGTTTGTTTTTTCGTCTCATTCACCTCGGTGCTTTTTGCCGAAGGTTTTGCTTTTCTCTTTAGCTGCTTTCCCGGTGCACCAAAATTGCCTTTTATGCTTGGCTGATCAACCATTGTGCATGTGCTGACAGCGACTAAGAGGGTCTATTAATAAATGCACAAATCGATACCCCCAAATGAGTCCCAGGCCCCTTTCGGTACGCATGGAAATAAAATGGCGGATAAATCGTAAGTGCTCAACTTATTTCATTTCTAACTTGTAAGTTTCTTTTGCGAAAAGTGGTCTGTTTTACACTTGCAAAAACTAAACCGTATACTAATTTTTCCGCTGAAACATTTAAAACACCTTGTTTTTTAAATTATTTTCTGAAGATTCACTTGTCCAAAGGACAAGTAAGATTGACAACCCATTTGTCCACTGGCCAAAACCACTTGCCTGCGGCAAATGGACATCGTCTTTGTCGCACCCTTACATTGAATTGCAAATTCAGAGACAGCTAAGGCATTTTAAAAAGCAAAATAACATGCAATGTGGTATCGTGACGCCTTAAATTTGCAAAACATTCAAAACAGACAAGTCGACGCACGAATGGTCACGCTTTTTTCACAGAACCTCACATTGTTGGCTGATGTTTCGAATGCATTACTGTGCAGAAATCAAGATATTTGATGTTTCTTTCACTTTTGCAACAAAAAATCGACGAAGAAGACGTCAAAACAAAACATTTCGCTCGTTCGTTAAGTACTTCCAACAACATACGCACATTAGCATATCTGGGACTCTGGGAGTAACAAATTCAGAGCCAACCGATAAAATTTACTGTTATATATCAGTTATATATCAGATGAAAATAATTCTTGACCGAGTGATAAAATAGGCAACTTCTAGGAGGAAGCCTGTCGATTTTATTCGCTTGGCGCTTGTCTCTTTGTCGACCGGAATAACTCCCAAGGTTAAACCACCCAAAAAAATATACGTGGAAGCGACGATTGAACTTGTTCAATGATCTGCTTTTTCGTCGCCAGAAGTACGAAAAACAGTTCCGCGAACGAAAAGCCAAGGGCCTTACTAGAAAAAGATGTTTTGACACTGTTGCAATGATTGCAGTGTGACTACACCACAGACGGTTTTCAGACAATGCGGTTCCGTAGTTGAACGAAAATATTGAGGGATCGAGCGATGAAATAAGACGTCTTAAAATAATAAATCCGAATCTTGATTTCCCGGGCAAAGAAATCGAGTGACTACATTACCAGGATAGCGACATAAGATTAAGCAATGAAGAATGATTATATTTAGCAATATTGAAGCGTTTGTTTTTATCTTGGAAGATAAATCCTAGCTCCAGAGTAAAATAATACCATTATCAGACACCAGATATCTAGCTCAGTGGATGTGCATTCACAATAAGAGTGAAAAGCTTGATTTAAGGCTTGATGTTTATTCAATTCTTTATGTGAAGACCTACTATTGACCACAGAAATTGATACAACAAGATGTTGTGCCTAAGTTACGTAACTTTAAAATTTTGTGCCTGTATCAGCATCGTTTTACCTGTTGCTTGCCGTGTCTCGTCGAAGTGTTCCATCAAAGGAGGTAGAAGTAAGCCAAAGCAGTATGTGATTCCCACGACAATGATAACCGACATTGCAGAGGAGACACACACCAACCATGAACACCAGCTATCAGGGCGGCATGTAGGCACTTCAAGTTCATGTTTCTCGGGGACATTAGATGCTTGATCATCTCCATTGCCCGTGGAGAGCGTAGTCATGACACCTGAGCTTGCTGAACAGAAAAAAATCTATCGATCACTTTAACCGTTTAGTCAGGTTTTTTAGCTGCCATGACGCTAAATAAGCCTAAGTTTTGCTAAAAAAAAAAGCTTTTTTTTTACTAAACGGAGAGATTTTTCGAGTATTAGGTACAAAATTGAGTAAAACTGCAATTCCGGGCATGCGCACAAGCCAAAATTTGAACAAATGTAGTTAAACAGATTATTCCAATGTATTCCAAGGCCTAAAGGCAGATGCTTACACCAACTGATGCCACGCCAATAATTTCGCTATAGAAACATCGACAAAGCAGAAATCAGTAGTACAAGAGTACAAATTAGATCTTTATTATAAGGACCATTGGAAACGTGATGGGGGGAGGGTGGGGAAAAGCAAACAAAAAAAATTCATGCTAGGGAGGGTGATTGAAAAAAAAAAATCGCGCAAAGCAGAAGTGAAGAAAAAAATTGCTTCAGGGTGGATTGCACTGTCTGGCTTACAAACTGTACCCGCCTGAATGGCAACTTGGCAGCCACTTTTAACTGCATTCTTTACACTTGGCAGCCACTTTAAATTGCATTCTTTATACTTGGCAGCCACTTTATACTCTGCAACTTGCAACTTTATCGGCTTGTCACTTGGCAGCCACGTTATACTGCATAGCAGCCTCATCATGGATGCTGGTAGCCAAACATCCTTGCAGAAAAACCCTTATGGATAACCATAGCTTAAAAGTGATAAAAAAAAAACGTGTGCTATAAACAGCCATCGATATCCTGCTTGATTCGTTTGCATTTAAGCAAGGACATACCGTGTTTTGAAAGAAATATAGGAGTGATTTCAAAACTGACATATATAAATGACAATTGCGGACACAGATGTGCATACCCAGGGAGAACTGTAACACTTCCCCTATCAAAGATGGCGGCCAAGATCAATGTTGGAAAAACGTTGTAACCAAAGACAATCATGGAGGTGTTAACACTACTGATGCTTTTAGCATGGGCTGTTTCAATCTATTTTAGGTTTTTGGCAAAGGAAACAACGCATTATCATTCAAGTCCCGTCATATTAAACATAAAGGCTGAAAATCGTGGAAAACGCACCAAAAAATGCTTGAATTTTGCCAAATTTTCTGGGGGTGCATGCACCCAGATCCCCCTAATTGAATAAGCTATTCGGCCCCAAATTTAACTACTGGACGGTTTCTCACAGAACTCTAGCTTAAACCTTGATTCACTGCATGCCAAGAATGAATTTTATTACAAGGGTAATGAATTAATAAAATTGATTCCCGAAATATCAAACCAAAAAAGCAATGCAGCCCCATTTTAGGCAATAGGACTTGGATGTGTCTGATACTTGGTTTTGTTTCCTCCGAGTATAATTTTGCCAGGAAAGCAAAGTTTAAAAATATTTGTTTCAACTTAGAGCCTGTTCCAGGGGTTCAGACTGTGGTGAGTGTCGAGATTAAGATTGCAGCAATAGAATATTACCCCCACCCCTTCCCCTCCTCCGCACCACAAAAAAAAAAAAAAACAAAACACAAACAACAAAAAAAACAAAAAAACACACCACAAACAAACACAAAACAAACAC
>Ga0126339_10004297_pt1 | contig 10506 bp, 4 predicted proteins | sample OrbTmetagenome_2_FD_92532 | JGI IMG/M metagenome (GOLD analysis project Ga0126339, IMG submission 92532) | Coral microbial communities from Petempiche,Puerto Morelos, Mexico - Orbicella T R C metagenome | ecosystem: Host-associated > Invertebrates > Cnidaria > Coral | place: Petempiche,Puerto...
ATTACAAAATTCCAATAATCGTTTTTAAGTATGTGTTAAATTTTTAGCATGCATAGTCACGGTGGTTGACTCCAGTTTGCGCATATGAACGAGGCGGGTAAGTACGAGTTGTAAAAGAATATGCTGATAAACTATGAGGGTGTTAGAACGGTTTCCGCTGAACATTCGAGCAATAGAGGCAAAATTGATAAAGTTACTAAGAAAACCTCGTAGCATGGTAACAGTTTAAGCACAGTTAAGAAGAACTTATCAAGAATATAGCTTTCCAGCTGACCCCATGAGAGAAAATCGAATTTAAAGTTTTCCATATTTCTACTGAAACGAACGTTTCACATCAGTTTAAAACGAAATACCACACGCTTTTTAAGCATTCATACGAGGTTTGACATCAACTTTCTCGAGGGTGGTTGAGAATTTAACCACGGGATCTCTTAGAGAACTGAGTTAAAGTGAAATGTTTCAAATAGTGTTTAAAAATCTAAATCTAAAAATCTACGTGGCACGTAGATTTTTAGTAAATAATTTTTGCACCTATTGGACTAATTGCCCGAACTTTTAGCAGAATCACTCTTAAAATTTCAAAGATTGTAATATACAATTATAATTGAACAGTATTGAACTTTACAAAATGTTGACAATTTTAGAATTATTTTACATTCAGTTACACTGATGAAACGATTTCTTCCAAAATTGCTCAATAAGAGACTTTTCTAGAAACACCGGACCTTGTGAAATTTGAACATGCCGTCTGCTGCTCTTTGCCCCTGTAGCTAAAGCAGTTTTACACTCATTTCTCCCACAGCTTGGAAGACCCCTCAGAATGCGTAAGTGACTGGGGATGTTTCTTTCAAGGCTTTACTTTACAGGTAAGTCTTTAATCATAAGATTAACCCTTTGAATGCCAAGGTCAGCCTATGAAGTAGTTTGCTCTACTGTTTTTATATTATCCTTCCTGAAAAACTGAAAAGAGTACCTTACAGCCTTGCCGTCAGGTTCTTTAAATTGTCATTATGTCCAGCTTGTATGTGTTCTTACGTATATGTTATGAAGAAAAGTCAGAAATTGCAGATAATGCTATTTGCCACACTAAGCACTAATCCTGTTAGTGAAGTTAGAAAATTAATGGCTGAGGAATTGCTTGTCATGTTAATTAATCATCCAGTGCAACTGGGACAAACCCGTAGGCGTAACTTTTCAGACAAGTGTTTGAAATCTCTTGATTGTAACCAGAATGACGAACCTTCACTTTCCTCAGTTAACGTGTTATAAGAGGATATAGAAAAAAATGTTTTAAACGATATTGAAGCTGCCTAATCAGTTTCATTGCAATTACTTTCTACGACAATGCAGTCTACAGAAGAGGTCACTCACAAAAATCATGCAAGAGACTCATTTGTTGTCCCAAAATGACCCCAGGTAAATAGCCGAGGTACTGGATATTTTCATTGTTAGTAATTAACTTATCCCAAGATCGCGAGGTTATAATCATGAGATGGTTAATTAAATTTTCGTTCTTTCAAGTCGATTCGCAAGTGGAAGTTATTCTTTTTTAATGAATGTGTGTTTGATCGAATAGGAAGTGGCTGGGTATTTCTAACAGGCGCTGCACTTAGATTCTCTAATCCAGTCCTGGTGATTTTACCGTTCCCACAAGTACCTAAATGTCGTCCAATCGAAAAGAAAGAAAACCTGCGCGAAAAAGGATCGATTTAGTAATACATGCACTTTATGGTATATTGAATTTGTCGGCTTACACGTATGAAAATGTCACTACAAAAATAGGAATTTCCACAAAGAAATATTCTATTCGCTCAATTTGCCTTAAGGACCCATCATGAATTTATGTTTTGAATCGGTGCTAAGAAAAATCTCATAAAGCATCCGTCAAAACAGTCTAATGGGACCGGCTAACGTTGTCAAGGCAACGAAGGGCCGCAGGCGAAATGGTTGGGGCTGTGAATTTCTTATCTCTTAAATTTTTCCTATAAATTAGAAAAGTGACATCTTGTCGTGATCTGAGGACATGGAATTAAAACGTTTATGGTTAAACTGAAAACGAATCGCCATTTCCGTGTACACCTTAAATAACATTTGGATTGCATTTGTCAATTTCATTTATTTTCAAGAAGAAAAATTTCCACCACATTCTTCAGTTGCAGCTTGTGCAGATCAGTTTTCAATGAATGGCATACGAAAATGAATTAGGTAACGGAAAGAATGACCTTTCAATTTGATGTAAATATGATATCATAATTAAAGATGTACGGCGTTTAAATATTAAGACAATAAGAACACCGACAACTGGTCAGCCTCCGGACAATACGTCTTATCCTAACAAAAACATGTTCTACCCAACCAAAACTTTTTAACGCAAGAAACATTTACTGCAACAAAATTACGCATCATTTTTTCCACGCGTCAATACTGAGTACTACTTAGCATTATTACTAACTGATTAGCAGAAATACTTGCTAATTAGCATTACTTAGCATTTCTGCATGCTGCAGAAACATGAGAGTAATAAAATGCTTCCTTTGTTTTTTCGTTAATTGGAAACAGGTATTCATTTATTTTTGTAATTTATATCAGATGCACTTGTGCCTAACAATTATCCACCGGGGCAAATACTTAACCCGTGCACGCTTCACAGGCGCGGTGAATTAGTTTGTCCACGGGTTCTATCCGGCTTGTAAAGTTCCCACAAAAAAACAGCAGTCAAAACCCACTTAAGCATTTGCATGGCTAATTATCGTGTTATTATTGTTCGATCAAACCGAAAGGTAAACCGCTACCTTCAAATTGTTTACATGTGTATGAAAAAAAACATGAAATATACCCGCTATAAGACCAAAACGAATCATCTTATAAATCACCGTGGATGCGTTTTAGAAGGCATGGACACTTCTAGAACATGACCTCACTTATGACGAGGGCATTTCACTCTGAAATTAGGGATTGTACACCGCTTGGGTGTTGCAGATTTAGCCCGACATTTATTCTGCCTTTGCTTTCTCCTTTTAATTCCAAACATATGACAGAAAAGTTATTCCAAACGTTAGTCAAATGAAAGTGAAATCTTTAGTGAAGTCTCTAATAATTTTAGAAGGTGTCGATAATGGAACAAAAGTTTTTAACAGGAAGTCTATAACCTGAAGGCACAACAAAAGAACTCCTTGTTTATCAATAAGGCTTTACGATGAAGGATGATGGAAATACTAACAATTATGAAACTGCTAGTGATTAATTTCCATATATACGTAAAATGATCATCCTAGCTCTCTCTACAATACCTAGTTGTCGTCAGAGTTTGAGCAAAACTGCTAAATCCCTAAGCAAACAAATGAATACGTAAATTAACTTGTATTCAATGCGTAACTACACTGTACGCTTCCTCAAATTATTTCTGCAGTTGGCAAGTGAAGTATAAACAGTTGTTGTGTACAATAACACTTCTTTATAGAATCATTCTGAAGAGGGGCTTAAAAGGAGAAGGAGCTAGAAAGGCCTTACGGACTAAGCTGGTTTGGCTGATGAATTAACGAAAGCTAAAAGCAAAGCTGATAATCGTCAGGTTACACAGGTTTATTCGCTAGCTATAACATTACTTTTGCGCAGTATTAAGCCATCTACACAGAATTACCATTAGTAATAGGTAACTACATTGAGTTGCATTGGTTGGATGATCCATTATATTGCATATTGAACTTTGACAAATTGAATTTTGCATGTGTATATACATGCAGTAAAAGCAAATTTAGACGAGTGGTATGATGTAGGTTGAAGTTCGGAAATTCATATACCGTTACAGGAAATACCTGCTGTTTTAGTGATACAACAATTATCCGCTCGCTGCGATGTGCCAGCACTGAGGTTGAAAGCAATTAAGCGATTTTCAAATTGTCATCGACATTGATTTTGAGGAATGACCATTCATGATTGTTATTCCTTCTTCGTCGGTGACAGCTCTTGGAATTTTCCGAGCTTGTCATATCTGCTTCCATCTACTTCTCACAAATCTCTTTTTGTGTTTTCTCTCAGTTCCGAGGTCAACGCCGGGAAAAAGACAAAATGATAATCTCGTTTTCCGTTTTGAATATGACGGTTGATTTTCAGAAGTCGTCTCATGCCTTTATCAGCGATTACTTAGACCTTTCTTCAAGTGTTTTACAAACGTCAATACTCCCAAAAAACGTGTAATCCGAATGATAACACTTATAAAAGGACTGTTCAACTATTAGCCGAAAGCAAATATACGAGCCCCTTCTCATATACATTTACTACTTAGTTGCATTCTTTTAACGTTGACATGTTATCATGATTGCCTTTTTTCTGTACAGTGTGCACAGTTGTTGGTCGTTAAGGTAAGAACTGCCAATGATGTGCATTTTTATTTGCAAATTGATGGCAATGAGTTTCTTGGTAATATGTGGAGGACTATCTGATCTGACCAAGAGATAACAGAAACTTCAAAATACCATCTAACGATCCCACTGTTTAATTCTATTTTTTAAAAAGTAATTTTTCAACACCTTTACCTACAGTTTGAAGGTCTCTGCCATTTTTGTGAATAAATTTACTCAAACAAGGTGTTATTATATGGCGTCATGTTGAAAGTGGTGTACACTGTAGTACAAGCTTGTACATGTACTAACTGATCAAGGACAGCTGATTATTGCTGGATACAACTGTTCCACTATAAGGGATAATTTGCAGTTTACATACTGGGTGTATCTTTTGGATAGGTCCTTGACGTCGAAAGTAAACGAAAACTCGTATTGCGGCTGTGACGTTTTTTTTTCTAACAAGCCTTTTATATTAATAATAGAGTCATCATTTTATTCTTGCGGTATCCTCTGCTTTGTAAACAGAAAACCTAGCTCTCGTAAAGCTACAAAGTTAGATGAGCCAGCCACACACACCTCTAAAATCAACGCCCTTGTTAGTTGAGACAATGCCCATCTAAAGAGAAGAAATGGAACCGGCGTGCCATGTTTTATGGGGCGTGTTTGTACCGAGCAGAGTGGAATACTGTAAGGGAATTCTTTCTGCTCTAAGGCTGACGGTGCTATTGAAGGTTCTAGCTCTAATTAAAATTCTCCAGACGAGTCAGTCGTCGAACAATCTAGATAGTCGACTCTGTTCCATTTCAACCGGATCCGTTTAACTGTTGACAGTAAATTGTACTGAGAGGCCAGATGCAAGTGCATACTCTACCCAACAAAATGCCCATTGTCCGTTTGCCTATACATGGCATACATGTCTGAGCAAGAACACCTTAAAGAATTAGATGTTGTTACAATATATTGTTTTACTAATTGGAAACGCTACCAGTTTGGGGTTCATGATTGATTAATGTTCCCCAGACCAGGATATACAAAGATACATTATTATAATGCAAGTTATGTACGTAGAGGAACGATTTGCTAACTGTAGACTAAACCATGTGAAAATCTAATCTAGATACGTTGTTGTCGATTTGAACATATGATTTACCTCGAAGGCACTGGAAAAAGTGACTTTATGTTTAAGGAAGACAAAAAGCAATTCAGTCTAAGAAAAAGCTGAAAACGAAGCCAGCTAAACAAGATTTAGCGAGTAGGCTGTTGATAAACTGATAATTTCCATCCGTCGCAGCAACTTAATCTAATCTTCACATGGAATCGAACTGATTAGAAATAGGACCAGTGAGGGCTGGTTTCTGTGGAAAGCCAGTCTTAGGTTGACAAAGGAAAGTCAGACATGTTTGCCTCTAGGTCGCTTGCTACATGGTCAAATCTTGTTGTTGTCATAAAAAATACCGATTATTCTTATTTCCAGAAAGTTAAAATGCATTTTAGTCGTCTACAATGTCTTAAAAATTTTGAAACAAAACTACTGACAATGTGAAAATCAAATCATTTGTAAGTCACATCTGGAATAGAATTTGAAACAGAAATGAAGAAGCAGTAGCGAAGTGTGTGGAGCTGTAATTATACACTTAAGTATGGTATCATTGGGTTGCCAATCTTCTTGGTAATTTTGAAGATAGAATCGTTCCGGCTTTCTGTGGGGAAATCAAACTAATTATTTTATCCTAACTGAATAGAATTAAATTTTGATGATTTTGGCGATGGTTGGCAATTGCATTATAAGGTAAAACACTTAAAAACAAATCATTGTACGAGTTAAAGCATAAACAACCACCAGGGAGCTATCACAAGACTGATTTAACAAATTGCAAACTCCGTGAAGTAGCTTTGTTATTCAGTTGTTCGACTTTCAATACAGCGATGACTCACAAAATAGCCTTATCATACGTCGAAAAGAAATGTCAATGATTCCCTACACGTCTTGATTTTAACTTAGCGACTGAAAGGGCGAGCATGTGTCTTTGGATAACCAAAACTGTTATAGGTAAGTGATGATAGTAGTAAAACTTGAAATTCTTCATGAGATGAGAAAAAAAAAAAACATACAGGTATGAATTAGGTCGCGAAAGAAACACAAGCAGATATATGAAATTGACAACAGAGAACCCACACCACTTAATAAACTAAGTTAATTAACGTCTTGTTGATGATGTTTGTATTTTTTTTTTATGAGTAACACTGTCAAGAGATCATGTTTGTCTCTGTTGATTTAATAGAACTGAGATGAGACGGATGCACCAAATGAAGAAGATTAACCTTGATGCATGTGTAATTCCGGGATTTTACACTGTACTCCCACTCTAGAATGTTCTTAAGTCCGTTTAAATTGGTAAAGGCCTATCAAATGGCGCCGAAAGGAAATACACTGATAAGAATCTGGGATGGCTACACCAAATGGAAAAGCATAACTTTGTTGCATATTTATATTCTAGAATATTCTATATTTCTTTTCACTTATAAGGGTCAAACTGAAGAAGGATACATCGGTGAAGTTCAGTTTAGCTGAAATCTGAACATGTGAAGTTTCTGACACATGTTATAAAGTAAATTAAAAAAAGGCAGAGAAAGTAGTCCCTAAAATGATAATAAGACATTGAAGTGCATTTAAACATTGAAGAAATCAAGATACTATATTCTTGAATATCAATCGAATAGTGCCCTCGAATTACTATGCCACAAATTGGAGCCAACCTGTCTGGTTGAAAGGAAACATCTTCTCCTACACAAGGAAGTATAAACTGTACGCTTTACTACAACATATTTTCCATGCAATTGAACTAAAACATATCTGAGTCAACTGAACTAAAGAATATCTAGGTAAAGGGTGTTAAAGATAAATCATAAAGCAACTTGGTTGTTTTTCCGGAATGTTCTACCATGCATTTCTGATGTCAGTAATTAGACAATGATAATAATACCCCTTTCATCTTCTAACAGTTTTCCTTCTTTTGAATACACTTTGGTCAAAAGGTTAGCCTGAAATCCTTTTAGTCTTGACCGCACGCACGAATAGCACTTTAATCAGTGGCATTCTTTCATTCAATATAACCAACAACAAATACACGAGAGTTTGCATATCACTTGATCATTACTGTGCATTTTAACTGCCATAAAAATTTCCATGTGTCATTATTCTGTACACTAGGGATCACGAAATGCTAAAAAAATGGAAATGCTAATAAAGTATATAATATGATTGAGTAAAAATCCTATCCTATCCTCCTATCCTATATCTCTTTATGCCATGAAGCACATAAGCCTTTGATTGAGTAAAAATATTAACAACTAATTTGGGCAATAGTCGATAACTTTGAAACCCTTTGGAATCAATCTTACGACCTTCAGTTTCTAGAAGAATACTTTTCTGTAGCTCATACCATGCTCCACAAATATGGTAAGCGTTTCCGTAATTTTTGGGGCGTCTTTAATTTCTATTTTATTTTAGTTTTCTGTATGTTTTATTTTTATTTTTATTTTTTTATTCCACTCGCTCTCATTGGATATGATACGATCATTATTACATTTTTAAATATTTCCTCCTGTTTTAAAAAGCAGGAGGAAGACCGATCTAGTGGCAACAAGAGAGAAGACGAATGTCTGAAGATATTATCGCACATGATTTAAGTGGCCAAATAAGCTGTGAAGTCCTTCTTATTCTCTCTTTTCAAAACAACATTTCGAATGTGACTCTTTCTTCTCATTTTGCGCGCGTGCTCAATTTTTAAAACAGATGAATGCGAGAGCGCAGATTTGCATTCGGCCAATTAGGTATTTAAAACATAATAAACATGATGGAAAGTGTCATCCATTTTCGGTATAGTAACACGTCAACTTTGACAACACAGTGTCTACTCAGTAATACACTAGCAAAGCAAATATCTTGAACTTCATTTTTAGTAGTTTTTCTCGTTTTTGAGTAAGAAATAAGAGCAATTACTGTTCTCAATATTCTTTAAGCATTGAGTAACGTTTAGGATTAACAGTCGTTACCTTCTATTCTCCGATGTTGTAAGCCTGCGTCAAAGGTTTTCTCTCCAGAATGGAAACACACCTCAGCCTTGAACGTCTTAGCTTATCTCTCATTAGCTTCCATTAACTTGTTAAAGGCTCTGTGCTCTTTACCACTATGAAGGGGAAAATAGTTTCCACCAAGCAGATCAACTTCCAAGTCGCTGTTATCATTAAACAAAATTTGCCACCTTCTAAGTTTATTCATACTAGTCACACAAAAATGACCGTCGCTAGATCGTATGTATGAAATGTTTCGAAATATTACTCTTGAGGAAATTAATGTTTTTGTTTATCTGGTTTAGAAAATCTCGCCAAAGTGACAAAAAGCTTTTTATTCAGTCCACCTGTCCCTCGGGATCATGAAATATATTCACGCCATGCAGGACACGATTCTCTTGCTTCATCTGAATCCCTCGAGATAAGGATTCGCTCTCGAAAAACATATACATCTTATTAGAATTTTTGTGTCAGGTATCACTGTATATATTTAATTTGCTAGTTGTGTCGTATCTTGACGAGCCCGTTGGGCGATTCAAAATACAAACAACGAGTTAAAATATACAGAGTAGTTAGGTTGAAAGCGGACCTAAGCCAATATGGCGACGAATTTACTCGATCGCGAGCTAGTATCGCTAGTTAGCGAACACGTGGAAAACGCCCGCACTGCGGGCTACCAATCTTCAAGAGTTAAGCCTTGCGGTATTCAAGTTTCCACCCACATGGTGACCATCATCAGTTTAGGGTCAGTTTTTATGAGATCAAAATTTGGGTGGGTTTTCGAGGTAGCTGACAGAGCTCCCTTCAAAGTTAGCGATAGCTTTAAGAATCGCATTCCTTAGTCGTTATAGAATAACCACCACTTCAAGAACTGGTAGTTTTAATTAATGCTGCAATTTACGGCTATGACAGCTTGTTTAATTTATTCCAGTAACATTTTATATAACCAGTAATACCACTCTAAAATTCAGCGCTCACAGCTTAAATTGAAAGAATACATAAAGTGACAACCCGGTACAAATTGTGCTACATCCAATATTATTTTACATTATGACTATCTTTTAAGATAATAACATGTTTCAATTCTATCTGTTTCATTGATCTCGTGGTCTTCACATTCAACTAACGGTTTTAACACTCCTCTAAGTATTTCTAAACATATATTTGATAATTATATAGCTTAATTCGATACCATTCAGCATTCCATGATCTATCATAAAAAGATCGTACATTTACTGACTAATGTCAAGTAACTTTAGTTAGTGAAAGGGGGTGTGTAGCACTTGCTTTGATTAGACACGTTGCTGGAAAAAAGATCGTACTTAGTGTAAAGCTAAGCCGTACTGCTTGTTTCTGAACATTATTTCAGCATGGATCTTCAATACTTACCTGCACAGGAACGGACGATAATTTAAATATATATTAAATAACGAAATCAATCTCAACTACATAACTAAGAGAAATTCTTATTAAAGTAGTCCAGTAGAACTTAAAATTTAACAACTGAAAAACTAAACGTTTAACTTAAAATTGAATAAATGTTTTTCCAAGATTACCAACTGTGGACTGGCCCCACACCTCCAAGGATTCCACGTATTTTTATCAAGTCGACTTCTTTTCATTAGTTAAGGAAAAGTTCTATTCTGTTCACAGACCAGCTTGGATACATAAAACAGAATGACTCCAAGTAACTTTACCAAATTTACTAGCGTCTTTAATGTCCAGCTTGTTATGATGACAACAGGTGTGAGTTTATTTGGTGTTTTAATAATAATAATAATAATAATAAAAATAAAAATAATAATAATATTTTTTTCAATAGTCGCGCATTGAAACTGGGTGTGCGAGTATAAAGAATGAAAAGTCCACAAATTCTTTCAAGTACGTTTTTGTTCTCTACACAAAAGCGAATTTTTCTAAAAAAAACGATTGCCGCTTTGTTAACAAAATTACAAAAAGCCCTTGACGGTACTGTGTTCGCGTTATTCCATTTAATGAAATGTCATGTACTGTGGTTCATCCACGCGGTTCAGGTCTTCCTCAAGCAGATTATTCTTTCTTGTTTTGTATGTAACCACTGTGCTGCTTG
>Ga0126339_10004298_pt1 | contig 10504 bp, 11 predicted proteins | sample OrbTmetagenome_2_FD_92532 | JGI IMG/M metagenome (GOLD analysis project Ga0126339, IMG submission 92532) | Coral microbial communities from Petempiche,Puerto Morelos, Mexico - Orbicella T R C metagenome | ecosystem: Host-associated > Invertebrates > Cnidaria > Coral | place: Petempiche,Puerto...
AGAATAACGCGACCCACAACATTAACCCAAAACTCAAAACAGGAACTCAAAACGCAGAACACGAACCCAAAACTTGAAACAGGAATATAAAGCACACAACACTAGGTAACCCAAAGCCTAAACGGGAACACCCTACAAAACCCACAATCCTAACACAAACTGCAAAACGGAATAATAAAACCGAGAACATTAACAAGAAAAAACTTGAAACAAGAACACAAAACCTAGAACACTAACTCAAAACTTAAGTGGAAACACTCTACAAAACCCACAATACTAAAACAAACCGCAAAAAAAAAAAAAAAAAAATCTAGAAAATTAACAAAAAACATGAAACAGGAACACAAAACCCAGAACACTAACTCAAATCTTAAACAGGAACACTCTACAAAAACCACAATACTAACGCAAATCACAAAACAGAATCACAAAATCCAGAACATTAACAAAAAAACCCAGCACACTTACCAAAAACGTAAACAGGAACACTCCATAAAACCCACAACACTAACACAACTGAACCCAGAAAACAGAATCATAAAACCCAGAAAATGAACAAAAAACTTAAAAAGGAATCACAAAACCTAGAAAATTAACCCAAGACTTCTACAGGAACACCCTAGAAAACCACAATACTAACACAAAACTCAGAACAGGAACACATAACTTAGAGCATGGTCATTAACACAAAACTTAAGACAATATCAAAAACCCAGAGCATTAACACAAAAATTAAACAGAAATACTCTAAGAAACCCACAATACCAAAACAAAACTTAAAACGGGAGCACAGCACTAACCCAAAACTTCAACAGGAACTCATCAGAAATCACACAAAACAGGAAAGTTCGAAGCAGAAAATACGGGCTGTTCTTTTTCTTAGTCGCCAAATGGGAAGCCATAGTGCCAGCCGTTCCCAGCGTAGAGCTTGGAAACTTGGGATGAGAATTTAAAACAGCTTACGCTTCCGCGAACGACATTATTTACAGAATGCTGATTTTAATTCTGAAGAAAACTTTGGAAAGAATCATGCATTTTACGCTCATCTTACACACAAAGATGTCAAGTGTTTTCGGAACGGGTCGGTCCACGAATTCTATAGCATGAAAGGTAGCCAAATTATCCAAAGGTTCATACTAGTTCTCAAGAACACCTCAGATATTGAAAAGAAAGAAAGGAAGCTTCGTTAGCAGAACTTCGAAGGTAAGGTAAACAACAAGCAATTGGATAAAGAGGATGCTCAACGAAGCAACATGACTAGTAAATATCTAAGCTTAACTCTTGTGTTAAAATGTCCTGATTCTTTTATTTCTTTTTATTGTGTTTAATACTTGTAGAGTAAGATCTGATATTGCGATACGAAGCTCTTGGAGCATTCGGTTAAGATGTCACCTGTCACGTCAAAGCGAGCCTCGCTTTGGACACTTCACGAACGCAATAAATGTATTGATGTAATTGAGCCCAGACTGAATCAAAAAGTAAATTTATATGACCCACAGTACAGATTCTTAATAACTAGGAAATTATTTGAGAAAACGCATGACCAGTTTTTGTCAAATATTAATTAAAATAAAAACGGAGATATCAATACGCTACATTTACTGTCGTTTTACTTGAAGATCTTTTGAGACACGTTTAATTCGCGATTTTGAGGTGCGCATATTTCGCGACACTTAAGGATGATTTCCAGTCCGTACTGCGCACTTTGGAAAGTTGATTACGTTTTTGTTTTGTTTCATGCATGACGTCACAAAATGTGAACATTTCGCAACTACATACATGAGGTAAATTCAAAGTTTCATTTCAACTGCCGTTATTTACGCGAAGCCACGGGAAGCTTTATGCTTCGTTCTTTCTCATATCACTTGACGAAACGACTTTGCAGCTGTAAAAATCAATGAAGCAGTTGGAAAAAGAATTTGAAAGGCCTCAAAGATAAGGTATGTGGTCCATAACGAATAACATCGATTCGCATTTTGTCGAGTAAGGTTTTTTTTGATGTTGATAAACATTAGGGTGCTGAGACTGCGCAGTACGGACCGGAAATCATCTTTAAACTCGGCGATTTTGCGAAAAGTTTGTATTTTGAATCACTTTATGTTCGCGTTTTTGAGTAACACAATTTATTTCCTTGGCAATGTTACTTTAACATGACGGGACGCACGGGGCTTCTACTGTAAGTACCGCAGAGAAATGGTAGGAAATTTTCCCAGTATTCCTTACATACTCTCACTAAGGTTCTTCGTCTTGCAGCCAAGGAAGGCGTCAAAATCTGTTTCAGTGACATGTCGATGATATTAAATAAAAAATAAACCAGAAAGGGCCGATGGAGTATGAGACAAGCTTTAAAATGAAGTCACGATATTAATAGTGCTTTAAAAGTAAACAGTGCGTTCGAGTCATTCCCGATGCTTTCAAATGATGGCGGACTCCACCGACGCCAATAATCTGGAACAAAACAAAGTCATTATATATCGGATCACGTCTAAACATACGTGGAGAAAGACTTGGGCAAGAAAAAAACGTGAGCGGACAAAACCGGGAAAGGCCGATAAATCAAGTAATCCCGCAATGATGAACGAATTACACAACATGAACCTTCCTCTGCTTCTCCCCCTCAACCAAGTTCAGATCTACGAACTAAAAATAAAGATACCAAAGTGCCTACGAATGGATGTTGAGCGCGGCGAGCAGACGTAAATGTCTTGTTTACCCAATGAAAGCCGTCACAAGAAACTCTGAGCTCGCATCGAGATACTTGCTCGAGGGTAAAGGAGCGTTTGATTAATCAATCTAAAACAAATCTTAAGGAATAAAAGCTCAGATGATCTGGAATACTTGTCTGAGTATGTCGTTGGCAGTGGAAGCCACGTGCAGTATTATCATGCTCGGCAATTGAAGTTATTGTGTAGAAAATATCGCACAATTACACAGCTGATGGCAAAAAAAAGCGCGAGGAGAAACTTAGTACATGGAGCTAAGATAGATTGTCAGTGCTTTAGGTGACCATGCACGGTTTCCAATGGCTTGGCCAATCGCTTGGCCAATAGCTCGTACACGCAACGAATCGTAAAGGTCCGTATATTGAAATAAAAACTCGACTAGAGCAGTTAAATATTTATAAAGCAGACTAACGTAGCAGTGCATCATGAACAGTAAAAATAGTTTTAAGGTATCTTACATCCCGGTCTACATATAAAGTGCCCACCGATGTGCCAGCAACATAAATTTGAACTGGAACGAAGAATTTCTAAATGATTTATAGGAACTCAGTGTTTTTACGAATTACACCCACAGCCTTAGAGGAATACAGCCCTGTTGTCATAGAATTGAAAAAAAAAAACACCGGGAAGAGATACTTACAGTAGAAGTCATTTGCGTCCCCTCATGGGGTGAGAGATTCTCGCCCATATCAACTTTCTTTTCTCTCGTAAGTTCTCGCGCGTTTCGAGATACGCCATACTCGCGTTTTAGGTTCAGGGTTCCCAACCAGTGCTTACCTAACTTTTTTAAGATGCTGCTTTTAGCCCTCCCCCAAATCTACACACGCGTATTTCACTTGCGAAAAAACTATTGATTTACACAGTGTTTGGGTTGGAGATTCTCGCCCATATCAACTTTCTTTTCTCTCGTAACTTCTTACGCGCGTAGAGATACGCCACGCTCGCGTTATAGCTGCAGGGATCCCAACTAATGCTTACCTAACCTCTTAAACATGCTACTTTTAGCCCTGCCCCAAATCTACACACGTGTATTTCACTTGTGGAAGTCTATCGATTTGGACAGTGTTTGGGTTGGAGATTCTCGTCCATATCAACTTTCTTTTCTCTCGCAACTTTTCGCGCGTTTAGAGATGCGCCAAACTCGTGATTTAAATTCGGGGATCTTAACCAATGCTTACTTAACTTTTTAAAGATGCTCTTTTTAGCCCTCCTCCAAATCTACACAAGTGTATTTCACTTCTGCAAGTCTCGCTGTAGACGATGCCTTGGTTAAGGATTCTCGCCCATTTAGATCTTTTTTTCACTCGCGTGTTTTCGCGCGTTTAGCGATGCGGCACACTCGCGTTTTTTGTGTGGGGATCCCAAACTATGCTTACGGGGCTCTTTAAAAATGCTAGTTTTGGCCCTTCCCCAAATCTACACAGGTGTAGTTCACTTGTGGAAGTCTATCGATTTGGACATGCTTGGGTTAGATATTCTTTCCCATGTCAATTTTCTTTTCTCCCGCGTGTTCTCGCACGTTAAGCGAGGCGGCACACTCGCGTTTTAGATGTGGGGATCCTAAACTCTGCTTACCTCGCCCTTTAAAGATGCTAGTTTTAGCCCTGTTCCAAATCTCCAACATGTATTTCACTTGTGGAAGTCTATCGATTTGAACAGTGCTTGGGTGTATATTTTTAACGATGTCAATTTACTTTTCTCTTGTCTTTTCTCGCGCGTTTAGCTATGCGGCACACTCGAACTTTTGGTGTCCGGATCTTAAATTAGGCTCACTGGACTTTTTAAAGATACTAGTTTTCGCCCTCTCTTAAATTTAAACATGTGTACTTTTTAACTTGTGGGAGTCTTTCGATTTGGACAGTGCTTGGGGAAGAGATTCTCGCCCATATCAAATTTCTTTTCTCCCGTAAGTTCTCGCGCGTTTAGAGATTCGCCACACTCGCGTTTTTGATGTGGAGATCAAAAAGTATGTCTACGAGGCTCTTTAAAAATGCTAGATTTGGCCCTCCACCAAATCTACACAAACGTATTTAACTTGTGGAAGTCTATCGATTTGGACAGTGCTTGGGTGAGAGATTCTCGCCCAGATCAACTTTCTTTTCTCTCGAAAGTTCTCGCGCGTTTAGAGATGCGTCACGCTCGCGTTATAGGAGCAGGAATCCCAACCAATGCTTACCTAACTTTTTAAAGATGCTACTCTCAGCCCTCCCCCAAATCTACACACGTGTGTTTGACTTCTGGAAGTCTGTTGATTTGGACAGTACTTGGGTAAGGTATTCTCGCGTATATCAACTCTATTTTCTCTAGTAAGTTTACGTGCGTTTAGAGATGCGCCACCCTCGCGGTTTTGGTCTTGAGATCTTAAACTATGTTTACTGGACTTTTTAAAGACGCTAGATTTGGGCGAGAATCTCCAACTTAAGCATTGCCCAAAGCGACAGACTACCACAAGTGAAATACACGTGTGTAGATTTGAGAATGGGCCAAATCTAGCATCTTTAAAATGTCCAGTAAACATAGTTTGAGATCCCGAAACCAAAACTGCGAATGTGGCGCATCTCTAAACGCGCGAGAACTTACTAGAGAAAAGAAAGTTGATATGATCGAGAATCTCTCACCCAAGCACTGTCCAAATCGATAGACTTTCACAAGTAAAATACACTTGTGTAGATTTAGAAGAGGGCTAAAAGTAGCATCTTTAAAAAGTTAGGTGAGCATTGGTTGGGATTCACGCACGTAAAACGCGAGTGTAGCGCATCTCTAAACACGCGAGAACTTACGAGAGAAAAGAAAGTTGATATGGGCGAGAATCTCTAGCCTAAGCGCTGTCCAAATCGACAGACTTCCACAAGTGAAATACATTTGTGTACATTTGGTGGAGGGCAAAAAGTAGCATTTTTAAAGAGCCCCGTAAGCATACTTTGGGATCCCTACACCAAAAACTCGAGTGTGCCGCATCGCTAAACGCGCGAAAACACGCGAGTGAAAAAAAAGGATATAAATGGGCGAGAATCTTTAACCCAGGCATTGTCAAAGCGACAGACTTCCACAAGTGAAATACAAGTGTGTAGATTTGAGAAGGGGCTAAATGCAGCATCTTTAAAAAGTCCAGTAAGCATGGTTTGAGGTCACCACACAAAAATCGCGAGTGTGGTGTATCTCTAAACGCGTGAAAACACCCGAGAGAGAAAACAAAAGTTCGAGTGTGCCGCATAGCTAAACGGGCGAGAAAAGACAACAGAAAAGTAAATTGACATCGTCAAAAATATCCACCCAAGCACTAATTAGATCGATAGACTTCCACAAATGAAATACACATTGGCGATTCGGAAGAGGGCTAAAACTAGCATCTTTAAAAAGCGAGGTAAGCAAAGTTTGGGATCCCCGCATCTAAAAGCAAGTGTGCCGCCTCGCTTAACGTGCGAGAACACGCGGGAGAAAATTGACGTGGGAAAGAATATCTAACCCAAGCACTGTCCAAATCGATAGACTTCCACAAGTGAAATACACTTGTGTAAATTTGGGAGAGGGCCAAAACTAGCATTTTTAAAGAGCCCCCTAAGCATAGTTTGGGATCCCCACACAAAAAGCGCGAGTGTGCCGCATCGCTAAACGCGCGAAAACACGCAAGTGAAAAAAAGATATAAATGGGCGATAATCTTTAACCCAAGCGTTGTCCAAAGCGACAGACTTCTACAAGTGAAATACACGTGTGTAGATTTGGAGGAGGGCTAAAAGTAGCATTTTTAAGCATTAGTTGGGATCCCCGCACCTGAAACGCGAGTGTGGCGCATCTCCAAACGCGCGAGAACTTACGAGAGAAAAGAAAGTTGATATGGTCGAGAATCTCTCACCCAAACACTGTCCAAATCAATAGACTTCCACAAATGAAATACACGTGTGTAGATTTGGGGCAGGGCTAAAAGTAGCATCTTTTAAAAGTTAGATGAGCATTGGTTGGGATTCCTGCACCTAAAACGCGAGTGTGCCGTATTTCTAAACGCGCGAGAACTTACGAGAGAAAAGAAAGTTTATATGGGCGAGAATCTCCAACCCAAACACTGTCCAAATCGATAGTTTTCCACAAGTGAAATACACGTGTGTAGATTTGGGGGAGGGCTAAAAGCAGCATCTTTATAAAGTTAAGTAAGAACTGGTTGGGATCCCTGCACCTAAAACCGTTTCGGGCGTTAAGTATAAGTAGTGTAAAGTAGTGTAGTATACAATGTGGATGTAAAAGTAGTATGTAAAGTGATTAAGTAAATTACTGTGTACTGTAGAAGTGTGTGATAGTGTAATATACAATGTAGGTGTAGAGTCAAGTATAGTATGTAATGTAAGTACTTTACAGTACGCGGGTAAAAGTTCCTGTTTCTTTTAAATGTAACTTAATGAATGTAATGTAATTATAAAAATAAATGAAAATAATAAAAAACTGTCCTTGAATTTTAGTAAACCGATTCTATCAAAGGTACAATAACCTCAAAATTAACAAAAACACAACGGCCGGGCTATATATCAACAGTAACATAATGAAAGCCACTTCATTTCGCGACACTTATTGTTCGCGTTACTTTAATTTCGCGATTTTTTTTTTTTAAATCGCGAAATTCGCGAAATAAACATGACGCGAAAATTTTATGCAATAAGATACTTTGGAAATGTTCAAGAAAATAAGTGGAATTTTGCCCTTTGGAGGAAAAAAACTAATGTTTGGAGAATCCGGGTATCGATCCCGGTACCACCCGCATGCTAAGCGGATTTTAAATGTTACCATCTGATTTTGGCAAAGAATGACCGCTTGGCAGTTCACTAGACTCCTCTCGGGATTTCATATAACCCGAGTCATCAGACACTCCAAGATCGTCATCTTCGCCATCCTCGGCTGCTGGAGACAGAGAGTGAACGACAAAGAGTTTTGTTCTAGTTCTAGTAGAGAGCAGTGACTGTAATACAGTGATTTTGTGCAGCAAGACATAGCGCACTCCCCGCGTTTTATGAGCAGGTAGGTAAGGAAAAAGGAACTGCGAAAAGAAAACAAAACAAAACAAAAGACAAAGACATGTTACCATGAGTAGCAAAAATCTTGATCTTGGAGAATCCGGGTATCGATCCCGGTACCTCCCGCATGCTAAGCGGGCGCTCTACCATTTGAGCTAATTCCCCGGAATACGTTTGCCATTTGAAAGTCGTGAGTCCAATTGAAATAACTGAATATGTTTAAAACAGCTCAATTTTCTGTTCAAACAGAGAATACTGACTCAAAAGAACATCAGAAATGTAAACAAGTTCAGACAGGGTAGCCTGTGTTCATGATTCAGGTAATACTCTCAGGGTTGTCCTTAGAAGAGTTCCTGGAAAAAGAAAAGGAGACAAGTTGGGAAATGATTTTGAATCCACATATATATAACAAAAAATAGAACGAGCTTTTCGTGGTCCGTGCGAGGGTCGAACTCACAGCCTTGGCGTTATCAGCACCACGCTCTGCCCACTGAGCTAACAGACCAGTTCCTGTTACGCAGAAGTTAAAATAAAAGCCATATTAGTTTGTAATCTACTGCAGGACCGGAATTTAGATTTTATCCGTGGTCTAATCTTTACAAAAACTGAATGGTCGGCAGTTTGCTAGACTCCTCTCCGGGATTTCATATCACCCGAATCATCAGACACTCCAAGATCGTCATCTTCGCCATCCTTGGCTGCTGGAGACAGAGAGTGAACGACAAGGACCCTTGTTCTAGCGCCAGTAGATAGCAGAGTGACTATAAAACAGCGATTTCTTGCAGGATTTCATGTTACACTACCCGTGTTTTATGAGCAGATAAAAGAGGAGAAAAAAATTGCACACAGAAAAGAAGCTATGTTAACATGGGTAGCAAAATCTTAATTGTGGAGAATCCGGGTATCGATCCCGGTACCTCCCGCATGCAAAGCGGGCGCTCTAATATTTGAGCTAATCCCCCAGAACGCAACACTCATGAGCAACTTATGTGGGAAATAACTGTGATTGAGTAGATTTAGAGATTTACATGATCTATATTACGGTATCTAGGCTTCTGACTAAAAATAAAGAGAAGAAAGAAAACAGCAGCAAAAAAAAAAATTTAAAAGCAATAATTCACTGACAGCAAATCTCGTTGTGGTCATGAGACAAAAAAGTATCAGTAGAGAATCCGGATGTTGATCAAGGTACTTTACGCATAATAAGCGCGCGCTCTACCATTTGAGATAATATAGCCAATAAATACAGATAAAGAATTTCTAAATAATAAGATAGCCGATAATCTCTGAAAACCTACTTTAGAAATAAAACAGAGGATTCAAAATTGGTTACCTCTCCCTTTCTATCGTTTGAAAACGAATTACGGACTTGCTGATGACCAATGACTTAGACATGCGTATACTGGAAAAAATCCTAAGTCCTGTTGTCAGGTAGAGTAAAAGAAGTATTGATGATGGTCTGTCTGTGGGTTGATCTGACGACATTGGCTATTCGGTCGTCACCTTTCAGTTCGTGAAGTCGTTATCTTGGCCTTCTTCGGCTGCCGAAGACAGAGACAGAGTCCGACGTAATTAATGGCAAAAGTACATAAGTGCTGAATAAAGACCAGAAAAAAGAACAGGAAAGCGAAAAATGTTTCCATGTGTAGTAAAAATGAGTTTGTGTTCCTTGGAGAATCCGGATATCGACATGATCGATCCCGGTTCCTCTCGCATGCTAAGCGTGCGCTCTGCCATTTGAGCTAATTCCCCGGAATACATTTTGTGACCCTAGATCCCACAACTGAATAGATTTAAAGTCGCTCAACTTCCTGGTCTAACAGAGAATACTGACTCCAAAAAAAACCACGAGAATTGTAAGCAAGTTCATATAGGGTAGTCCGGCTGTGTTCATGATATAAGTAATGCTCTAAGAGTTGTCCTTAGACGAATTTGCGGGGGGGGAAAAAGAGACAAACATCAACTTTAAAATCTTTTTGAATCCACGTATGATAAAAGAATGAAAATAAATTCTTGTGGTCCGTGTGAGGATTGAACTCACGACCTTGACGTTATCAGCACCACGCTCTGCCGACTGAGCTAACGGACCAATTGCTGTTCCTTATGTGTTACAATAAAAGCCAAATTACCGGTGTTTAAATGTTTCCCTTGATCTAATTTTGACAAGGAATGAATGCTTAGCAGTTCGCTGGACTCCTTTCGTAATTTCATATCACCCGAGTCAACAGACACTTGTTGTATATAAGTTAAGTATTTTAGTTAGGCGAAGTTAAATGAATAAATAAATCACTCCAAGGTCGTCATCTTCGTCATGCGCGAATGTACGAATTGGATAGGTATTACACTGTTACCAGTCATCAGTAAGATCTTTGGAAGAGTGTTGACAAGTAGAATCAAAAAAGATGTCGACAACATCCTGAGGAAGGAACAAGCAGGTTTTCGAGAGAACAGAAGTACCATTGATCAGATCTTTGCTCTCAGGAATACACTTGAACAAGTCAACGAATGGAACGCAATTCTGTACACCCATTTCATAGACTTTGAGAAAGCGTTCGATTCTATACATAGAGAAAGTCTGTGGAACATCATGTCAATGTACGGAATCCCAGAAGAGCTCATCGAATTGGTGAAGGCGATGTACAACAACTTTGAGTGTACAGTTCTAGATGAGGGTGAAACAACAGAATGGTTTCAAGTCCAGTCAGGAGTAAAGCAAGGTTGTGTCATGTCTGGTTTCCTATTTCTACTTGCAATTGACTGGGTCATGAGCAGAACTACGG
>Ga0126339_10004300_pt1 | contig 10502 bp, 10 predicted proteins | sample OrbTmetagenome_2_FD_92532 | JGI IMG/M metagenome (GOLD analysis project Ga0126339, IMG submission 92532) | Coral microbial communities from Petempiche,Puerto Morelos, Mexico - Orbicella T R C metagenome | ecosystem: Host-associated > Invertebrates > Cnidaria > Coral | place: Petempiche,Puerto...
CTGATTTACGGTTACAACATGTGAGTCGTGCCTTTATGTTTGAAACTTGAGTGTTTTGCTTGAAAATGTCATCCACGTACGGACGTAATTGGGATAAACAGAAAGCTGCAGGGATGGCTGCATGTCGATGGGGAAATCTCGAAAAGATGACAGTACAAAACCTCCAGTGTCAGTTTGAGAATCGAAATCTCAAAGATGCGGAGACACAAACCGAAATTACTATTGCGCTATCATCACCTGCAAACTTTGTCAGCAGTGCATACATGTACTTAACAGCAGTGCATACTTAAGCCCATTTAGGTCATTTCCCTTCCAGGGTTTGCCGAGTTGTGTATTCTTCGGTACTTTTGTGTTATTTATTGGCATCAAATGTCACATTACTCCAAACGGTGCATCGTTTGGTAAGGCTAAGTACTGTGTATAACTGCAGAAAAGAATAATAGTGCATTACTCTTTATTTCCAAATATGACCGTTTCTAACTTATATGTGTACATCAATTAGCTTTCGTGCAGGGAAATAACTTGAGTGGTGTGTATTTCCATTTCTTTTTCGTCGTTTGTTGCGCTACGTTGGAATCTTCGCAGTCTTTCCCAAGGGTAATGAAGCGAATAATTCGAACAAATCAACACAAATTCACTAACGTTGGGGAAAACTGCGAAGATTCTTGAGTAGGACAACAAACGAAGAAAAGTACATGGACGTTGTACGACGTGTGGGTAAACCTTCAAAGCAAGGCAACATATCAGTCCGAGGCCATGTAGGCCAAACGTACCAAGATATGTATATCCGTATCCGGTAGCCAACCCAACCTACCAAAAATCGAGATTTTTTCTGCTAAGCTCTCGTACCCAGTTCTCTTGCGCGCTGAGGTTGTGTTGCATTCTTCTAAACGTCGAACACAATGCTGTGTTACGCAACTTCCGCATTCTTTTTGACCACCCTTGTGATATGTGTTATATGAACATTCCCCTTTCAAATATCGCGGATTGGCTCAAGGTTAGCGTATACCTTTAGAGGTGTCTCGCGTCCAAGCGATGTAGTACGAATTGAATTGAATTGTCAAATTTTTCACAACCTCTAATTCCGAACGTCCGAACCCAGGGAGTAGGGGAGGGGAGTGGGAACTCCCACATGAAAAGGACGGGGGTGCTCGTGGTGTCTTTTAGGGATTCAAAATGCGGTTTTGGTACCTCTTAGGGTGTACAGCATCAAAAGGTCCACAGCGGGAGCTTTCGCGGAACCTAAACTTAAGGGCATTGGGGAAAAAAAATGTATTTAACGGGAGATAATGTGTTGTCTCAGAACTTAGATATATGTAAGTTTATATTTAGAACCGGATGTATAAACACGATTTGTTGGCAAAGTCGTCAAGAATTATATTTTGGAAAATGGTAAATAAAATGTCACTGGATATAGCGAACAATGTGTGTGAGTTTCAGGCAACATAAAACTAAAAAATAAAGTAAAATAATACCGACTAGCTGGAATTGAAATCAGAGTGGTATGCTTCATTACGCAGGATAAGTACCTATTTCTTTTGACCTCTTTGAAGCTTAGAATAGACCCTTTTCTTCATAAATGGCGGCCAATTTTAAGTTCTTTTGTATACTTTTAAATTAGCCTCACTAGAGTTGTTTGAGAGTGAAAATACTTTTGAATTATCTGCTCAAAAACGAGGTTAATCAGGCTAATTTCAATATTTACAAAAGAATTTATAATTAGCAGCCATTTATGAAAAGGGCCTATAGGACTCGTGATTTACAAAGGTGTACTTGCTCGTGTGTGGTTTATACCTTGTAGCCATCGCGTTTCTTCCATTTCAGTTGAAATCGACAAAATTGTTCGTTGAACCTACCAGAATGAAAAAGATTGTGTCACAGGTAGTCACGTGACCAGCCGTGACCAGGGTCCCTCTCCTAAGCGGCAAGGGAGGCAAAGAAGAGAGAGCCCGGGATCGAGAGTGTCGTGCGTCTAGGTAGCGCATTAACAGGGAAAATGACACCCATTAAATGTCATAAGAATTTAACAGTTTTATGCGTAGGGAAAAAAAACAGGCGCATTATACATAAATTTGTACTCAAGTGACTAACAGTCGATCTCCTTCAGGTCCTTTCAAAATAGCTCTTTTTTGTCCACGCGCGAGCTTTACGTGTCTCGTATTTAACTAGACACATTTAATGTTCAACGTATTATACGTCTGAGACGTTTTATTCGTCGTCTTACCCAAATACGATGATTTATCTGTTTATTATGACAATCAGTTGGCCAGATCTCATAGGCATTTCGCCGCATTCAGTCCGCTTTGGGTTACGCGAAATGAATTGGCCGTGAAGGCCTGAGAAGAAGCGTTCAGGAACCAAGCATAGGAATCAGGTCATATCTGAAAATCAATGTTTAATTGGAATTTCTTTTTTCGATATGTTTATAAATCAATTATTATTTTGGTGACTTTGCTAAATGAAGAATGCTCCCATGATTGAATAATAAAAGTATTTCAAGCATAGTCACACCCACCCTCCCACGCGCAAACCCACCTATACTATTGATCGCTTGATTGCAGATTGATTGCACCAATCACAGGAAATCATGTACACAGGTAGTCACAACTACTACAATAAACTATAATAAAACATCTTGTAAGGTGACAAGCATAATTTTTTTAGGTACCTTGTCTTGGAAGATTCACTGTGTCAGTGCCACCAGCAGAAACTCCGAGGAGCTAGATCCTCAAGAACAAAGTGAAAGGGTAAACATTTATATGGCAAAGATGGCTAATGAAGCAATCAAGAAGAAAAAATTTGATCTGTCTTCCTATGAGGGATTGCAAGATTATTACGTTTACTTACGCGGACATCTTTCGCTACAGGATGTAAGGCTTCAGTTGAGTAGCATTAAAATAACTGTTAAATGCTCTACCCTGGCGATTCTTGAATACCTGTGGTATGAGTATTGCTCTGGTCGCCTTAACGCAGAAGCGGAGAAATGCCTCATTACAGAGAAGGTTAAGGACGAGCTTGGTATGGAGACCATACAGCTAACAACAACTATCTTGGAAGAGGATTATTTGGCATGCAAATCGTCACTAATGGCAATTTTAGGTAAGTTTTAATTGTTTTCATCTGTTAGTAAGATGTTGTTCTAGTGTGTGTTTTTCATCAAATTTGGGTCCATATGTATGAACAGGTACAAACAGCCATTACAGCTTTCATTGTCCAGTTAATGGGAGAGGCGGTGTGTGTATTTATTAACAAAACAATATAAATTATCATATCCGGGATGACTTATGCAATGACCAACTTGAATACCTTGTTATCGAAGTTATTAGACCGCATTCTAGACCCTTCCTAGTAAGTACGTGATACAGACCTCCGAGTTCCTTCCAGGACATTTTTTGTCGAATTGAATTCCTGGTAAACCGTATATAAAACTGATCCCAAACACAAGGATTTCTACCTTCTGGGAGGTCTCAATTGTGACATGTTGCGAGATCGGTCAAACAAACTTTTTTGTTGAATTTAGCGAATATATTCGGATTTTCAGGCCAAGGGCGCTTTCTATTTGTTGGAACTGGCCGGTCGGACTGGTCCGTCCGTAAATGGAATGCGCGAGTTCTGAGAACTGTCAGAACTGGTTCTGGCCAGCTTGACCTTGCTTATGGAGCAGGGCCGCTCAGTTCTCCCGGTCCGGCGCGCAACGCGGAAATTGTGCGGGAATTCTACGCGTTGAAAATGGAGGCAGGTCCATCACAGACTTGTGGTGAGTATAATAGATTTATACCAACATTTTGTGCATTGTTTTGATGGAGGGCAAGATTGCTTTTCCCGAAGTGCCTTACGAAGGTTTTCATAAGCAAACTTTACTTCATTACAGGACTCGAGAACGAGGAAAAGCTTGCAACGTGGTCGTCAAAGAGCACTAAATTATTGATTTCCCTACGACGAGAGAAAACCGACCTCTTCGACAATGGCAAAGTACGAAGAAAAGTTGCATGGGATAAAGTTGCAGAGCAATTCAACGGTAACTCGTCGGTGAGAGTTACAGGAGAACAGTGCGCCAATAAATGGAAAAAACTAGAGGAGAAGTACAAAAAAGTAAGAGAGCACAACGCCAAAACAGGGAGTGACAAGAAGGAGTGCGAGTTTGAAGATGAAATTGGAAATAACAATTTGTTTCAGATTGCCGTTTGTTCAGTGTCATTTCGTACCTCTATGCTGACATATTTTAATTCGTGACTGTACAGGAAACCAGTTGCATGCACACAAAATGTCACAGTTTCATTACATATTAATTATCGTAATCTCGACATACATTCATTTTAGATCATCTATGGTTTTTTTCGTAGCATAAAAACCAATATTACAATGTTACCTCTTGGCCACTGAATAAGGTCTGTGCGAACATCCACAAGAGCTCTTACAACCCTTCCAATGCAACGCGACACACTTGACATTGTAATGTCGAAGCGATCAGATATTTGACGGCAGGTCTCTTAGTTCGCCAGGGCCCATACAGTCACAGCTATCTGTTTTCTTGCTTCAATGGACCGCCTGCCAAATGCATTTCCCTTTGGGATATGCTCACTTGGTGATAACAATTGAGCAAGTAATTCAAATGTCGAGGAAGTCATCCGGAAATGACTCCTGAAGCCATCGCAAGGATAGCGTGGAACCGTGATTTCGAAATAGTGCGCAATTCTCGCTAACTTGCGCCGAGAAAAAATACACATAATTGAAAGAAACACAAATTCATCTTCTGCATCGTTCATAAAAAGAGTATCCTCCGACGACGACGAAAGAAAGTCGAGAAAAAATGTCGGCAAAATGTTGCAAATTTGCGTCGCTAAGTCCGCCATATTATTTACATCAGCTCTTGCGTGTCTCGCGTGTATATCGCGCAAGGGTCGCGTGGGCAATTACGCGAACCGGCCTTTGGCCGTTCCATTAAACCGACGAGAACCAGTTCTTTCCGGTCGGCCAGTTCTAACAAATGGAAAGCGTCCCAAGTCAAATGATTTCTGAGCCAACTAGGTGGCTCCCCCTCACGGACATTGATTGATCTTTGCATAACTAATTCTCCCTGAAAAATCGTTAATTCTGGTGTCGTCCATCTTGTTATTAGCTATCAGTCACTGGCCATGGTTTTTATGACCATCAAAATACGCTAAGAACGTATTGGCACTCATTTTACTATCGAGACCTGTATTTTCAAAAATGTAAAAACAACAGAATTGCAGTTAGAACCTTCCCAGCATCTTTTACGACTGAAAAAAATTGTATGTCAAACAACTTTGCCAGTTTGAAGTCCTGGAGGGTACTACATTATAAGAAATAACTCCAGCCATGAAATATATATTTTCCGCAAAGTAGGTGTGATGACATCATCCGTCATGTGACCATGTTTAAAAGTGCGTTTTATCTGAGTGTGAGGATAGGCATTGAGCAATTGGAAAACACTTCACATATTTGAAAGGGTGATGTTATTCAGCATTTACAAATGGCCAGGTGGAATCTGCCGTCTCACAGTTCAGTACAATGATGCAAGAGACCGTGAACGGCAATGCTGCCGGTGTAAGGGGGCTATTCGCATGAGCGAAAAAAGAGGGAGACTGTGTCGAGGGGTATATCTTTTCTCGGGTGGAACGTACACAATCTAATCCTTGTGTGAGAGTGAGGTTGGGGTGGACATTTTCATACATTTGCTGTATTTTTGTCCACTCTGGCCTCGACTCGGCGCCATTATTTGCTGGAATGCGGGAAAGGTCTATTGCCGCACATGTGCTGATTTTTGAGAAGTGACGTGTAGATCAATTAATTCGTGAATTCATTAATTGAGTTGACAAAATACGTAACAAGTGGTCCAACCGAGCCGGATTTGTGTTGGAAATGCCGGGAAAATTGACGAAAAAGAGGAAGATTCGCGAAGGACAACGTGCACTTGTGACGAAGGTTCTCGGAAGCGTCGATGAAGTTTTAAAAAAATACGATGGATCTAAGAGCGCAAAAGACCGGAAAACTCGACCTAGCATCACTCTGAATGAAAAGCTGGTGACTTTGAAGGCACTCGATGAATCTATTTTGTTTGCAGTCGAAGATGGAGAAACTGAAAGCGAAATTGAGGAGTCTGAAAATTTTTGCGGGTAAATTTACGAACCTCTGGTAAAATTGCACGGTTGTCAAGCCGTGCACGATGGGAAAGAAAATCCGCAGAGTCAAGAAACTCATCAGGAGACAAAGTCAAGTGGAAACAATTCCAGACTGCCGAAATTGACGTTGAGTAAATTAAACGGGGATCCAAAGCGTTGGCAGCAATGGTGTGACTCCTTTTGTGTGGCTGTGCACGATAACAGCGCCATTTCCATACTGTAAAAATTCACCCATTTGCGAAGGCTGGTCGAAGGGAGTGCAACCATGGCTATTTCAGGATTACAGCTTACTTCGTGTAAGTATGATGCGGCTTTGGAGGTATTAAAAGAAAGATTCGTGCAAAGGCAAATTATTATTAATTCGCATATGGAATCGTTACTTGAGTTGAAACCGGTGAATGCGATGTTAGAGATCAGAGGTATTCGAGCGGTGCTCGACAGGCGCCTTGTTGATACCGATATTTATGGAAAAACTACCGGGTAAGCTAAAGCTGACAGTAAGTAGAAAACATAAGAAACACTGGTAACTAGACTCTGTTTTAATGGTCGTAAAATCTGAAGTAAAGGCCCGCGAGCGTTCTGGAATTCGACTAACGACAGATAAACCAGCTTCAAGGAAACCTCTCTTCCCAGGACTTGGAACTGTGAGAGCATTGTTGACTGGAGAAGGCAAGGAGTTCAGTTGTTAATTCTGCAAGGGAAGTCTTCGGGCGTCAGGATACACTGATGTGACGAATGTGGAGGAAAGGAAGTCTATTTTGAGGAAGAAAGGCCGGTAATTTATCTGTTTTCGGCGTGCGAGTCACTTGGCGCGAAATTGTGATTCTTAGATTCATTGTTCAGGTGGTGGAGGCCGTCACCATTTGGCTCTTTGTAATGCAGGAAGAGTACGGCACAGTGACAGTCCCGCAGTAGAAATTGTCAGCACTCAGTCCGAACGGTCCACATCTGCGATGCATGTGAGTTCAAGTATGCATGTTTTTCTTCAAACAGCCTAAGTTATGGTGTGACGACCGGGAGCACAAGAGTTTGAATATTCGCGCTATTGTTGACACAGGCGCACAAAGGTCAGACACATGTTTCCCAAAGAGTGGTGAATGCATTAAAACTGGAAACAATTGAGACAGAGAAACTAAGGATTGCTACATTTGGAGAAAAGAAACAAGAATTGCAAACAGTTAATCTTATTGAACCAGCCATGTGGAAGCCTAAGACAGGAGTTACATTGAATGCATTCTCAGTACCGCATATTTGCAGTGATTTACAAGGCCAAGACTTGAGCTAGGTAAAAAACTATCCTCGCTTACGATACCTTTGCTGACCCTTGCTCTGATAAAGGACCCGTGCAGATTGACTTAATTCTTGATTGGTTCAGACTACATCTGGAATTTCTTTGATGTCAAGACGATACAGGGGAGGAATCAGGTCAGGGTGCTTCTGTGGCTGTCTCAACAACAGTTCGATGGGTACTGTCTGGCCCTGTGAGGAACCTTCCCAAGGAAAGGCTGTCAAGTATACAGTTTCAGTCTACTCATGTACTGAGAGTTGATTCAGGAAGCTCTGATTATACCCTATACAAGGATTTTGAGAGGCTATGGGACTTAGGTTCTATTGGCATCCGAGAAAAGGACACTGTCCATGAAGTCTTGGAGAAGAATGTTAGTTTTGAAGATGGCAAGTATTCTGTGTACTTACCCTGGAACGAGCACCACAAGTTGTTGCCAGTCAATTACGAGAGCAGTGTAGCGAGATGGAGCTCACAACTGAAGCGGTTAAGAAGAGACACTGAAGTCCTTAAAGAGTATGATTCTATTATCCCGGATCAGTTGCAGAGTGGCGTCACTGAACGAGTGGACACCACGAAATGCCCCGATATCGGAAAGGTGCATTACTTACCCCACCATGGAGGAGTGGTACGTAGGGATATATTGAGTACTTAGTTGCGGATTGTGTCTGATGCTTCATCCAAGGCTACTTGCAATAGCCTTAGTTTAAATGACTGCCTGTATTCAGGCCCAGCCTTAACCCCAACCATTTTCAAGATTTTACTCCGGTTCAGAGAAAGAAATATTCCATGAGTTGGAGATATCGAGAAGGCCTTCCTGAACATTGGAGTTCATGAACAGGATCGTGATACGTAACGATTCTTATGAGTTGACAGCTTAGAGCAGCAGGATCCACAGCTGGGGTTGTACAGGTTTTGCCGTGGCGTGTTTGGTGTAAATTTAAGTCCATTCCTAGTAAATGCTACCCTGCAGTACCACATTAGTCGGTACAGGTCAGATCCAGAGTTTGTGGAGAACTTGCTGAATTCATTCTACGTGGATGATTTAGTGTCTTGAGAAGGGAATCTTGAAAAGTGTCTGTCGCTCTACAAGAAGTCAAAGAAGTGCTTATCAGAAGGCGGTTTTAACCTACGAAAATGGATCTCCAATTCCATCAAGCTATTTACTTGATTTGTGAATATCGCACCAAGGCCGAGGGGTACTGGTCTGAGCAAAGGTCAGTAGTAGAAGACACGGAGACCTATGCGAGAACCACAGTGGGTCACGCTATCCCAGCTAAGATCGAGGTTTTGGATCGTCAAGGGAAAGCAATTTGTGAAGAAGATCATCTCCAGATATACCGTGTTTCGCAGGTATGATGGGCGTGGTATAAGGTACCCCCTCTGCCTGGATTTAGATTGAGTCAAAAATCTGCCCTTACCTATGTTAGAGTAGATTATGCCGGGCCGCTGTACATAAAGGAACGGAACTGTTCCACATTAAAGAAAGTCTATATCCTTCTGTTTACCTGCTGTTCAACCAGGGCCTTTCACATGGAATTAGCTACAGATTTGTCAGCTGACGTGTTCATTCGTTGTCTACGGAGATCTACAGTTAGAAGGGGATTGCCAGAAATCATTGTGTCAGATAATGCGAAGACGTTCAAGGCTGCAGTTTAAGTTCTAAGAAGGGTGTTTTCATACCCTAGTGTCCAGAGATTTCTTGCCAACGCACAGAAGAATTACCTAGAGGTTTATTATCGACAGAGTCCCCCGGCGGGGGATTTTTTAAAAGGATGATACAGAATGCGAAACCAAGTTTGCGGAAGACACTGAGAAACGCGAAGCTTACTATGACGAGCTGCATACCATTCTTGTGGAAGCCAAGGGAACGTTAAACTCTAGACCACTTACATATGTTTCCTCAGAAGATGTTGAGGAGCCACTGACACCCTTTCATTTGATCTACGGGAGAGGAATTCTATCTTTACGCAAAGTTACACCACGCAAAGAGGCTTCACTGAGCCAAGCAGCGTCATGCAGGGATGGCCCCAGAAGAAGGAAATATCTGCCGTTCTTGCTAGATCACTTTTGGAAGCGTTGGAATAAAGAGTACGTTGCAATTTTGCGGAACCTGCATCGTCAGAGACGCATACCAGAAGACAGTATTTCTCTCTCAATTGGAGACGTTGTCAACTTGTTTGAAGATAACCTACCCCGAAGTTTGTCAAGTGGCGAGGTTTCTTAAAGAACAACTTCGCATTTAGTGACCATGGTTTGATACGCCTTGCAGCCGCAAGTTAGCAGGATCCGATGTCCCGTGAACAGAAATCTTGAATTTCTTTTCCCCACCTTGATTTTTTATTCATTTTCAGCCCATGTGGAAATAATTGTAAATAAAATCTGTTTCTGGAAGGAAAAGTAGGGGTCACCGAACGTCCAAGATCATTAAATCCAAGCAAAGCTATAGCAACGGCCATCTGCCCTATCATTGTTCACTTTAGTAATTAGCGCGCGCTTGCGCCAGATTTGGACCACGTGGAAAAAGTAGATCTGTGCAAGGGCTATTGGAATCCACAAAGAAAAATTGGGGTAGCCACGCATTTTTCGAGCTAACTGGCCTTGAATCTCAGCAAAAATGCTGACATCAGCATTTTACGGAAAACGAAGGGAAGGATAATTTCTTCAAAGATTTCCTTCGAATTCGCCTTTACAAACAGAATAGCAAACACATTTATGCATGGTAAATGGTAAAATAAAAACAATTTTTGGCATCTTTTTATAACAAAATCGTTGCAACAGCGCTTTTAGCGTCTGTGACAGCCTTCCTTTGGTTCAGCCAAAATACAGTCTAAATACCTTTTGCTCACAACCAGAAACTAATCACGTGTTGAATAGACTTGGCACTTCCATTTCATAACATAAAACCACGCGTTTTTTAAAGTTATTAGGCTGATTTAGCAAGAGAACCTGAACGTCACTTGACGACGGCGCGCGCAGTACAAATACCCAAAAATGGTCAGATGACGACTGCAGGGCGCGCGGAATAACCTGGATTCTGTTCTAATTTGACCATATTTGGGTATTTGTACTGC
>Ga0126339_10004301_pt1 | contig 10502 bp, 7 predicted proteins | sample OrbTmetagenome_2_FD_92532 | JGI IMG/M metagenome (GOLD analysis project Ga0126339, IMG submission 92532) | Coral microbial communities from Petempiche,Puerto Morelos, Mexico - Orbicella T R C metagenome | ecosystem: Host-associated > Invertebrates > Cnidaria > Coral | place: Petempiche,Puerto...
AGTCCAATATCACATCTGAGTCTTTCAAACATGTCTAATATGATTCCTCCTGTTGGTGTGGCTATGGCTTGTGGGAGAACAAGAGCCTGGGGAAATAATTTTAAACAGAACAACTTACTGTTGTGTAACAAAGTACAGGATTATACATGTTGTTGGCAAACCTTAATCAAAAAATAATTATGTCAGATTGGTCTCAAATTTTGATTGGTTCTTACTGTACTTATGATCTACTGGAAGACAGACGTATATATAGATTTACAGATGTATAATGTGACACTTCAGTGTAGATGCTCAGGGTAAGGGATACCTGCCATGTTTGTTCAAGTCCGAGTGGAAACAGTCAAGCAACTGAACAAATTTCAGGTTTTTTTCAAGAACCAAAATTCTCAATGACTTTCAAACCCTGGAATTTTGGTTTTTAAATTCAAAGACTCTCAGTGCAAGGTGCATGCAAACCCTGATACATACAAAAGGACACATAGCTACATGTAAAGCCTTTAGTACGCTTTGCAGGCCTACTACGGTTATCTCAATGAGGCTACCTGATGCCACACAGCCAGGTCCTTGGCTTTCTCTCTGTCATTAGGAAGCACATCCATCACAAGAGCAAAATCCACTGCACAATATGCTCCAAAGCCTACCCCTGACAGGACAGAGTTGTCAAGTGTAACATGTCATGTAATATGAACTATATATACAAGACTTTGTTTGACCAATCAAATTTCAAGTTATGCTGCAAAACAGGGAAACAAAACAGCCACATACTACACTGTCTGTACTAAATTGCAATGCTTGTGCAAATGATACTTGAATCACTGACTGATTTTGGAAGTTCAGGAAATAGAAAAAAGGTTTAACAGAAATTGCCACTAACAACAGCTTACTGTTAGCAGAATAACCATGCTTACCAAAAGTCAAGGCTACTGGCATTGCTGCGTAAAAGGCATACTTTCCCTGCAATCCAGCCAATATAACAGCACAGATACTCATTAATATTGCTAAAAAAAAAAAAAGAAGAGAGAAGTCAATAGGTGTTATAGACACTCATTTACAATTCATTAAATTATCTGTAGTACCTGGAGAACAACAATATTATTGTTTCTGGACAATGCACATGTATCAATACTGAACATTTACTTATTAACTGGAATAAAGCCTGGCTTGAGAAATTATATTATTATATCTTATGTATTAGAGCGTCAATGTACCTGATCCAACAACAAGAGGTTTTCTTCTCCCAAGTCTGTCTGAGAGGAAGCCCCCTATAACAGAACTAACCAAAAATGTACGTTAAGAATTTTTGATCATTAGGATTTAACTGAAAATAGTTGACAGCCTGTGCTTGTTCTGATCTATTCTATTGTTTCACCAATCAACGGCTTGGCTTGTTCAGTGACACAACAGGTGTTACAGGAGGCCAGGTTTTACAGTACATGTATACTCACAATAATGCTGCAGAAAACAACATTGGAAGCAGGAGCATTGCCACACTTCTCTCAGGTGACCAACAGTTTGGTAATGTAACCATGTCGCCCAACCAAAACTCAAGAAACCTGTGGTAATAAAATTATACTACATTTAATACTGTAACTAAAATTCAGATACCCTGTAGACCTACATGTAAGCCCTACAAAACATCCTCTTATAACCAGTCAAAATTCTTATTCAATCAGAAAAAAATAATGAAGATATTACACCAAGATAATGAAACATTGCTGTCTGTGTGCTTCAACTATTACAGATCACAATTAGAACATCTTGACCTTGCATATAAATAACTATGATTCCCTGCAGGGATGTCTCTTAGAGGGAACTGGCTATATTGCTGAACCTTTCTTTGTTACCTGTTTTCGTCCAAGTGTTGGGGCAATGAACGGAATATTAGCTGTCAATAATTATTAGCACATTAACCAACACCTGCATTTCCATGGATTATTTTATATTATTTTTGTCCAATGATTGCTCTGAAAGGTCTTTTACACGTATACACAAAAATTCTCTGTTGTGTTAATGAATTTGTAAAATTATTTTCTGTGAGAGAAACATTTACACAGTGAGATGTTCTCTAGAGATAACAGACTGTCTCCTCTATAACTGCTGAGTTAAGCAAGCAAAGTTACAGAACCATGCCTTACCCTGTAACCGTGGCAACTCCTTGCTGCATCAGGAACCTGGTGAGGAACACCCACCTGAAGTCTCGCTCTACACAAGACAAGTAACAACTTACAATAAATATTACATACATGTCAAAAGAAAATAATCAGTTTTTTTTTACATGAATTAACAGACCTATACATGGATTTCAGTGGTCTCTATAAACAAAGCAAGTTAAAAGTTGACTGAATAATCAATTATTCACATTCAGTCTTCAACACTCCTGTGTTAAAACTCTGCATATTTTGGTCTGGAATAGCCATGTGCAATCATTCTTCCCCCTCCCACTCTGCATGCTACACATTTCCACATATACTTTACAAAAGCACTCACTCACCTTTTAGTGGTTCCCAGTATGCATGAAATACTGCCTTCAGACCTGGTGAGTATAAAGAACATCAAATGCAAAAGAGAATTTGTACAGACAATCATAATAAACTCAAAATAAAAAAAAATGGTTTTCTCATTTAAACAACTGTTGAGCGAGCAATTTATTTTAAGAGGGTCTCCTTCATCAACTGTTGACACTCTGAAGTTGAAACTGAGTGACACTGTGCAAAATCTGTATACATGTACTCAATTACTGCTCAACAAACACCTGAATGACAATTTTATTGAAAATTAATCTACTTTTCAACTTAAGCTGTTTTGCCAAAATATTATGGCCAGCACACACATAAAAATAAAACTAATACTGGCCAAATAAATTTGCATGTCTTTTGTATATATCATCTCTTACCTATGGGTTTGTGGGTGACTTTATTAGGGGGCTCTGGACAGGAAAACACAGTAAGGAGCACACACACAAAATATAGAACAGCCACCAAGGAATATGTGCCAACCACTCCAATTTTCTACACAAACAAAATAACATTTAATTATCTAAAATTCAAAAATACTGATTTGTGCTTTAGCATGTATCTTCAAGATATGATACATGTGGGCTTTGCTCAAGAGGCAGCCGATAGTAATTCTTGCTTCTTGAGTGCTCTCTAAACCTTTCAAGTTCATCATACTTACACCCGCTTTCAGTGTTATGTGCGTAGGTGACATCTTTCAACCATCTTTCAACCAGCTAATAGTATGTAAACAGCTGAAAGACCCTTTAACTGTGAAAATGGCAATTTGTCCGGTTAGTAGCTGAACAAATGGCAAAATAAATGATAATTACTGGCCTCAAATAAATGAAGAAGATTGTGGACTTTGCATGTTTCCCGATTTATGGGATAATTCAAACGATTTAAGTGTAGTCGATTGGCTCTCAATAGTGACTTCCGGTAGAATTGGGCTGCTACCACTCAGTTAATATACTTTTAAAAGATTTAAACATTCAAAACAGTTGATTTATCTCTCACAGAATGACTCCTTGACACTCCTAGCCATAGTTTGATGTCAAACAAATCCACCTTTCATGACTGAAAGTCGAGTTCAACCATAAAGAAGTCTGTTGTGCTTACACTTTCGACATAGGCCAGTTTACATAGCATGTTGAGAGATGACATGTCAAAAGACAGTCGCTATGCACGAAACACTGAAAGTGGTTGTAACTTGATGATCTACAGCTTAAAGCATAAAGTGAAGCCTTGAAGCCGACTGGCTCATAGCTGCCAGAGCTTATCCCGGTTTCTGTAGCATGAATTGACTAGAAGTATTTCTACTCCCCCTGGATGGGATGCTAGTCCATCGCAGGTCACTCCCCTGCAATTTGTTAGGTTTCCCCAACAATTCGCCAGTACCCATTTATGCTCCTGGCGGAGAGAGGCACTGTGAGAGTAAAGTGTCTCGCCCAAGAACACAACACAAAGTCCCCGGCCAGGGCTTGAACCTGGACCGCTTGTTCCAGGGACAAGCATACTAACGATGAGGCCACCGCGCCTCCACCACTAAAGCATAAATCTACGTTTTATTACATGGCAAATGAAAATTTAAATTTAAGTTAACTCTGCTGATGCTATGTCAACTTCCACCTGTCCAGTAGTAGACTGACATTTTTGCTTGAGACTTAATAAAACCATTCAGCTAACTGTCCACGATCTTCCACGCAACTACTGGCCAAAGGTAGACCAACAAATGGCCAACATGCATGTACAGATACCTGACAGCTTTCCTTGTGAGCTCATTTTCAATGTAATTCACTTTAAATTAAGTTGAAATTATCACTGGCATACTTTGCAAAATTGCTTTTCAAAGAGAACTTTATTAATTAAGGTTTAGAAAAAGCAGTGAGCTTACAAAATTAATTAAGAATGTAATGTAACTGCCACAAGTGAGGGTTTAACTGTCAGGCTGTACACAAGTCTGGATTACATGTTACCATTGCTTGGATTTATTAGTGATTTTCATCAGAATAATATAATTGCATATACATGTATAATAACAAATATTTACTTGATTAAATTAATTACATTAATTATTAAGGTATTTTCAATTGGTATTTCGTTCTTACAGTAGCTTGATTCATTGAATATTTCAAGTGAAAAGTTCATTTTAGAATATTTTTCAGTTTTCTTGTCTATTTACAGTTCTTTAATAAACAATACTTAAATTACAGTTTGTAATAATTAATGTTAGGAAGTTTCGATACTCACCGGAAAGAAAAAGCCTATGAGGGCACCTGTTACATTTCCAACTAATGTCATAGCTCCCATGACTCCAGAACTGAAGCCTGTTGTTAATCAGGTTATAAAATTTAAAATGTCTTTAAACATTTTTAGATTCATAAATTTATTTTATATTGTGCAGGTCCAGAAGATATCCATACTCCCCCCACAGAAGGGATTGGAATTTCCTGGGGGGTGGGGGTTCTGTAAGACCAAAAATTTAAAGAAATGTGTGAAGCTTTATTGGAATTTCCAGAGGGGTTGGGGGGGGGAGGGTCTTAGAAAAAACCCCTTCTGTGGGGGAGGTATGAATATTTTCTGGAACTACACATTTAGCATTAATGAAAAAAGAATTACTTGTACAGGAGTTCAGTATTTTTACTTCTTTATCCCATGCTCCTAAAACCTAGTTAAATTATTTCACAGTAAATTTAATTGTCCACCTTCACTGTGGCACATTTTAGGCAAATTACTGTAAAATTACAATAATTTTTTAAATAATAAACACAATATGCAGATTGTAGATTAAATTGAGTTCAAGTCTCAAATAAATCTATTTTGATTATAAAAATTAATATGGATTTTACAGTGACAAATGACACCAGTAATGTATCTACAAATTTGGAATGATAACATCTAGCCAGTGTTTTGGTTAGCCTCCAAATTCCAGCCTTGAATTTAGCACTTTATAAAAGCATATTTAATAAAATAAGTTGCTCTTGGTAAAAAAAAATCTGACATTATTTATTTGTCATTTAACATTAGTTATGTTTAAGTAATGTTTAAACTATTACATTAATCAATAATTTCTAAGTCAAATTCTTGAATAATTTTTACTATTTTATCCCTCCCCAACAAAGAGTAGTTCTTGTTTTATAATGCAGTAAACTATTGAATTCAGGCAATGAATATAGCATATTTAATTTATGTACATAAATATACATGTAGTACTAATCAACTGGCTGTGGATGTTTATACATCTTACCTCTTTGGAATGGTGGTGTCAAATCAGCTATCAGCCCATTATATGGCACACTCATAATAGAATAACATGCCATAACACAGAGATAAAATGCAATGTAAAGACCTGTAGGAGGACATTAAACTTGTATTAAAGACAGCGTGGTGTCCACAGGTCCACAAGGAAAAATGGTTCTAAACACTACAAAAGTTCTGTTATGAACATTACATCATGGTGCAAACCTATATTCCCTCTTGAATCTTCTTTCTGCATCAGAATGCTGAGCAAGAAGCTTCTATCTGAATCAACTGTCATATTGTCCTGAGACTGTTCTAAGACTGACAGGTTGAAATATGGCAGACAACGTCGCAGCTTTAAATCTATGGAACACTAAATGAAGAAAGAAACACATTGCTTAACATTAACTGCATGGAAAATATGGGATCATGAAATTAATATCAAATTAATGCAAACAATTTGTATTTGGACTGGGCTGTAAAGTTGGCATGTACAGTAAGTATGAGATGAAGTCTGTCCAAAAACACACTTCATTTTATGTACCATGAAGTGACTAAGAATTTTTTTTTTATTTCACACTCCCCGGGGAAGGAATACTGTCTTATCCTTTTGCATGTTTGCCCACAGCAGTTAATTCAGTTAGTACCCAGTTAAACACATGGGAAGTGAGAGGAAATCTGAGAATAAAGTTTCTTTCCAAAGTTCTAACACATAACAATTGACTTGGCATATCTTTTTACCATGAGCCGTTGTAACTGAGCTTTTCTTACTGATTAAAAAGCTAGCATACTACAGTGGCTAAATGTGCATTGCATGTTACACCTGTACATAACAAGCATGTGCAGGTACTTGGTAGAAAGACACTTGGACCTTTAAATTACAAAAAGGAACAAAACTTCACTTACTGTTACATTTGATATGTCACTGCAAATGATATGAAAGAAGAACACTGTGTTAAAAATCACAAAACAGGAAGATAGAAAAAACTGACTGACTGACTGACTGACTGACTGACCGACCCACTGACTGACTGACCGACTGACCAACTGACTGATTGACCAAATCTGAAATGCCCCACTGATTGACCCACAACCCACTGACTAATACACTAACCTACTGACTGACTGTCATGACTAACTGACACACCAGCTGATTGAGTGACTGTCTGGATGTCTCGTTAACCACTTACTGGCTTATAAATGGATCCCTGTACAGTATATACCAACAAACAGATTTTTACTTTTAAAATGTAATGTCTCTGTCAGTAATTATAAAGAAGTCCTCACCTTTCAATATCAGGAGCACTGAATGCCATGCCAAATAGAGATATACTGAAAAAAAAAAACTCTCATTTACTTAGAGTCCAAGAGATCAGCCAGGATTAAGGAAAGCAAAGGAGGTTTAGAGTGCAATGAAAATGGTCAAGAACTACATAACACTCCTTTTTTTTTCAAAAAAGCAAAACAAATTTTGTATGAGTTCAATTGGCTAATAAGTCACCAGAGATGAACATGACATGCTAACCCAAATAACAACTACAATGGAGGCCATTTTGTAAAATAAAAAGAACTCAAGATTAAGTTTATTGTTATTTCCTTTAATTTGAAAATTTTCCTCACCATAGTAACACAGTTCCACCAAGCATAAGAGGGCGTCGTTTTCCATACTGGGACACGAGACGATCACTAGAGGCAGGATACAGAATTTTTATTACAGTTCAACCCCTATTAAACAGCCATTTAATACATGTACATGTAGGTGTCCACTTGATAAGGGTTTGCCTGTGTGCAAGTATCAGGAAATGAAACATTCCAAGAACCTATATGTATTTATCATATTGATAACAGTGTTCAATTCAAGGATGGCAGCTCAATTGTTTTCTGCTATTCCCGTTTCTTTCCCCTGCCTCCAAATAAATTAGGCTTAATGATTCCTTCTATTAAACAAACCTAGTGAATAACACCTTTTTCATCACCAAATTTTTTCAACATACCTTTTCATTCCAACAAGGGGGCTCAAGAAAAATGTGACCACTGCAGAAAAATAACAATAAAATATTAATTAAAATAATTTACTTGCACGGACCATCTCTCAGAAAAGACACCTTGTATAAAAAAAGCAAATCCTTCCAAGTTAACTAGTGGAGAAAATGTATGAAAAACAGAAAGGAGAAGATTGGATTAGATCAACTTACCAGCACCAGCAGCTACCATGCCACCCAGCACTTGGCCTTTCTGTTCAGAACCAACAAGTGCATACACTTGAGATGGCACAACTACATGGAGGCAACAAGTCAGAAAAAAATAAGTAACTCTACATGCAAGTTCCCCTTCTTTGTTCAGATTTTCTTTCGACAATGCTTGAAATAAGTAGGCCACAGGGCACCTAATGGTCTAAGAAAAATCACAGGGGTCCAAAAGGTTCCTGACTAGGAGGCAGCGTGGACGAGTGGTTAGGGCACCGGACTTGAAATCTGGAGGTCACGGGTTTACAGTGTACGTCCTGCTCTGACCACTCAGCTGGAGTTGTTTCTAGACCCTAGTTCAACTCCTCAGTCATGCTTGTACATAGCCAACTAGTCTGCCTCCCGCCAGTTGGGATTTTTAACCATGTTATGTTCATTTGCATTATTTGTTTCATCATTTGGTTTCATTGGCCCTGAACAGCCCCATTGGGGGAGTGGTCAATTAAGATATATCTGTGAAATCCTGGGTGCCCAGCACTTAACTAAAGGCTTAATAAATCATATGAAAAAGGAAGTTTTTTCAGTCACCCAAAGGCAACAGTTAGTTGCCTGTGGCACCTGGGCACCCTGCTAACTTCAGGTAATCTTTTCAACATGTATCTTCCTTTTCTGCAGGCAATAAACAGTTTTCCTCACCAGTAACACACACTCTGTCCCTTCTAACTCTGAGTTTTCACCAGAAAATTATACTTCAGAGGTCAAACTGCTCTCTGATTTAAATGGAACACCCTACAGACTGCAAGTACAAAATGCACAAAGATCTACCTACCTTCAACAGATAGAATAAGGTACATCACATTCATCCCAAACCATGATATATTCAGGAAGAAAACTCTGGACTTTGAAAGAGCTGGAACTTGGCATGACGTTTCTAGTCTAATTCAAAATAAATCATGACAGTTCATTGACTAAGCAACTAAATCAAAGAGAAAAAACAATCATGATACCTGTATTTATTTTTAACTGAGTGTCTGCTTACCAACATTTAATACTTTCAAGTCATGTAAATGTCATACAGTACAGAGTAAAGCACTCACTGCCAAACTGTTATAAGGAAATGACTCTACTTCGTAACTGTACTTACATGTAATGCTTAAAAATGAAAGACATTGAGAATAAGTGTAGCTATTTTGCATGATGTTACAGGGTGTAAAGCAAATGGATTTGATTGGTAGCTCTTTTGACAAGTTAGAGCCTCACCTATGTAGGCCTTAACTTAAGTTGCCAAATGAAAATTACAAGAAATGTTACTTGCCCATCAGGCAAAAATAAGCAGATGGAGAAAACCCACTTGCTCCAGGCTACTCTACTAAGGGATCCAGGAGTTAGATATACATAAAATGCAAAGATATTAGCAAATGTTTCCAACAGGAGGAAAATTATATACAAACTGGTCTCACTAGGTGAGGAAAGGACTCCTCATTGATTTAGCTTGATTTAGCTGAGCTTGGTAATTTTTTGGGACTGCATATGATATTGATTAAAATTTATTTTCAATTAGAAATAAAACTTACTGTTTATCGTCATGTTTGTGTTGCTCAGCTTTTTCCTGGTCATCAAGTCCCTGAGGGTCAGACTCAGACCCTGTTAAAGCATGTATGGACATAATATTATACCTCTTGTCAATCAAACCAAAGGTCCAATCATAATCATCATCATCATCAAAATCAACACCATCTCTTAATGTTACTGCTTAAACATGATTAAATGTTTTATCAAGGCTCACACTGATAATGGTAAATAACTGAAGAGGTTATCTTATCATTGTCACCGTCATCATCATCATCATCATCATCATCATCATCATCATCCATTTGCCTTATAAAATTATATATATATATATAGTACTAAAAAATATAGCAATTTTAACAGGGTAAGAAAACGTCTGGAGCTTACTGGGAAGGTGGCCTCAACTGTTATTATGTTTTAAACATTATTATAAGCTGTGTTTGAGCAGCTTGGCTAGTTTAGCATTACAGGATGTTATCCAGTTTCCAACCAGTATCAATATCCAACCAACTCAAAAATAATATTTCAATTCTTGCATTGTGCACATTGATTTCTAGAACTAGAAAACAAAATTTACAAATGTGCAAAACGAAGTGCAGAACATTGAATTTCTGGCAGTGTGAAACAAAGACTGTGGACTGCACACTGAAGACTGCTCACCACAGATCAGATGTACAGTGCCGACTGAGAATAAATTTAAATGCAGGCCACAGACTTTTACGCATATACATATACAATGCTACCATTTCTATTGATGGGAGCAACAGCTGTAACAGTAAACAGGTATTATTCAGCCTAGCCTATGCAACACTTAGCCCAACTGGAGCACTATTCAGGCTAACTGGAGTGCAGATTTTTAATATGAACTCCAGTATGATCAAACAACAGTACCCAATTCTTAATCTGAAGACCCCTTAAATCCGTAGGGCCTAGGGGTCTATTGACAACTACAGAAAGCTGGGTGCAATAAAAAGATGTAAGCGACCTATAGGATACATTTTGTACTTCAAATTTC
>Ga0126339_10004302_pt1 | contig 10500 bp, 7 predicted proteins | sample OrbTmetagenome_2_FD_92532 | JGI IMG/M metagenome (GOLD analysis project Ga0126339, IMG submission 92532) | Coral microbial communities from Petempiche,Puerto Morelos, Mexico - Orbicella T R C metagenome | ecosystem: Host-associated > Invertebrates > Cnidaria > Coral | place: Petempiche,Puerto...
GTCCCTAACATGAGTTCTATCCTATGTGCGGCGCCAATGGGTACGGTATTTGTGCCCGGTGTTCTAATCTGAAACAGCACATGCTTTGTGCACTCTGGTCTTCAATTGGGTATATTTTAGAAGAAGCCACTTTATCATTATAAGTTAACTCTGGTCAAGATCGAATACTTTAAGCCCTTCTCAAATTATGTTTACGTATGCCAACCACTCGTCACGCGCTCCAGGGTAAGGTCTGAAATATACTGGGTCATGTGCTAAAAATCGTCGCAAAATCGCAAATTCTTGTCTGTCTGAAATAGCGTAAAGGTTTCACGAGGCTCGCCACAACTCGCCCAGGGTCTTTTCGCTGTTCTGGCAAATGTATGGAAAGTTATAAACGCGACTGGACGCTTTCTAGCGCAGTTTCGTGCTTTAGATTTGGCCAATGCGATATTTGCCAACTAGAATCTTAACTTTGCTATTCATAAAACATGACCTCAGTTCTGAGTAGCAGGCAAACTGAGGATCTTGCCTCAGTCATTTTGGTTTGTTTTGTTTTTGTCTCTTACAGTCATTATAAATACCCTAAATACCTAGTAATATTTTTTCATGGACATTGCCTCAGTCATAATTTTTTTTTTTTTCAGCTATTGCGCTGTAATTTTTTCGGAATGCGATGTATAAGAAAATTATTCTAACTTGGCTCCGAGTCTTGCAGGACAAAACTGTTATTTTGTAAAGCTTCTTATGTCCCTCAATTCCCCAAAGAGACTTGGACACAAATAAAACACTACCAAGTATAGGAGTTTGTCCTGAAAGCCTCGGAGTGATATATCAGACGTGGCTTATTAGTCTCTAAAGGGGAGAAAAACATTTCTAGCTTAATCGGTCTCGTTTCATAACTCGCAATGACAAAATAGAGATTGAAACATAGTGCAAAATACGATCGTGGATGTTTGTCACGAGAATTTGTCACGAACAGTTGCCAGTCATCGTTCGCATACGAAAAAAAAAAGCGCCGCTTTTCTTTTTTCTACTGACAATTGAAAGAAATATAAAATATAGGCTGTGGGGAAATGAATAGCTCTTCTTTAAAGCTTAACAGCGAAAAACACAGCCTTAATCAGCAATGATGAATACAGGTAGCTGCTGTTAATTTAGAGATTCCGAGAAACCTGAATATTAAGTGTATCGGCTAATAACGATCAGTGAAATACATATTCACCTAGCCGAACGTGCGAGAGTTCACTGCAACTCTCTGTTCATTCATGTAATAATAAGGTAACGAGGAAAGCCAGAGAAACTCACGTTCTATCGCAAAACAACAGCAAATTGAAATTCAAAATTTTTAACAGGTCGCTAAAGATGTGTCTCTAAATGTTCGTTTGTTTGCATCTTGACTGCATTTTACATCGAAATAAATGATCTGAACTAATCAAGGGAATTAGCATGCTACAGCTGTATTATTTCTCATACTTAAATACTATAAAGCCATAAAATGTACGAAAGCAGTTATACTTCATTCTCACAAATGTAATTCTCAACAGTTTGAGGGCCAAGGTCTCTAAAGAATTCCAAGAAACCGTCAGACTTCATATACACTGCAGACCTCCGTTAACGTTGAACGGTTGCTCGAATCTCAATTCTTAAACCATTCATGATCACGTCCAAATCATAATGGTTAATTCTTTTGATATTCTTCTATCTTAGCGAGCAACAATATGTCTGAAGGATTTTTTTCGATACTATTTAGTCAACGCAATGCTCGACTCGTTTCGCGGACTTCACTGAGTATTTTTTATCAAAATTTTACGCCAAGTCGTGAAGTTTAAGGGCTAGTACCCCATTGTCACGATCAGTACAACCGGGTGCACAGTCTTTCGTGTCCCGGCCGACATTAGATAAGCTGCCACTAGGAAAATGCAACAGGACTGAGAGACCAGATATGGATAATTTTGTTTGCCTTTTGCTACTCTACATATAGTAGTATTATAGCAAATTTATAACAGCACATGTACATGAAAAGAATGTTACTTACAACTGTCCTTGCTCTTCTACAAACTCAAGCTTAACAGACAAGCCAATTTAAGCTGATGCCCTGGTTGTGGTTTCTCAAACACTCAATCATTAACAGCATTAACGACCAAGGTATCACTTCAAGTCTGCAAACGCTCCCTTCCAGGAAAGGATCGCGTTCGGTTGATCTCATGACGTCATGCAGTGAAATTCCACGTCCCCAGGGTCTTTTTGTTGTTTTTCACGACAGTCGTTGGTGAGTTCTCTCACTTCTTTGTCAAGTTTCTGCTTGTCGGGTAGCCCTACTATTGTTGTTTTTAATCTTTAACATTGTACTAAATTATTTCTTTTTAACTTTTCTTATTAACTCTGGGGTGAAATAAAAGTGTTTTATGACGCATGTCATTAACAAAGCCGCGCATGAGCACTGCGTAGGCCGAGCTTGGTTTGATGAGAACGGAGGAAATGGGTAAAAAGGATAACACCTGGATTGGCAAACTTTGGCCACGTGAGTGGCCGTTTATTAAATCAATAAAGTGTACAGCATTTTTTTGCCAATCGCTCATACCTAAGGAAGAGCTAACCCCTTAAACGACCTCGTTCTCAGTAAAGGTGAGGGTGAAAACCGCCACAGCCCGGACGCAAAAGGAAACCGGGCCATCCCACCCGAGTCCCACGCAGTGCACACGAAAAGGCTATTAACATACAGGAATATAGAGTGAACGAACAAGCCAAGACGTAAATAAGACTGACTCCTGCTAAAAATTTCAGCGTGTGTCACAGATAGTAAACTAAGTGAAAAGACACTAAAGGTTTTAATCAATGAGATTGGCCCCTGCTCAAACCCAAGGAATACTAAGGATACTTGACTGAATAAAACAACAGTAAGGCTTCAAGCAATGAGATTAGCCCCCGCTCAAACTCATAGAATACTAAAGATACTTAACTGAATAAAACGGCACCAAAGCTTAAATCAACGAGATTGGCCCCTGATCAAACTCACTGAATACTAAAGATACTTAACTGAATAAAACGGCACCAAAGCGGGAATCAATGGGATTGGCCCCTGCTCAAACTCACTGAGTACTAATGAAACAAAGCTAAGGCTTGAATCAATGAGATTGGCCCCTGCTCAAACTCATTGAATACGAAAATTACTTACTGAATAAAACAACGACAAGGCTTTAATCAATGAGATTGGCCCCAGCTCAAACTCATTGAATACCAAAATTACTTACTGAAGAAAACGACGCCAAGGCTTTAAACAATGAGATTGGCCCCTGTTCAAACTCATTGAATACTAAAGTTACTTACTGAATAAACCAACACTAAGGCTTTAATCAGTGAGACTGGCCCCTGCTCAAACTCAGTGATAAGGAAATGCTGTTAACAAGGTAGAAAAAAGAGTGGCCGTTGCTCAAACTTGTTGTATGGGAACGCAGGAAGATAAGAATCTAACGGATTACTGAAAGATGTCCCTCGAAGTTTTGGCTAGTGGCCTAATGATTATAGGGAAGGGGTCCTTGTGTACTTTAGGAAAGTGTTAGACTTCCAGCGCCCAAAGCGTCTAATCTGTGAATCAGAAAAGACTAGAGAGGCGGCCCACGAGGCGGCCCCTATTCGGAAGCTGTGAGTTTTGTACCGATCAGTTTTAAGACTGCAAAATGAGAGAGCCCGATTAAGGGAATCGACAAATTGTGATCTGCGGACTGGGGAGTTGTCACGCCAACAAAATAAGGGACCAGAAAGGTGTCCTCTAACGGCTCAGATACTCGGCAATAGTAGTAACCGGACAGATCGGTTTCGATTTGTGAAGTAAAATATCAACGGGTTGTGTGGGATTGCTGTGCTTGAAGAATCTCATGGTTAGTTTAATGGCACTGGTCTCACCATTAGTGGATGCCAAGAAGGAAATTTGGTTCAGTTGAACAACATTCTTGGAGGACTGACCACTACGAGACGTAATTTCTCCTACCCAAAGGGTTGCAAAGAATGCTATGGCACACGTGGCTTTCATTAACTTCCTATGGTAATCACCTGATACGGTGTTAGAAAAGGCATTAACGATTCGTTCAAATAAAGGTAATGAATGGGGAGTCTCGAGTCTGCAACAGACGGATTTAGCTTAGAATAGCGTTTTAAGGCAAGTTTGACTGTGGGGGATTGGGTCGGGTCAAAAAAAGAACCCAGCCGATGAAAATAATCAATAGAGGAGATGTAGGTGAACACTGTGGATGCCGAATATTTGGATTTGGCTGAATAAGCTATGAATAAGGCTAAATTATGGACGCTAACAGGGGGAGACAAATTGGAATTTCCAAGCTGCTCGGATAAAAATTGCTTCAAAATTAACCAAGGCCTCTGGTAGGTATATAGAGAGGAGGTACTGATGGATCCCCGTAACAAAGAGCTCAGGATTTCTCCCAGTTCTGCGGAAGGAGGGGTGGCGGCACAACGGTTGGACTCTCCTGGACATCGGGGGTCAATGTTTTGAATCGTCCCACCTGTAAACGAGATAGGCTGTCAGCAACGATATTTTTCTTGACCTGAATGTGTCTAGCCTAAACAGAATGTTGCGCCGAAGACATGTCAGAACTAGTTGACGGAGAAGATAAAGCCATTCCTTCTTTGTAGAGGTTTGCTGATTAATCACATGCACGACACTGTCGTTATATGTAAAGAATAAAATCCGTTTACGGGCCAAAGAATCTCCCCACGTCCGCACCCCAATAGACTATAGGAAAAAGTTCCAGGAAGGCAATGTTTTTATGAGTCCAATCACTAGGCCAATTGCCGTATGCCCATTTCCTACCAAACACGATGCCGAAGCCAAATGATTGAGCAGCATCGGTGTAAAATTTAAGGTGAGACGAAGAGTACCAGGCGTCCTCAAGGAACATGGATTTGCCATTAATTATGGGATTAAAAGAATGATTTCCAAAGTGCCAAATCCTTTTGGACATCTTGAGTTATGCGGATGTAGTGGTTAGGACGCTTAACCCCAATTGTAATGTTGATTAGGCGGCGCAGAAAAACTTGGCCAGGTATAGTAGCACATCATGCAAAGTTCAGTAAACCAATGAGCGACTGAAGCTCCTTCAACGTTACTTTTTTACGTGACAAAGTGTGCTCGATTGCCGACAAACACTTCTGGATTTTTTCTTGAGGAAGCCTGGCCTCGAATGCTAAACAATCTAGTTCTATACCCGCAAGACTCAATGTGTGGCAAGGTCCCGCCGTCTTCTCCTGCGCTACAGGAACCCCGAGCTCATTGCAAAGGTCAAGAAAAAGAGCCAATTGTGATCTACAACGAGAAAGCGACTGATCGATTACCAAAAAATCATCCAATATGTGAATGATATTGTGTACACCAAGTTTGTGTCGTACCATCTACTCTAACGAAGAACTGAACGCCTCAAAAATGCGACAAGAGGAGGAGCAGCCCATCAGCAAGCAACGGTCAACATACCATTTTCCTTTCGACTGAAACCCTAGCCGCTGATAATCGGAAGGGTGAACCGGTATAATGCGGAAGGCGCTTTTAATGTCCGTTTTTGCCAGTGCACTGCCCCTCCCAGATTTCTTGATCAAAGAAATTGCATCATCGACTGTGGCATAGTGAACAGTTGAAAGTTCCCGGGGGATTCCGTCATTCACACAGCTACCCTCCGGGTATGACAAATGTTGAATCATTCTGTATTCTCCTTTAATTTTCTTCGGTACTACCCCCACTGGTGACAACCATAAGGGGTCTACAGGAGGGGTGTCGAATGGGCCAGCAATACGGCTGAGTGCCACTTCTGATGCCACCTTTGAATCAGTGACCCTGGGGAATTCCCGAGCAGACAGAAGGTTAGGTGCAAATGAGCTTTTCCTTTCCCAACTAAATCCAACTTAAAACCACGTGTAAATCCGTTGATAATCTTGTTTCTAAGCATGTGGTCATAGCCTTCCAAATAATCAGAAAGTCTAGCTGTGATTACCGGAGTTGGTAGAATTTGTTCAGTAGTTTTACTTGACTTTTGCCATGGTCAACTTTGTGGGCATCGTGGGCCCCCACATTTGAAACAGGTATGCTTGAAAGAGCAACCACCACATTGGGCACGTGAGTGAAATTTGAAACAGTAACCCCGGGGGTGCTAGAAACGCCCTGTTTAGGACGAAAATTAGCCTGAGCTCCGGGCTGAGGAACTTTATGAGCCCTGAGGCATATCTCTGAATGAGTCCGGCCCCAAAGTAATGGATCAACCTCCCTCAGTTTACGGAAGGACTCATCACAAAATCGCCAGTTGCCAGATCGCGATGCCAAATCTCTTACTATAGACATGTTGTAAGATCGCAACGTCTCAAAATTGTGTTAATATGCGTTCGGTTAATTAGAGTGTATATTTTGTATTGTATCGTGCAACGTGTTGGAATGTGGCGCTTGTATCGTTACGTAATTTATTCAAATAACCTGTGGGCAGTGCCTTTTTTTGTAGTTCTCGCAATGCGGATTGGAGTGCAGTAGTGAAATCGAAGCATCTAGTGCAGTTGTTGTCTTATCTCAGCGGCATCTAAGCCATTTATAGCCCAGCATCGCATTACAAATGTAAGTCTGTTACTTTCTCTGGTTTTAGTTTGCGCCATTTTCGCTTTGTTTATGTTTGTTTTGTTCGTGTCCATTTCAGTTTTAACCACAATGAGCCACAGTTGTTGATCGCCAGTAAATAAAGTGTGCGTTCTAAATTATTATTGCTTGCTGGAGATAATGTCACGTCCTGTTGGTAGCTTCACGTGTATTTCATCAGGCTAGGGGCCTCGCTTGGTAATTTCTCACAATAAATAGCGGCAAATACTAAGACGGCATTTGTCCACTGTTCTATGTTAGTGGTCCACAACTTTATCTGGTTAGGAATTATGGCTAAGGTTTGCTGCCCCCTAGATTTCCGGAGTTTGAAACTGTAGGACTCATCAGGGGGTTGCACATTTAAGAGCAAACCCAGGTCAATGAAATTCATTACCCCAGATCTTATTCTTAGTGTTAGCAGAGACTGAGGAACCTAGGGGAGCAGCAACAAACACGAATTGACTCTTACTTGTAGTTGCATCAGTGGATGTCTCTGTTCCCTGGTTTATCCGTGTTATTCGTCGGATTGCCTCTGTAACTGATTGCTGGACCAAAGGCGTCGAATCAGGTTGGTGTTGAGCAACAGAAGTAGGGTATAAATAACCCTAACTAGTAGACATGCTAAAAATAGTGTATAAATAGTGTATAAATAACCCTTTTATATGAGGATTGTGCCAGCAGGGGAAAAATAACCCTAACACAAACAGGGCACAAATAACCCTAACATGTAAACCTGATAAAAACAGGGTATAAATAACCCTAATATAAAAGCATCATGCCAGCAAGGTATAAATAGTCCTAACAAGTAGACATGTTAAAAATAGGGTATAAATAACCCTATTATATGAGGATCATGCCGGCAGGAGAAAAAATAACCCTAACACATAACCATAATAATAATAATAAAAAAACAGGGTATAAATCACCCCAATATATAAGCATCACGCCAGTAGGGTATATATAACCCTGACATGTAGGTATGGGAAACTAGGGTAGAAATAACCCTAACATAAGCATAATACCACTGGGGAATAAACAACCCGACAAAATGACATGTGGCATGATACATGCAAAGTATAAACAAGCCGCCCCAAACATATAAGCCAACTAACGATGGGTGTACATAACACCCAAAATATCAGAACGATATAATTAAGTAAAAATATCCCCACAATGTAGACATGATATAAGGGATAACTGAACGCCCGTAAGAATATTTATAATAACAGAAATGCGCACAATGGGCGTAAATGAGTCGGGCATAAGAAAAAGAAGACAACAAAATGCTGACTTAAATTAAAATAGTACAAATGATTTTGACTGCAGCTGTTTGATGGCAAATAGAATCGCTCCACGATAGCTTCTAAACAGCAGTTGCCCTCCTCGTCGATTTAAATGAATTCGATCCACATCGAAGATTTAGAGCCAAGGACGTACAAGCCCACGGTTTCTCCAAATGAAGCATGGTCTTTTGTTGTTGTGTATTTTTTAGCCAAGAGTTCAAACTTAATACCGCCGAGTTGTCCTCGGGATAAGGTTGATTCTTTCGAGGCAAAGGTTAATAAATCACCACCCAATCCACACTAAATTCAACCCGTAATCGATCGATCAAGGTGATAATCGTGGAGCCGACCGTTTCGGGGTCAGAGCTAAAAACGCAAAGGTCCTTTGAACCGATCTCCAGTACTACTACGTTCGGTTGCAATACGTGGAGTTTTGCCAAATCAAACTGCACAAGCTTATCGACCGTTCGGCCGCCTATGCCCGAAAGAAAAACCCGGCAAGTGTCTTCAAGACTCAGGTTTCGTGAGGATCTGTTCTTGTTTGCGAACGCTTTTAAACGGCGAACAAATGAATGACCCAACACCAAAATGCATGGTTTGACCTTTTCTGGATTTGACAAGCTAAGTCCCCGGGGAATCAGAGCGTAAAATGGGAAATAGTACTGACTAAGGACACCAACCGCACAAAAATAAAACAATACTCAACTTGAGTCCAGCGAAGAGGAAGGACGGTGGAGAAAAACCTCGGATGAAATTCTAGCACGATGCTTTCTTCAATCGACGTGAAGGGAGAGAAGGCGTATCGAGGAATGTGACGTCATAACTGTGCGTAGTACCGGAAGCCCCTCAGGCGGAAGTGAGAACCGAGTCATAACAAGCATTATAAAACCATTTATTGTTGTTGTTGTTTTTTTTGTTGTTGTTGTTTGAACATGTCGCAAAAAAAAAAAAAATGAGAAAAACAAAGTACCTCGTGTAACAGAAATCGCCCATTCATTAAGATCTGTGCATTCAGTGCACTTTGTACTGCAATTCTCGCTTATTTTCGATATTTGGCTCGAGGAAAATGCATCAGGACTGGAATTAAACGACTTATCACGTGTTTTATTACATTCCGGATCCCATTACATATTTGGAAATCTCGTTCCTTATTTCACGTTCTTATTCGCCAAGAAAAGAAAATAAGCCAGGGTATATCATGAAACTGGTCAAATGAACTGGTTTTCAGTTCGCAAAGTTAACATAAAATAAAACAGCTCCGACATGTACTCGGAAGTGACAAGCATTTGAAATAGAGCGCCGGAATTCTTGGGGGGAAGACTCCTATATGAAAATAACGGAGGTTCTCGTCGTACCTTTCAGTACCTTTTGGTGTTTGTACCCCATAGGGTGTTCAGCTTCAAAAGGTTCACAGCGGGAGCTTCTGTGGTACCTCTAAAGAACGTTGAGCAGAAATAAAAATGATAGGACATAATGTGTCGTTTTAGAATTGGTACCTCTTAGTGGTGAAAAAAAAATCAAGAGCTCGAGGGGTTCTTTTTAATTTTTTTGACGTGCATCCCCGTCCTTTTTGTATGGGGTCTACGTACATGCAGGAATATCGCTGCATGTAGTTCGCTAAGTTGTGTAGTATTGAAAGCATAATCATTATAATGTGAAGGTTGGCTTAGGGAACCATTAACCGATTCACGCGCCTGCTCGCGCGCGTTGCTAAGGAGGTGAAATTTCACTTCCGGTTACTTACGTCAACCTGCGCGCGGAAAATCAAAACAACTCAGTAACTTGCAAATTCGCTAACATTTTAGATGGTTTTTCTTTGTGTTTAACAAGATGCAAAATAAAAATAAGGTACAAGCAGATACAAAATAAGACAAAAACAGAAAAACAACAGCAAAACAAAGAGAAAGACTCCGAGTGGCTTTGTCTGATCTTACCGAAGTGCGCTGGTAGTGTAAATTGCGCACGCGCTGATATTATAACTTCCCATATATATCGGGCAAACTTCTGGTTTCTTTAATGCCAAAGGAAACGTGATTTCTCATTAAATCGAGCCTTTTCCGAAGAGTTTCGATTGAAGTCAACGTTGGAAACAAAGCTATGCATTGCTTTTTCAAAATGACGCGTTTTTCAGAAAATTACGAAGATTCTTTCAAATCTGACCTTTAAGAAATAAAACAACATCTCTGCATAGCAAAATGAGGATTAACATTAAAATATTAAATCAATGAAAAAAATCCCGAAAAAGTAATTTGCCTGGGATTCTTTGCATTTTTTTCAATATTAGTCACATGACCAAGGGCGTGGCCTGATGGCGTCATCACTAGTGTTACTGGTCATGAAAAAGTTAAAACACATGAAATAACTCTGAACTAACTAAAAATGAGGAGGTTATATGTGAATAAATTTTCCTTAGCAACGGCTCGAAAAGATCGGTTAATGGGCCCTTAAGCTAAGGTTTTGGTGACTGGAATAAAGCAGGAGCCATAATCGGGGACGGAGACTTAAGTGGACCTTTGCTTGGAACCATTGCTTTACTTTTACTGACTTTACGACGATGAGCCCCGTCCCCCCCCCCCCCCCCCCCCCCCCCCCCCCCCACCCCCCCGCCCCCCA
>Ga0126339_10004303_pt1 | contig 10499 bp, 5 predicted proteins | sample OrbTmetagenome_2_FD_92532 | JGI IMG/M metagenome (GOLD analysis project Ga0126339, IMG submission 92532) | Coral microbial communities from Petempiche,Puerto Morelos, Mexico - Orbicella T R C metagenome | ecosystem: Host-associated > Invertebrates > Cnidaria > Coral | place: Petempiche,Puerto...
ACCTGTATACACCGTTCGTCAGTCACTTGTTAACTCGCCGTTGTCGAGAGGTTATAATTTATTAGGGAGTTTAAGAAACCAGGACGCGACGCCGAGGACAACGTCGGTTAAAAAATGATTTTATATTTTACCGAAGAATCTCTAGATACTCTAATGTCAGTTTGCTTTGTTTCTCAGTGTCAAAACTATCACGAAACTGAATCCGGGACAAGGCGAAACATTTGAAATAAAAAAAAAATAGCCGTCGTGGTTCACGTTCTACGGACAACGCAGACTTTGGTCATTTCACGTTGTTGTTTTGCAGAGGACGGCAAAGAAATGCACCAAGAGTTATAACGCACGTGCACAGCTATTGTTCTGCTCATTAAACCTTTTGTTTAACGACGGTCGCGTTGCCGTTACCGTCGTGGTTTTCTTAAACTCCCTAATTTTGGCAGTCGGAGCGCGTTTAAGTGGCCGTTGCCGTTGTGGAGACGTGGTCGTTGTAGAGGGGTTAAAATAAGAGTGAATGTATGGACTGTCCGCCGGGACCAAAAAATAGTGGTCTTTGCAGAAAGGTGGCCGTTATTGGAGGTTAGACTGTATTACATAGAGCAGTTCAAATTGGCGAGCGCAAAACATGAAAAAACAACTGGCGTAAATAACTGTTTAATGAAATCTTTATCATACCATCAATCAGGTGAAAAGCAGGTGAACAAAAGCTTGCTATTAAGGTTTACCACTTCATGCAGAATAGTTGATAAAAACACTCCGCTGTTACAATAAGCACGTTGTCGGAGCTCTTGTCATCTTTTTCACTAATCGTTGTTACAGAAGTGGTTAAGAAATAACGAAGTCATTTAAGACAGTTAAGCCCAAAACAGTTGCAAGGAAATAATTATCTATTGATAGATGTACAAAAGAGCCAACGAGTTCCCTCAAAAGTAGCTCGGAGCAACTCAGAGTAAGTTCTTTAGCGGTGACCTGGAGTAACTCGGAGCAGGTTCGAGAGTGACTCAGAATGACTCGGAGCAAGCTCGGAAGTAACTTCGAGTGACTCCCTACGAGTTCTAAAGTAACAATATCGCTGTGCGTTGGTCGAGTTTTCAATTTAAGTTTGAAGAAACGTTCCTTTTAATACGCACCTGCTGAAATAATAAAGAGTTGTCAATTTTGATTTACAGAAAAGCTCCTGTTTGTACGTTCCTGTTACTAGAGGAAAATTCTACGGTTTTGTTTTAACTGTGACAGCACACTGACGAAGCACAAATTGACATTTCATAACGCTACGTGGCATAAGCGATACCTTCCCTTGTTGCAGAGTGCCATAAATCGAGTTATTGTACGGTAACTTTCACCTGACTATTGATTGGAAAAATAGATGTGCTACTGAACCTTAGTCTCACTATTTTCATTGACGGGGGGTAGGGGAGTTGGGCCCGCTACTTACGGAGGGTTCGCTATTTTCGGGGATCGCTACTTTTGGGGATTTATTAGCGGGGCACAATTTTTTGGCGTTACTTCCGGGAGTCGCTACTTTCGGACGTTTACAGTAGGTTCTTTTCAAATTTCAATGAAGGAGATATAGATGTTAACTGCCAGAAAAATGAATAAACTTGGGTATGGTCCTTACATATACGGTAAGCTAGCTGCGGTATTTTGAACGGATTATAATCTTGAAAGTAGATGCTTTGGAAGACCATATAGCAGTGATATAGTGTGTCCCATCTACACACTAGTCGCATAAACAGAAGCGCGTAATTCGTCTGCACCGATTCTGTGTATCTAATATAAAAAGGACCAGTTGATAACCATTTGTTTTTGTTGCTAAGAAATCACTTGACTTGACTGTAAATGATTTGCCAATACAGGATCTGCCTCACCCATGGTACCTAACGGAGGATTCACACGTGAATATGCTAAAGGTGTTCGAGTACTTTGATGCATTTACGGAGCCTGGTGACTACATATGCGTCGAGGACACACATCCGGGTCTTCCTTTCGACAGCAATCAAGGTCTTATAGACGAGCTCGGTTATACAGAGGCAGGTCCCGCTAAGCTGAACGCTCTAAAGAAATTCTTAACGGGTCGTTCTGATAAATATCTTGTGGATCAGAGATACACCGACTTTTTCGGGTGAGAAAACTGTTAGGTTTATTGGTTAGAGAGGGAGGGACAGAGGGGTCTAACTGAGAGACGAAACCTGTGCTTACAATGCTGACAGCCAGAACTGAACATTAACTTGAGCCTATTTATTAATCTTTTTCAGGTACAATGCAACATGGAACATGAATGGCTACCTGAAGAGAGTTTAAATGGAACGCTTGCAAATCTGTTTTTGCGATCCACCATGATATATAATTGCTTTAAGGTGGCGGAACACAGTTTTAATCGAACATAAACATGGTTACAGTGAGATGCTTGGTTACAAGGAGATTTTTGTCGGTCATTTGCACTCTCTCGCATATTTGTCAGCTGATTTGAAGAAAATCATTTTTTTGTATGCAATAGTCTATTCGTTTCTTTCGGAAATATGGAGTGAAGGTTGATCCTCTATGAGCCGTACTTGCAAACTTTACTGCTCTCAGTTCTGTGCTATAGTTATTAGATTTTTCAAAGCCGTCTAGTAAAAACAATAACGTTCATTTAATTTGTCCGTACCCAGTGTAGAGGTGAACAGTGCTTACTTCAATGGACCAGTTTAACCGTTAAAACTAAACGTTTAACCGTCACTCTCATATCACAAAGAAACCTACAGAATCGCCATAAAAAAGCACCCCACCCGTAACCCAGATTAATTCCAAAACCTTCAACTTTCAAAACTTTAAGGTGGCTCTGAACCCTATGTACATATTTTTTTCAAACTTTGCCAAGAAGTTGCGTCTTATCATGCTTATCAAAATTTGATGCTAAAAACATAATTTCACCTTCCGTTTTTGAATTATAAGCCCCTAAAGCTGTAATTAAGGATGTTTATAGCAGGTCATACTGTTGCTATGGTAACCTATTGTGTCAAGAAAATGATAACAACGTGTTTACCAATGACGAACCAGTTAGTTTTTGATACCATGATTGTAGCATCAAGTGATAAAGAGTGGTTATAACGATACATCAAAATCTAACTGCTGGAAACTGTTTTGAGCCACCTTAAAACCAAGCGAGACCAGAGAGAGGCCAAGACCAATGGGCCACTTGCGATATATTAAAATTCAGCCTGATAGCGAGGCCTAGAGGACACAAACAAAAGAAATGAATAAACATGGTCATTCAATTTCCTTTGTTTGTGTCCTCTAGGCCTCACTGCCAAGCTGAATTTTAATATATCGAAAACTGTCTATTATCGTTACTTTCAGAATTTGCTAAGAAACGTGAAGTTTTATCGCTACTATCATAACGTTACGGTTAATCAGGCTACCTTTGTAAAGCGAAAGCAAAGATGGGCTGTGATTTCTTTATTAAAATAATGTGCTACAAAATTTCGCGCAGAAAAATTAAACAATTTATATTACAAACTAATCGTCTCAAACCTTCAGTAAACTGACAAGAAGGTTTGTGGAGAAGACATGCTGGATTAATTTCCACTCATAAGTAATCGTGCAAGACTCGAAGACCAGTAATAACTTTACTTTACCTTCCTATACTACAAGACAGCGCTATGCACCAACCTAATCTGATTTTTTCTCGAACTTGTATTTTCGTTGTTTGCTGTTCTTCTCTTCCATAATTGCCAAAAAAGGAGGAGGACGTGAGAGAAAGAAAAATGGCCCAGTTTCTAGGAACTAGTGGTTTTTTACGCAAATTGCTCGCGCTGATTGCAGTCTAAAATTATCAAAACATACGCACGATAGACAATTCTGTTACTAAATCACCCAGCTGTTTAGGTGTATACATCATAAAGAGACTTGATGTATAGAGTTTTCTCCAGGACTTCCTCCGTTGTATCTTGCCAGCTGTGAAACACCACCTGAAGCAAAAAAATATGTAACAATCCCTTAGAATAATATATGCAAAAATTATTTTCATCCAAAAATAGTTTTAAAAAAACAATCATGTGAGGCTTTTACTGATAGTCGTCACCTAGGATAACTTCATGCTGACTAATTTGTTCGTCTCTCTAACTACACATAACCCTAAGCGTGTACTAGAAATTCCATTTGTTGTTCATGTATATATAATCTAACAAATAGATTCCATGTTGCCGTGCGTCTGTTCAGTAATTGATCACAGATGACGTCGAAATGTGCAAAGGACAAAAAGTGGCACACGAGGCGATAGCCGAGTGTGTCACTAAATGTTCTTACCACATTTTGACGTCTTTATTGATCTATTTCTGAAAAGAAGCAAGGCAAAATGTTAATGACGTCATCTATACGTCTGTCTTCCAATAGATCATAAGTAAGAATCAATCAAACTGCGAGAATAATAAGCAGTTAATGCCTGGGTTAAGAGGAAAAGTTTCCCGTGCGGCCAGTCATTAACTGCTTTGTTATATCTCCCAACTCACGAACAGAAAAAAAAAACATCATTTGCTTAACACTGGCTGCCACTTTTCCACCGTTTATAGGTGCACGACCTGATCACGTGTGAGTCGAAAGCTCAAGTTCTTGTTTCCCTTGGGAGTTAGTGAGTTTTGACTCATGACCCATGACCCATGACACGTTCTCCTCCTTCTATGGAAAACCTTTTTGAGTTGGAAGGTTTAATGATATAACACGCGATATAAATTTCGAGTTCATAATCTAATTGGTAATTTTTATATGTGCACATCCCTCATATCAGAGACGATAACTTTATCAACTTTTTTTCCACTCAAGTGCTTCAAATTAACTTGCGTATGAAAATAAGAGCTAGGAACTTAACATACATGTCATCGAACATAAAACTGACGTCTAACAGCGACTCGTAGCACTCAGAATGGAAGAACTTATGTATTTGTCAGACGCTCCTATTTCGAAGGGTGAAATAACTACATACTGTCTTAGAAGGTTCTGTTAATAGGAATCCATTTTCCGAGAAGCGGCCTCGGACATCTTTGGCCACCAGCCACACGAAACAAGCGGGAGACTGTGCCTCAACAGACACGCTGAACTCTCCTGCCTTGGACATCCGGGCAACTTTGGCAATCTAAAAAAATAAAGAGACCATAGTCACGTGATATCAACCAATGTTGCCAAGAAACGGTTGCAATTTGCCAGTTCACAAGTGAACACTCGTGCTTAATTCGTGATTTCCAGCCCACATGTTGGTTGGTGCAGTGAACTCCTGATGGAGCGGTCTGGGTCTGAGCGCTCGCAGGGAAACTTAATTTACAGCGGAGCCTCTCTCCACTTAGGAGTATGAATGGATATCAGCGACCTGATACAGTAACTTGAGCAAATGTTTGGACTTAGCCTGTGAATGGACTAGCATATCATCTGCGTGGAACATACTCCTATACCACCTCAGCATTATGGGACTTCAGCTTTATTTAGCCTCGCCTTGCATACAGCTGGCGCGGCTGAAATTTGAATTGACCAATTAAGATCCGGTAGGCGAGAAAACCTGTACTGCCCTGACGTCAATGTATGTTACATGTAACAGGAAAGGCATTACAGTAGGTGTGACAACTTTTCTCACTGAGGAGGGCATTGAATATTCACGAAAAGGGATTTATAATTCCAAAAACCATATCAGATTTTAAGACGGAATCCACCAGAAGTTCGAGTAACAAGTGGACAAAAACCTAGTACCAAGATTATTTACATCGTATTGCAAACTTCTGTACGACTGTTTTAAATATCTTATTAAAAAAATCATTTCTAGCAACCCCAAACGTTGAAAACGTTGAACTTGATATGAAACACTTGAAAGTACTGGTGAAATGAAACTGATGACGAAATTTTGCCTGTGTTTGCACAAGTTCTCTGAACCTTGCAATTTATTTTCTCTCCTTCCCATGGGAAATTGTTTTCGGTGTTATTTCAGGCAATGATTTGTGTATTTAGCTTTAAAGTGCCTAGGAAGTTGTCATGTATTTGGTTTATTTCGATCGAAGCACATGGAACAGAATGTGCATAAGTGCGCATGCTCATAATGTCAACCGCTGGCTCAATACACTACAGAAGTAAAAAATAATTCCTGCTTATTTGAAAGGCTTTTCAAAGTAGAGAAGAATGGCGTTTTCCGTTTTGGAATATCTTTTTTCGTTTTAGAGATATTCACGTTTTTGTATTATGCAAATGACAAAAGTGATGACGTCACAGGTGGTTCCTCTAACACAGCTTAACACTCAAATCGAGAATAACTCTAGAAATATTAAAGCAGTGTTCTTCAAACTTGACACCAGCAATGTACATCACAAAAGAAACAGAATGACACCTGCCATGTTGTTGCCATGGCAACACTCTTGGCTCCAGTCTCTTTCTGTGAAAAACCAAATATCTCCATTTGCAACCTTTTAAAGTGGGACAGGGGGTCTTACTCGGAACACACATGGTTTCCATGTTGTCTTAACTCTCCCCATTAGACTATTGGGAGGGGATGATCCTTTGTAAGGTAAAATCTGGGAATTTTAGTCTTAATTAAAACAGAACCAGCGGCATAACTGTTGTCATGGCAATGGCACGACGGGTGTCATTACGATTCTTTTATGATGTAAATATTTGAATTCCACCCTGCCTGTTGGGCAAGTAACTCTCAAATTTTGCTTGCCCAGGGAACATCCCCACTTGCCCAAGTTTTCAAACTCATTAATAATTCATGAACCCAAAAATGGAAGTCAAAAGTTACAGACGTGTTTTAATGTAATAAACCCATCTTGACTGTAGTCCTCTTAGTGCTGATCACTTTCATGTTTACACCATTATATTGTAATACTTCCACAACTTATAACTTCTTCATTCTGCTTTTAAGAAGTTGTATGGTTTGTAATGATTAACATTGGATGAACACAGTTATAATGACATTGAAGTAGTTTGTACCCTACATTGTCAGATACTATCACGATTATCAGCTTTCCCAATACAATGTCACTGATCTTTTTTAACTGACTGCTTTCATATGCCTTATGGCACCCTAATGTTTTTGTTCAATAATTCTCTACAACCTTGAAGAAAAATGAGAGATCTTTGTTCCCAACAAGTATAAGGGAGGCAGAGCAATAGAGGCAGTTACCATCACCAGATGTTTTTATGGCCTCAAATTCAACTTTCCCTGGAATTTTCTAACGTGATAAAAAAAATGTCATCAGGAATTAAATTTGTCCCACAGCATCTTTTGCCAGTGCCTCCCAGTTGAAGAAACAAAGTTTGCGAAGTTGTTGTTTTTCGTTCGTGTACTTACTTACTTACTTACTTACTTTCTAGTTCCTGTATTACACGCTGGGTATCTTCATTGTTATACAGCCTTGAATCAATTTGTTCAATTCGTCGAAGATCGTGTTCGACTGCTTGAATGTTCACCTGCATCTTCTCTAGCTCCACGAAATCATTGTGATGAGAAGTGCGAGAAATTTATAACACACACAATTAACAGCAAGTGACCTTCCCACTTCAGTTTTGACACAGGCACAGAGTCGAGTTTGAAAATCCGGCAAGAGCATATTTTTTTCATTTCGGTGAATGAAAAATAGTTTCAGTCGAGGGAAAACATCTTTGTCTGAAAGAAACACTATTTTAAGTCATCTTCCAGGAACTCTGAAAGTATTTTGATGACTTACTTCTCCATTTCTTTTTAACAATAACAATACTTTTCATTTCGCGAGGCAGCGCCCAAGTATGTTATCACTAGCAAACTTGCATGTTTTGCCAAAAACAGAGATTTACCTGAATTTTAGCATCAAAAATGCTGACTTCGTTTTCACGGTTGAAATGTACGGCTTCTTTTCGCGGACAATTTCTACAGCTTTAATATACCGTTGTTGAGTTAAGTTTGTACAGAGAAACTGGAAAATGTTCGCAGAAAATTGCCAAAATTTTAAGAAATAAACACAGCGTTTTCGTGCCCAACGCGGCTATTTTTATCCTGGAAAGAAATTTGATCGCGGTAGATTTTGATCACATGCTAGGCAATTACTTCTGAGCCGTGAGCACGCGTCACGCAATCAACAAGACAACGCTGTAAATTGTAATTTTCATCAAGCTTCATCTAAACACTTGATTACACTTGAGCCTAAAATTTACCTATTCTTCTCAAAATCGTTATCAAAAATTTAGTCGGCGAACAGCTTGCCTGGGTCCTTGCCCGTGGTGCAAGTAAGCAGAGAAAGTTACTTGCCCGAAGGGAAAATCTACTTGTCCCGGACGACCGGACGGGGGTTTTTTCGAGCCCTGCTATGACGTCATCACTTTCCTTACAAAAACGTAAATATCTCTCAAACGAAAAAAGATATTCCAGAAAGGAAAACGCCATTCTTCTTTACTTTGAAAAACCTTTCAAATAAGCAGCAATTATTTTTTACTTGATAGGCACTTAAAGAAAATGTAAAAATGACTGTAAAATACTTAAAATTATTCTGGTACCAGATTTCTGTCCACTAAAACCTGAAATTGCCCGATTTTCTATCGGATTTCGTCTTAAAGTAATAAATACGAAACATTTTATGCCTCAAGCTTTTAATTTGGAGCCAAAAAATGGATCGGTTGGCCGGGTCTGGTAACTCACTGATCCTCACTCGCAGTTCATTAAGTGTTCTTTTGAACAAAATGTGTTGTTCCTCGTCAAGTTGAGCCCAGAATTCTCGAGTAAAGTACGTATTATAAGAGGCCAAAGAAACTTTACCACTGTCTTTATTTTTGTTGGCTGCGAAGGAAAATACTACTGTCGTTTCGTTTCGGTAGGGCAGTTCGGTTCTTATTGCCGTTCGTACTGCGGGCGAAGTCGCCGCACCCAAGGCTTCGATTTACGTATAATTTTGCGACATAGCAGAAAATGACTCTCTACACAGTTCCATGAACTGATAAAATACTAACTAGCTTCTTAATCAAATCTCCTGTTGGTACGAGGAACTTGGAGTCTTCATCGAATTCCTAGAATCTCTTTCTCACTTTTGCTATATCCTAAAATAATTTATAAAGCACCGACCCTCAAAACGTTTTTCACCTTCAATCGAGGATCTTTTAAACCCACTGCTTCCGATAAGTTGGAAGGGTAAAAGACGTTTATTGGTCCCAGGTCTTTTCCACTACTAAGGTTCAAAGGTTTCATGGTAAATACACAATGCTGCGCACTTTCACATTTGCTGGCGTGCAGAAAATCTTTTACTTCATCCGCGTACACACGTTTCTATGAAAAACAACGAAAGGAATATTATTATCAAACTGACAGGAGAATTTCGTGAAAAGCAGCGATAAAAAAGAAGCTATCTGACTGACTTACCGAGGACTGTGGATCAATGTGAAATGGTATGTTTCTGGTGTACAACGGTGTGAATGAAGACCATGCCCACGCGTTGAGAGACACTGCACCATGCGTGATTGGCTGAAACAAAAAGAAAGGGAAAAAAAGCGATTTAGCTAGGCTTTCCACTCAACTTCGAGGCACTTTGTCGGGCGTCCATTGAAGACTGGGCCAACAGAAAGTAAGTCATTAGTTGAGCAAGGGTGCATATTGAATACCACGTAATTAACACTATTATGAGAATAAACGTTCAGAAGAGGGCGAATTTATACTGATATTTACTCTTAACCAAGACCATCGATCTTACTGGGAGAACGTCGAGCCCAGGTCTTGACAACACGGATCGAGGGCTGCGAGGCCCGTACAGAAAAGACCCAAGGTTTATATTCTTCCCAGCATGTACCCGGCAAGAGTGGTTATATTAATAACAGATCACGACTTCAAATGTTTGAACAAGTGCTTTGAAAATGTTACCAAGTCCAGTAATTAAAATATTGGACCGGTAAACACTCTAATTGGTTGATTTAGTTATCGGTCCTCTCAGCTGTAGTTGTCGTGTAATAAGCTCCTTTATTACATAGTTGGGACAAATCTGAGGGCCGATAATTAAAATTAGCCAAAACAAACTGGTTCGCCATTAACCACGTACATGTGTTGGTTATTGTTCTCACATTGTTATGGCTCAAGCAGAGAACAGAAACACGTCTGTTTCCATACTAACAGCGACTGAATGGGAAACAAAGAAACTGTGTGTGTAATATGCAAATGCTAAGCAAGTCATGCGGCCCACGCAAGAGCTATTACCTTCATTAGATCGGACACAACATAAAGCTTAAATTTGCCGCCCTCCTGATAAGATGAGGCCATCACTGGAGCAAAAAAATCCTTCACAAAGTAATGAAGCATCTAGAAGAAACACAAGAAACACTTAAGAGTAAAACCCCACAATGTGTACACTAATTTTCCCTCCTACTTAACAAGCAGATCAAACAGTTTAGCGGAGCAAAGGACGAGGCGCGATAGATGGGCGCGAAACGCAAGACCAAAATTAAACTTTTAGTTACTTTTAATCGTTTCTTTCTGGCGCTTTGCGCTCGCTTTCTGTCCCGCAAAACCGTCTGTTCTAGACGCTACCTCTAAGCCT
>Ga0126339_10004307_pt1 | contig 10496 bp, 5 predicted proteins | sample OrbTmetagenome_2_FD_92532 | JGI IMG/M metagenome (GOLD analysis project Ga0126339, IMG submission 92532) | Coral microbial communities from Petempiche,Puerto Morelos, Mexico - Orbicella T R C metagenome | ecosystem: Host-associated > Invertebrates > Cnidaria > Coral | place: Petempiche,Puerto...
GTCGAAAACTAAACATGAACTTGAGTATGCCTTTGAAATCATGTGATCTAGTGATTTATGTACAATGTAGCGAGCATAGAATGTGATCAAGAGTCGTTTTCTCGTAAGCTGTTGATATATTTTAAAGTCATATGAAAAGATAATTAGCAGCATAGTGTCGTTGTGAAGCTGTTTTATCAAAAGGATACGTTCTATGAATTTGTTACTGGTATTCATTTGTTTGCTCTACAACTGGTTCAAACCAAGTCACTTAACATGTGGTCTTGATAATCAAGACATTGGTCAGCATTCACGTAATATGCAAATATTTCAATAGTCTTAGTCAATGAACTTTTAAACTCGTCAATCTTTGGTTACTCTACATGCGGTCAATTCAGTTCTTTGCTCGCTAAAAGCAGTTATTAATTCTCTTTATCAAGTAGCCTGTATTATGGCGTGGCTACAGAGGAGGGATGGGATTCGAGCCCACGGGTTAAATCTCGCGCTTAGTATAGGTCACGTAGCTTTTACCTCAAGTTCTCATTGGTTTGCTGTGATGTTTTGAATCATTGGTATATCTTTTATGTGTCGGTCTTAACTTAACTGTTCAAGTTAATATCAAGCTAAAAATCATCGAAGGTGAAGCAGAGTCTATATGACATGATGATATAATATGATTATGATTACAGGGTATAACATTCTGTGTTATTTTTCCGTACGAGGATAAAATTGTCTCATATCTAATTCTGAAGTTGGTACAAGGTATAACTTCAATACGATTAAGTGAACTCTTTCAAAACTAAACTTAATTATGTCTTTAAAAGAAAAACTGCCTGTGGTAAACGTCTGTGATATGAGTTCATCATCGTTTGACTTGTTTCCAAATTGTTTAATAGATGAGCCTGTGGTTGATGTGAATGATTAAAGTGCTGGTTGCACGTTGTTAACCATAAAAAGCTTAATACTATCAAACTCATTAATGCAGAGAATTGCTAGAACTCCAAATTTTGAGGCTACTCAACTTTGGGTAATGGCTTGACTAAGCTTCTTCATCCAAGAGGTTAACAACGAAATGGTCACTGCTTGAATATTTGATACTTTCTTCCTTCACACGATAATGTTCCCCTTTGTTTCGGCCTGTCTTTTGGAATTGAGGGGGACGGTTAGCCTCAGCCTATACAGAGGCTAGGACATTAACTTCTCTGCTAGGCTTGTCTGATTATTACTTCTTGGTTTCTGTTAACATGAAAGAGAAGCATTGAATGTGGCACTACCTCGTAATTCCACTCTTATTTTTAAAAAAACTAATCATTTGCCTTCGCTGTTTTGTTAATCATATGATCTCCAATAACCTTTACCCAGCGATTTTAGCACAGAACACTTTCAATCGTTTGCAAAGCGCTCTTTTTAGAATTAAACTTGTGTTTAATTCTGAGCAAGACACCTTTATGCGGTGTTGCGAGTTGAATTCTGTGTTGTGATGGCCATTTTTTCTCTACTTTTGTTTTCTAGACGCAATTTGCTGTGATAATTATATCTGGTATCGCTGCCATACTGAACCACGATTGCAAATATCCCTACTGGGCAAAATGGGTCATGCTTTGCTATACTCTTATTATGATGGCGCTGTTCACCAACTTTTACATTAAAACGTATCTGCAAAAGGGGAAAGGTAAAGAGCACGGCAAAAAGGAATCGTAGAGGACTGCTGAACAGGAAGCATGGAATGGACTCTAACACGACATAAATGCATTTGGAACTAAATTGGCTATCAGTGTAATATGGAGATTTATGGACTTTTCAGAATTAGTTATAAAAATTGTAAAGGACTAGCAGAGTTGAAAACTTTGCGTATTTAACAACGAAATTATACGAGAAATTGAGAAATGGACTTCATACTTTTTAACATTAATCGACTGTCGTTTTGTGAAATTGACAAAAAAAGTGATATTTATCGGGCAAACGGATGTTTCAGAGGTCACCCTTGTCTAGGCTGTTATTTATCTGTACTAATGTAAATGGGGGAGAAGTTTTTACTACGCCTTTTGCTATATCAAAGTATATAATAATGCTATGGTGAAGAAATCTGCCTCTGTAAACTGATATTTTTCTAATCTGAATGAAAATTTTATACCCTTTCATTTATGTGTTGCGATGTACATAATTAAGGTTCTTTTACGTTAAGATGGATTGTTACAGAAAGTTTTGGGAGCCTTTTTTATGACAAGGCTTCAACTCGTACGGTTTTCATTTTTTTTTTTTTAAGTCAACGCTGTTTAAGACGATTGTGTATTTAGATGTTTTTTTAACCACTTGAACTAGAAAACATGGATAGGTTTGTCAATAATATTTCGAGTTTTACCGCTGACGTTGTTTTGTGAAGTCACATGTGTCAAAAGGCGGAAATAAAGTCTTTGCGACGCCTGTCAGTTGCCATATCCTGTGCAAGTTATAAAACCTAGTGTTGACTGATGACGTATTCTCAGTTATGTTGGTGTGTTTCTCCGGGAAATTGTGGTCGACTTCCAATGAACGTGCTTCAATATTAGATAGCGTTTCGTTGCCTTGACGTCGAAGGGTCAATTTATTTAGCTTTTTGAGAAAGGATTAAAATATCTCTCGTGTAGTTGATTTATTTTTTATCAGATAGAAGTGAAACTGGCAAAGGAGTCTTATTTTCCCCGCAATGAACGAATTGATTAAAGGAAAGAACTATACTGGTAGCTTATACTTTTGGCATTCACTTTCCTGTTTTATACTGCGGACACCAACGACGCTCAGAGGGGATTGATTTTATTACCAAATGCAGCCCTTTATGTTTTGTTTTAACAAACCAACATCGCAGCGCCTGTTTTCTACTATAAACCAATATATAAATCAACAAATACACGAAGAAATAAAACAAACGCCGTTTGCAGTTTTACGCGGGCAGAACACAAAAATAGAAAGCAATATATAGATAAACAAATATAATAATGAAATAAATAAATAAATAAACAAGTTAATACATCGATAAATATACGAATGAATAAACAAATGAATGAAAGAATGAATGAATAAATAAATAAACAAATAAATAAATATATTAATAAATAACTTTATTGACTTCTGGCTTCTTTATTTTCACTGCTTTTGTATCTCGATTTCGAATGACTTTTCGTGCATACTGATAGTAATAACAATCTTAAGCAAAAAAAAAATGGGTAAAAAGCGGTAACAAAAAAAAAACTATAAAAAGCTATAAAAACAAAACGAAATATAATATACAGGTCAAAAAATGGCAGAATAAAACTATTAAAATGTAAGCTATCCTAACTTCATCTTAAAACGTAAAATTTATTTCACATCATACAAATTATCGTCCAGATTGTTTAACTCTTTCACTGCCTGTTAAGTTCGTTTCTGTTTACCCCAGTTAGTTTTTGGGGTAGGCAAATGGATTTTCGCTGACGGGCGTTACAAGTGTGAATTCTACTGCATTCCGTACAAGAACAGGGCAGCTTCTCTGCCTACACATGAACTGCGCTGCTCCGATGGATTTACTCAGTTGAGCCACTCTACCTTGTAAACATAAACAAGGTTATAAATTAAAATTAAAATGAAATAAACACTGTTATAGTTAAGAACTTCAACGACTCCTGTTCGCACAAACATTTCTTTATTAGTATTCATTGCTAAATCGAGAGGACTCGAAAGACCAAAACGCAAAGGCGTTTTTTCTTTTTTGGAATGACCAAAACGCAACCCGTAACTCTGTGTTTTATTCCTTACACAGATTCAGTTCGTGGTCACGTTGGTTTTCGTACTCAACGCCTTGTACATTGATTGTGGCTACAGTCGAACGATTCTCTATCTCTGTGGCCTTTACCAAGTCAATATGTTTATTCTATTTGTTAAATTCTACATGCGGGCCTACGTGGTCGAGAAAAACGAAAAATCCAAATAAAAGATGCACAAAGTCTGTCAAGTGACGCCATTACATAACGCATATACGTCATGTGAGGTGCATCATGAGTGGGTTTGCATTCAAGCACACGTTTTTATAAGTCGAATTTTAAAATCAGCAAGTGATAAACACTAGACGTTTTATAATTTACGTTTTTCTGCTGTCGATGGAAGTGTCAACAGTCTAATTTATTATGGAACAATTGCAACAGGATTGCTGTTAGTTTAGTTAGAGATAACAAAATTACAAGGTTCGCAAAGTTATCATTGACACGTTAAAACGCAACAGAATTCATCTAGAGGAAATAACAAGGTCGATAAAGTTAGTCAACGCATAAATATTTTTAATAAACAGGGTTAACATAAAAGAAGAATTCGAAGTCTCAGTTTTATAAGTAATGTATACCATGATATAATATATCGCAGAGAACCGTGAGAACATGAAGGCGATATCTCATTGCAATATTCCCTTCGGAGTGGTAATATAATAACAAGTTTTTTTACTAGTCTGGTTGTTTTTTATGTAGTCTACTTTTGTTATATAATACTCTACCTCAGAATTGAACTTACCTCACCTTTACCGTCGATTAGGGGATCGTTCTAGTTCTTAACTATAACAATATTAATTTCATTTCTTGTATAACTTCTTTTCATTCTTTTTGTTTTCTATCTTTTACTTTACCTTTCTTGCAATGACTCTAACTTGTTATTTTACGTCTTCCGTTGAATCTTGCCTTTCACTTCCAATTAAAATTTTGCAAAATACTTGATAACGAAGAGTTCCACTTGAACGTACTACCTGATAACCATAATTGGAATGGTCACACTGAAGAGTTTGATTCAGACTTGACGTACTTGTACAACACACTAGACTGTATTTAAAGTACAGTTCGATGGCTTCCACTTGAATTGTCATACACTAGGGTTTGATCCACAAACTTAACGTTAGAACCACATTTTACAGCAGAATAATAACAATGTACTGGTCGATGGCTTTCATTTGAATGATCTCGCACTAGGGCTAGATCCATATACTTAAAGTTAGTTCCAACTCGCAAAATAGAACTTTTTCAGTTAATAAAGCAACAACAAAATGTCCGGTTTTTTTGTACGACATCTTCAAATAAACTGTAAGAGCATAACCCATCTTGTCACTGGCTCTTCTCGTTGAAATATCACGATATTCTAAAGCTATAAGTCAGAGGTGTAAAAATTAACTTGTTAACTGTTCTATGATCGAAAAGCTTATCGTTCATTGTCTGTGTAATCGAGAGGATTTAAATGACCAAAACGATGATTTAGTTGTGTTTTTTTTTTTTTGGAATGACCAAAAGAAACATGACCGACTTTGTCTTTTTTTTATTTTTTACACAGATTCAGTTCGTGGCAATTTTGGTTTACATAATCTCCGCCTTGTACATTGATTGTGGCTTCAGTCGAAACCAACTGTATCTCAATGGCGTTTACTTAGTTACCTTGATTGTTCTGTTTGCGAATTTCTACATTCGTTCCTACCTCGAGAAAAACAAAAAATCGGAATAAAAGCTGCTCGGGACTTTCCATGTGATAGTATTATAAAACATATATTATGTTACATGTATGATGAGTTAGTTTGGATTGAGTGCAAGATTTTTTAGAGGAACTTTGAAATTACCAAGTGATGAATACACGAAATTTTGTAATTAACGGTTTTTGCTGTTGATGGAAATGTCAACAATCGCGATTATTATTGACAAATTGCAGTACAACCGCTGTAATTTTAGTTAGAGACAACGTAATTACAAAGTTGGCAAAGGTATCATTGACTGATTTAAAAAACAGCAAATGTTTTGTAACTTACGTTTTTTTTGCTGTCAATGGAATTGTCAACAGTCGTAATTATTATGGACAATTGCAGCACGATTGCTGTTATTTTAGTTAGGAACAATATAATAACAAGGTTGGAAAAGTTACCATTGACAGGTTAAAACGCAGCGGATGTCATCTAGAGACTATAGCAAGGTCTATAAAGTTAGTGTCCTGACCAGACAAAGCATAAAAAGGCTGGTCCTTGATTTTTATGATTGACTTCTTGTTTTAAAAGAAGAATTCGAAGTCCATGTTAGATGCATGATGAGTAAGTTTGCATTTAGGTATGAGTCTTTTAGTGGAACTTTGATATTATCAACTAATGACTTCTAGAAATTTAGTAATTAACGTTTTTGCGTCGATGGAATTGTCAACATTCTCGATTATTATTGAACAATTGCAACAGGATTACTGTTAGTTTAGTTAGAGATAACAAAATTACAAGGTTGGCAAAGTTATCACTGACAGATTTAAACCACAACAGATTTCATTTAGAGGAAATAGCAAGGTCGATAAAGTTAGTATCCGGACCAGGCAAAGTATAAAAAGGCTGGTCCTTGATTTTTACGATTACCTTCTTGTTTTAAAAGACGATTTAAGTCTTAGTTATATTCCTAATGTTTATACGTACGATGACCTAACATAGAGCAGGACACTCTGGCCCAGAGTGGAATAAAAAGACCATATCTGACACAATATAACCTTCAGAATGGTAATAAAATAGCAAGTTTTCTCTTTAGTTTGATCGTTTGGTTAGTTTTGTTGTACAGTTTGCTTGTTTTTATTTATTATTATGTTTTTTTTATGATGGCTACTCCTGTTTTTCGGATACTCTACCTCAACTTTACTTGCTCTTTACTAGTAGCAAATGAGCATAGAGGCTAATGGCATGGTAACGACTTACAACTTGGTATTTTGAACCTTGCCTTTCACTCCCAATTACAATTTTGGAAAAAGAATCGAAGTTTCAGTTTGCAAAATACTTTATAGCGAACAGCTCCACTTGAAAGTTCTCCTCGACGATAGCTTTAATTGGAATGGTCACACTAAGATTTCATCGAGACTCGAAAGTTAGAGACCTGTCGTACAACGTAATAAACTGTACAACATGAAAGAAGTGTTCAATAACTTTCACTTGAATTGTCATACCTTGGGGTTTGACCCAAAGAATCAACGTTAGAAACACCCTGTACAGCTAAGGAGACAGTACTAAAAGCACTGCTCTGTGGCTTTTACACACACTAGGGTTTGATCCACGGTCTTAAATTTACAATCACCTTGTAAGGCGTAGAAAACAGTACCGCATTAAAATACTGCTCAATAGCTTTCTTTTGAATGGTCACACGCTAGGGTTTCATCCACAGGCTCAAACGTTACAGCCATCTTCTACAGCGCAATAAACAGTATCACATGAAAGTTCAGCTCAATAGCTTTCATTTCAATGGTCAAATACTAGGGTTTGATTCACAGAAGACACTTTAAACTAAACAGTAGCTCGTCAAAGTTCCACTCGGAGGATTTCAGCTGAATAGACGTAGACTAGGGTACCACATGAAAGTACCATACGACGGCTTTCACTTGAATGGTCACTAGGCATTCAAGGTAGAATCGCCTTTTTCAGTTGAAAATCAACACTTGCTGCCTAATAACTTCCATTCAAACGCTCTCACGCTCAGGATACATGAAATAGAAAATATCGTCCTTGTTTTCCTAGCCAATGTTTTTAGATAAATGGAATGTCTGACAAGCGAGAGAGTCTTTATTTGTAGAACGTGTTTGTCGTGGGCATGTTGAAATACCTAATCATAGATATTTTTCCTTTTTTCCTGTTTTAGATCCAATTTTTGTGTGTTATCTTGCACACTTCCAATGCTATCCAAATCAAATGTGGCTTCCCAGATGGTTTCCTATGGTTACAATCTGGCTATATGTGTTCTCTGTTCGCTCTCTTCATCAACTTCTACAGCAGAGCTTATGTAGAGAAGAGCAAAAAGGAAGAGTAAAACTAACACGGTTTATTCACAATTTTCCGCTAGTAAGGTGTGCACTATGTTATTTAAACATTTCTCCCAACATCTCTATGTTAAAAAGGTCTTCACAGTCTGTTAAAACTTAGTTGAATGAAATTTGCCTCAACCCTCAAAGATGTAGTAAACAATTTTCAATGTATTGTTCTGTAACGATCTCTATTTAAATGCGTTCGCAGTATCTATTACAAATTATAAACGTTTTCTCCCCCATGCCTTCTACATGATAGTTCCTGGCCTGGATTGAAGTTTTGTTTGATTAGAAATGTTCAAAACGTTTTTAACTTAAATTGTTTTGAGTGATTTAAATTGGACTATTTTGTGACTTTTTTTTGTATTGTAGCGCAGATCTTTTCTTACTTTTTTTCTTTAAACTACAAGTTTTGCCGTAAATTTTGTTTATTTATCTTCAGGAAATTGCATTCGCTGATAGCGAGTCAAAGTGTCCCTAGGCTGGCAATAAATGAGCTTAATATTGCATTTAACGCACTGCAAACTCTCGGGTTATATCAGCTGATGGTTTAGAAGGGTGTAGAAAGTCAATAGGAAAAGAGCGAAAAGTCGTATATGTAAGCATAGTCAAGCTTTGGGTTCCTTTGAAACTTGGTATCAATTAACTTTACCACTTTTACAATAAGTTAAGTTATATTGAGAGTGTGAAGTATCGATTTATCTATCTAATCAAAATGCTATTTCAATGAACTTTTGGACATTTGTGGTGTCACTTCTTCGTTCAAACCAAAAAGATGATGTTCACATGTTCTCATACCATAACCTTTACACTGTGATTGGCTTGTGGCCTGTGCTTTCTGTTACATATCTAGCGATTATGTTTTCCGATAGTGTAATCAAGAATTGACAGTTATTTTGCGCTAAGACTACCGTAATAACTTATTCACAATGATTATATGTAAAAATTTTGAAAACAAAGAAAAATAATTTACGTTCTTAAATTATTATGATTGTTTTATTTTTATAATTTCTGATGTTGTATTTGATGTATTATTATTGATTATTATGAAGTCTTCTCAATAAATTACTTTTATTGTAATGTCGCTGGCTGGCTCCGAGTCGTTGATTTAGATTTTATGGATCCATCTGATCCAACACAATGCTACTTTTAGCAGCTTATTCTGTTCTATAAAGAGTACAAGGAAACGTGATCGCAGTCTCACAAGAGAGTTTTAATGTTAAGTGATATCGAAAAATTTGAAGATAGGGATAAAGACAGATAGTTAATGAAAGACAGACAGACAGACAGGCAGACGGACAGACAGACAGACAATAAATACAAAATAGAAAGAGGGACAAAAACAAAGAAGGCGCGATGGCCTATTACAGAGGGCATCCCAGGGAGGCTGGGAGGTTGCATGTTCCCTTGTTCCCTTGAACATGTCTCTTTTTCGTCCTAGTTCCCTGTTAATTCCATTGTTCCCTAATTTTTGTCAAACTTCCCTTCAATAGTAGGGACATCCCTTGTTACTTCAAATGAATCCCAAAAGTCACGAGAGAGGTTTTATGTGGAGTATTTTCAACTCTACCAATTGGTAGAGTCGAAGATTGCACATCATGACGTCAGACCACGTCAGAACATAGCTGGAAAATTACAAATGGCCAATTCCCTCTTTGAGACATGCCTGCAGGGAATCATGGTATTTGCAATCATCATCTTGGACTAGGTATTTGTTTTGATAAATACCATGATTCCCTGCTGGCGAGTCTCATAGATGGAATTGGCCACTGGGCTTTCCATTGCACTTCAATCTTGTACTGTAATGAACACCGTGCTCGGGTGTTCTTTTCCGGCCCTTGGTCAATAATAAAATTTATTATATGGCTTTGGCTTGTGGCCGATATAACGCGCGCTCTGATTGGCTAAGAGCGAGATCTGAGCGGCATTATGCAGCCGTAGTGCCCACGGGCCGATTACGGATTGTGCAAATTAGGAAGAGCCCGGCTCGGAAAATTTAAGCGCATTGAAACGATGGAAGCCGATTAAAAACAGTAAGAAAAGTAAATTTAATTCCGAGTAACTAAAAGTTTAGGGATTTTTCCTTCATAAAATTTGTATAGAAGTCGTTTTTGACTTACTGGTAACCTTGGCGGGCACTAGTGAAAAACAATCAAGGTTTGCCGAGTGTTGAGTAAAGCTAAAATCGCTAAGTGAAAAACACCATCGGCAGATGTGTCACGTATCCTGAGCAGAACACCACGAAGAAATTTTTAAGTTATCATCTTAATCACAACAATTACCGAAATATTGAACTCCGTTTCAGTTCTCATCAAATAGATTCCCTCGCTTTAACACAAGCAAGTGTAAATCAGCTTCCAGGATCATTAGATGTAAACAATCGGGCGGTTTCTGTCGGTAGCAGTGTTTCTGATACCTGCAGGAAGTTTTAGACGCTCACAAGGTTTGAAAAGTTCATTCATAAGTCCCAGAATGAAGAAGGCCGAGATATGTTGTCGAAAGCGAATGCAAAGATCGAGTTATTCTGAGCAGTGCATTATGAAGCGTTCTTTCTTTTCTTTCACCGAAAGACCGTTGGTTTGGACTATTTTGAAGCACTTTCTGTCTTTTCTATATACGTTGACGTTTCGCCACAAAAGTTGGAAAAACTCCCTCATCAAGTTGTGGCACCACGATACTAAAATACCTTTTTGAGGGCTGTGACAATCATTTTTCCCGTAAAGAAA
>Ga0126339_10004308_pt1 | contig 10492 bp, 7 predicted proteins | sample OrbTmetagenome_2_FD_92532 | JGI IMG/M metagenome (GOLD analysis project Ga0126339, IMG submission 92532) | Coral microbial communities from Petempiche,Puerto Morelos, Mexico - Orbicella T R C metagenome | ecosystem: Host-associated > Invertebrates > Cnidaria > Coral | place: Petempiche,Puerto...
AAAAAAAAAAAAATGGTTTTTGTGTGAAAAAAGTTTTATTTTTTGAAATGGAATTAACGGGGAACCGGGATGTGGTTACCCAAAACCCCCCCCCCCCCCCCCCCCCCCAATGGGGCCTCCACATTGAAACCAATCAAAACTTATTACAAGAGCTAGCTGTTTATCCATTGCCATTGGCACGTTAAGTTTCAAAGTAATTTAAACTTCAATTCCAAGAGTAGGTAACGTGTTATTTTTCGTTGTAATATCAACATCACTAGAGGCAGATGTATTTCGAGACTTCTAACACATATGCGCAAGAAAGAAGGCAATTTCAGTGCTAATTGATAGGGCATCTCTTTCATTTGATGGTATACGTAAGGAAATTAAAAGCCGCGTTGGTCCATTCCATTTAGGCTTCAATTTCATATTGTCCCTGTTTATTCGAAACATCACATTTTGATTTGTTTATGTGCATCATCAGATCGTCCCATTTAAGGTTAGCTATGATGGACCAGTTAGTTTCAATTAACGCTTGCGTTGTAAATACCACTGAGGCCTTTCTGTCGCGACCGACCGGCGTTCCTTGATACCCTACGCATATCAACAATGCTTTCATCGTTCTTTGTGCAATAAATGTGATTACCAGCGTCATCGCCACAGTTACCAACACCGTTGTCATGACGGCCATTTGGAAGACTCCATCACTTCACGAGCCATCTTCAGTGATGTTATTTTTCTTAGCAGTAACAGACTTGTCTGTGGGATTACTTCTCCAACCTTGTTATGTGACTTGCCTTGCTAGTGTACTAGTTAAAGACCTTAACATCTATGACGTGATGTTCCTCGTTAAGAAGCGGTGAAGCTCTTTGCTCTCCGTGATGTCAGTGATGACCGTGGCTGCTGCAAGCATCGAGCGATATCTTGCGTTGGCGCTACACCTTCGATCTGACGCCCTTGTTACTTCTCATCCGTCGCTACATCGTGGCGTGTCTATCGGTGTGGGTGGTTCCCATTACCTTCACCGTTATGTCTTTCTGGAATGCTCAAAAGCCGTGGTTTCGAATCACTGCTAGCTTTGGCGGATTCGTTCTCGCGTTGTCCAGCCTCATTGCTATTCCGACAATCCAGTGCCGAATTTTTGCCGTTCTACGCCGACACCTGCAGCAGATTCAAGACCAGAATAATATAGCGTCACGAATTCACGGACTGCCACGGATTGACATAGTGAAGTGCCGAAAATCTGTGTTTGTCATTCTGTATGTTGTAATCGCTGCCTTCGCGAGTCACGTCCTTTTTGGTGTTTGCTTTGCAATAATATATTTCTACGGTGAGACACAAGAAAATCGTCTTACACTTGAAATCACGTTAACGGTTGTATTTTTGAATTCCTCGCTAAACCCTTTTATTTACTGTTGGAAAATACGAGAAATAAGATGTTACATTCTTTCGACGTTCCGGCAACTCTGCGGTTGGAATGGAACTGCGAATAACACCCCGAGGACGAAGTAAACAGAAGGCGACATGCGTCCGTCTGATCACTTCAACTTTGTCAGCGGTACTGCAAGCGAAGGGAACCTCACCTTTTACAGTTTCCTGGTCAAAGCGCAAACGTGAACTAGCGACGCCATCTTCTAATCTTAAAATTTTTGTCATTTTTTTTCAGTCTATGTCTTAATTGCCAAGATTTCTGATTCATGACATCATCTTAAAGTTAAAGTTGATAACACTCAGAAGAACTCTTTGTTTTTCGTGTCTCCATCCTTGTCAAAATTCTCTGTTATTGTACTGTTGTTGATGGTTACCCCTCATTAATGAACCTTTCAGAACAAGGGGCGATTGAGAACTACTGTTCCGCATGTCCCAGGTTCGAAGGTCAGCAAAAAGGTTCAGTCTTTAGAACATACAACATTTTAATTTCCGAGGAGATAAACGTGTACACTTTTCAACATGGCCGACAACTCGCAACCTGGTGGTCGAACAACAGGTCTTACTGCGCATGTGTGCAAAACTCCTACTAGGAGGGGGACCCCAGGGAATTGCTAATTTACAACAAGGCTTTCTGCGGAACAAATACAATAAGCAATTATTCCTACTGCCGACGTATACATAGCTTGGTTGTAGTTGTTAGAATGCTAAGTACATCTGAACGTTATCCGCTAGTCCTGTAGTGTTCTCTGTTTGTGCCGTCGGTCATCACCGAAGAAGTCCCGTTGGTACTTTTTAACTCGTGAATTGTGATGACAAGTTACGGGTACTAGTGGGTAGTCAGATCATGCAAATGTATCCAATGGAGGGGTCGGTCGATGTTCCGTAAAGTTTTTGTTGAAATCCTGCTGACCAGTACTTAAAGCTCGTGAAATCACTGCATTAGTCAATATTACAGGCGCATATATATCGTTCTACATTTCTAGGTCAACGTTTTACGTGGCTGCAATTGTTGCACTAAAAATGGAAACTTGTGAAATCACTGTATTAGTCAATATATTGCAGCATAGTTAGAAGTCTCCTCTACTAACTATGATTGCAGGCACATAAACAGTTTTACAATCCTGGGACAACCTACTGCGTGATTACGATTTTTGTACTAAAAATGGGAACATGTTTCGTTTGCTCTCTGGTTATAGTTCATTTGCGGACATTTTCGGTGTTAGTGCTAGGAAGGATGGACTCTCGCACTTTCCCTGTTTTGTAAGAAATTCCTTACAATGGTGTTGTTAAGTTTATCCGCAGAGCAATAAACTAATTATTCAACACTTCTTTGAGAATATACTGCGTCCTTTTCAAGTTTATATTCTTCTAATTGATCATTTTTGCAGCTTCCCCCGACCACTCTTATCAAGGCCAAAGACGTTCATGGAAAAATCGATCATTTGATCCGGAAAGCCATGACTGGTAAGATAGCTGCAATCTGCATTGATTTATTATACTCCATAATCATTAACTCGCTTGTGTTTATTTGTTGTTTAATTATTGTTGCTGGTACTGTTGACGGAAGTGTCCCCCAGTTGGCAGACTGTCTATGACGTACTCTTCTTTTTGCTGGTCTCTTGACTTACAAGTTTGTTTGAATGTTTTCCACAGCTCCCTCTATTGTGATTGTGTCGCTAGTCACCCGAGGCTGCCTATATTTGGTAAGATAACCTATAGATTATACAGTCAAGGTCTGGGGTGAGGGGGTGGGGTGGGAGAAAGTAACACCAACGTTGTAATAATGACCACTGAGGCATAATTTAACTGATGCATTTGTTTTTCGTCCGTTTCTTTTTTGACATGATGCAACTTACAACCAACCCTTACGTGAAATGCTACAAATAAGGCCTTTTCTTTCTGAAGGGATGTCTGATGCCAACAAACTCTTAAATAACCTAACTCTCTGTACACATTTTTATTGTCAATTCGTAATGAAGCGCGGCCGTTGGTGTGAAGCATACAAAGATTATGACTTCTGCTTTGTGATTTGTAGTCTATACTTTAGAAGACCTCTACCTTCCTAAGGTCGTGCAATGTATTTGTAGTGCTGTAGGTGGGATTTTTGGTAAAGACATTTTTTTCCTTGTAATTAGTTCGGTAATGCCTTATGGGTCCCAAGGCGCGAGAAGGACTGATAATGACGTTGAAAGTTCCGCCGTTTTTCGATATAATACTGTGAAATGTAAATTGCTTTTTTAGGTACGTGTGCTAAGAGGTTCACAGGCTCAACAATTAACTGGAAAAAGAAAAGGAAAAGTACAGGAAGGCGAGGAAACCCCGAAAGTAAGTGGAGTAAAATGATTACCTAAAAGGACCATTCTACTAGACACTGATCAGTCCCTTATGTAATGTTTCTTGCTTTTGTATACCTTGTTGAGACATATGTTCTTGTTTTAGTTTGAGGAATAATCACTTTTCTTGGTCTGGCACTCCAACACAAGCTTAAAAGGTCACATATGTAAAGCTAAAAAAGTAGAGTGAACACGTAAAATGAATTTCTAGTATCGCCTGTCAATTTTAGTTCCTTCAGTTTGTAATGGGATCTTTTATGCCCCTCACTAGCGTGGCCATTGTAGTGGAAGGTTAGTCTATGATTTACCCATTGAATTGCGATGCTGTTTGTCTTTAGTTTTCTATAGTCTCGGCGATCAAAGACCAACCTAAAGAGTAAAGAGTGCAGGACTTTGAAAAAGAAAAACAATTAATACTTCCCTTTTACTCCAGTGGCGTTTGGTTGTGTTGGGCTTAAATCTCCAATCACTCGTGAGACAACACTTAAGATTTCCTGTATTTTGGTGCATTTTTGTAGGTGTCCCTGCTGAATGCTAAAAGAGTATCAGCGGCGTTCAAGGAGGCGCTTGAGGATTTCATGTTAAAGAGGTGAGAAGTATAAATCCATTACTATCTAAAGAACGAACACTTTTTTCTAGGGAGTTAACTACAGCAGTTATGCTCTGAGATGCTGTTTAGGAACATGACTCTGCCACTGGGGCAGACCTGCCCAAATTTTTGCATGATTTGGATTTGTTGATAGCAATCACGAAGATTTGCTGAAACTGGCCCTTGTTTCCTGATCGTTCAGTAACTATAATGTGGTGTGTTCGTAATTTGCCACATTTCTCGTGGCTTCTCTGCTTGATTCTTCATAACCACCATAACTAGAAGTAGCTCCTAGAAGCGTAACCCTAGTTCTCTTAGATTTTTGAGACACCGTAGCCATTTCGAAACACCTTACGTAAATTTGAAATACCCAATTTTTATCAACAGTGCCGGGCAGTCAAAGAACAGCGCGAGCACTCGAGAGCAGTCCGAAAGCTGCCTCGCTATCATGGCATGATCAGTTGCTTAGCAACTTCGATACGAAAACTGCCAGGGCTCAGTCCTTTCTAGAGGAAGAACTCTCGAGCTGATGAGAACTGATGAAAACTGATGAAAAAAATATCTGCGCGAGCATTGCTAACGTTGTTTCAAAATGGCTTTGGTGTCTCAAACATTTAGGTGAAAAACATATTTCTCGTACCTGATAAACGACTTACTGTCTTGTTGCTATTCCAGGAGCACACATCTTCACCCAGTGCTCTTCACTGAACTAATCGGTCGATTTCCGGTGAGTTGCAAGAGGTGCACGTTGAACTCAAATTGATTTTCAAGGAAATGAATAAATAAGTATGGCAATAATGGATAGACAGATACACTCAAGCGCTATCAAAGTTATTGCCGCAACGACAGTCCATAGGCCTCCCTGCAGGGAAGGCGCAAAATACAAGTAACAACTATTTGAAATTAAGAGACAGTCGCTCTATTTTCGGCTCACCCTTGGTGTAAAGACCTGGGCCCGGTTATTCAAAACTCAATTAAGCTAACCCAGGATTAACAAGAATTTTGATTTCAGTTTTGTAACTTTTCGGCGAGGTTTTCTGTTTATAATGTTTGTCCTTCAGTTTTGAGCTTGACCAAGCTCAAACTACACAAAACGTGAGGAGGAAAAAGCATTTCTATACAAGAAAAATTAATATTTGGGTTAACTTTTAATCCTGGGTTAGCTTTGACCGGCTTTCGAACAACCCGGCCCTGTAACATAATAAACCCTAACCTTAACCAATGCTATAAAACAAAGAAAAACTTCACAGGTTCTTACACTGAGGTAAACCCCTATTTTCTCATGAAACTTTGTAATGGGCTTTATTACGCTCTCTGAAGACACTCCTTTGCCTCTCACTCGCCACCTCTCCAACTTCTCTGGGAGAACGCAAACAAGGTCACGCAAACATTAATATGTGCTGATTGTTCAATAAGAATCGAAAACTCTTTATGAAATCTCTAAGGATTTACTGAAAACAACGGTCATTTTTCCAAATGTTATTCTTACTATTGCTGGTTTAAAGTTGCTAACAACGCAATTAGTCAAACTGAAGCAATTAGCAATACACATTTCCGAAATGTATTCACTGCTAACTGTTAGAATTTTGCCTATTAGAGTTGCATTGAAGTCAGCCTGTTGTTAGTCTATTGAATGAAAGTCGAATTGTTTTGTCAACTTGTTTCTGTTTGCTTGTTAATTTCAGCATCTTGGCTGGTATTTAGCCCCACACTTGGTGAATTACCTGGAGACTGCAGTAAATAGCTTCAGAAAGGTAAATTGCAGAGAATTCGTGTTAACAATCGTTCCGCTTAGAATTTGTGCACTTCTTTTTTGTATCGCTGTTATCTTCATTTTCCATTTCAGAGCCAGGCATGTTTGATGTTGATGCAGCTGATGTCACAAAAAGTGAGTACAAAGGAAATTCAACAAAGTGGTTCACTCAGGGTACTGGAATAACTTGCTTACTTTCTTCCTTTTTAAATAGACTCCTGATCATTCGACACACATCAAGGTTATTGCGTCTCCTTTACAAGCAACGTTGAACTCGGTAAGAACACTTGGAAATCGAGCCTATAATAACACATGATAAATTAGAATTGATTGTAGCCCTGTTTGAATTAGCTTGGTAGCCTTTGAAACTGTATTATTGTAACCGGCGATAAACTGGCATCCTGTTGAAGGAGTATGGGTAGTCCTAAATATGTAGTCCTGATTTCTTGATGCTGCCAGGGTTAAAAAAATATGCGAACGTTTTCTCCAACCTTCATGAATAAAAGTGGATTTCAAATTGCTAAATGAAAATTTTGTCAGCCAATCATTTACTGTAAATTTTGTTCAGCCAGAATGTTCAAACGCAGAATGTTGAGAACTTAGGATAAACCTACCACCCAGACATTTCTTTCGTGAATCCGCATTGTATCATTGTTATCGTGCGTTGCCAATTGCATCACGGTAGTTCCCGCGTTCTGGGAGTGTAATTTGGCTGTTTATCTTGTGTTTGGAAAAACGAATTAATTGTGTGGAAAAAGTATGGAAAACGTCTTGAATTCTTCACACAAAAATGGGTACGAATCCTGTGGGCGTCAGACATTTGAATAAAATCACTGCCTGTCTGCGCGACTAGGTTTAGTGCCAGACTTCTTTTAGAACATAAAAGATACGGTTATATTCACGTTCAAAGAGTGTTTCAGGGAAGATTCTGTAGAGCAGGGATGTGTGTTAACAGAGGTGGGGTCAATAAACATGGTTTGTTTTTTTGTCTTCAAAAGCTTCGGTATGAATTTACCGTAATCAACGTATTTTTGACGCTATTTTTCTTTGAAGTTGATGACGAAGGGTGCTGAATCTGATTCAGAGATGAAGGTGAAGCATGTTCGAGAAATACTGAAACTCACAACCAAGTTCATCAATGAAGTAAAACATACAGAGGAGGTTAGAATATTTAAAAATAATTTCACGCCCCTTTCTTGGGTTAATTAGTTGCTTAAAGAATAAGATGTGTCACTAACAGAACTAAGTAAGGAAAACAATTTGAATAGCCTTGAATAGCCTCTCTTTTCATCGTTTGGTTTTGCCATGCATGTATTACATGCATCTTTCGTAATGGGTTTTCGTTAAGTCGTTTACTAGGCGCTTTCCATTCAAGCACAAATTTATGAAATTTCAAAACGGGGGCAAAATTGATATGGAACTTTCATGGGAGAGTTTCGGGAAACTCAGAGAATTATCGATTATTAAAAATGCGAACCATTCAACTGAAAATTCCGGAAGTTCCTGGAGCAAAATCAAATGGGAAGGAAATTTCCGAAAAAAAAACCGGAATTTTTAGTCGAATGGAAAAAGCCATGGTTCGGTCTCCTGTGCGCTTTTTGGTTTGTTTGTTTGCTTGTTTGTTAATTGCTAAATTAACGAAGTTTAATTAAATCTGGATTGATTTAGACTAGTGTCTCATTGCCGTCGTTTCATTCTTCTTTAGGTCTCAGCGTTATTACGGACAGATCAACTAAAGGAAGGAGTGACACTAATCCGAGAGAGTGCGTTAGCTAAAAGGTCACCTGACATTAAGAGTGTCTGTAACATAATACTGTCCAATTTGTCAGGGTTAGTAATTATTGCTCTCATGACAAGTGCTTTGAAATGAAAGTTGGTAGACTGTATAATTTGATCTGTCACGATTACATACGTACTTGTACATAATTGTTTATACCATGCCATAGAAAATATAGCCAATCGGAATACAGGAAAGCCGTTGTGTACTCGACGGTACTACATGCAACCTTCCCATCATGCGCTGCGCGTGTATGTCGCATTGACTTGGTTGGCCACTGTAGTTTCTATTGCATGGTATAAAATAAAGGTTTGTGTGTATACCGAGAAAATGCAATTTCTTTTTTTATTTTTAATTAATTTTTACTCGCATCTTTTTACAATTTACAAATACGGTCAACTATCCTACTTAGGACACAATACGGCAACTTACCCCACATATACATATTTATACCTTGTTCACTGAAAAATGACGGCTTTCTACACATATATGTCAGGTTGCAAACATTTTCGGCCAAATAATTGTTTGCGAAAAAGTGTTAAAATGCGAGTACATTGCTTAGTCATTGTTCTTCAAAGAATAATGATGACTTTCGTCTTGTTTTCGTTTAGCAGGATCACACAATAACACAATACGAAACTTAAGTGCAATACAGGCCTATCGATCATCTTTATCCTTAGAACTGCACGTCTAGAACTGAACAAACTTGATGCAACAGCAGTTACTAGTTACAGTAACACTCTATGAGCTCCGAGGCATATCAACTATGAGGCTTTGAAAGCTTTACCTTAATTGGCAATGCATAATAATAATTTTAATAATAATAGCTTTATTGATTTTTGTCTGGGAAGCTCATGGGGAGACACCTACTTAAAATAAGTTACAATTTCAATAATGGAAGCTATGATTAGGTATAACTGATATATTTACAAACTTTCGTTAAAATTCCTAATCCCTAAATAGAAGAATATAACACTAACAGATAACAATATAAAAAAATAATACCTAACTGCAATAAAAATGTTTTCAAGGGAGGGTGTCATTGTTCGGCGCATGTCTGTATTATTTATTCGCCCGTGCACGCTTTTTGACATAGACCCAGTATTTCATTGTTTATGAATCAGTCGTAAGCAAGTTACCTAATTTCGCGAGCAAATAGCCGTAAAATCATCAACCGCAGAATAAATCGTACGGGTCAAAACTAAATTCAACGGTCGGCAGCGTCGGTAAAATCCGTTGAAATCTTCCGAGAATTTTGTCATCCGAAATTCTGCTACGACTTACTATAGCATGCGATTACTAAACTATATCTATTTTGATTTGGAGATATGCGCCGAGCCATGAGACCCTCCCTTTAAAACAGTAAGATCACAAGATTACAAGATCCGGGAGAACAATTACACATATCCAAGAAAATTGTTGTTCATCCTATAACATCCTTACAAAACATGACTACGGGTTTATTTTTTATGTTCATTTCTTTCAGGACTGCTAGCCTAAAGGAACCAAAAAATAAAAACTCTAAAAGAAAACGAGAAACAAATGTACACAAAGAAGACGAAGGAACTCCAACAGAAAATGTCGCAGAATCTAACCAGCCAAATGTTGGAAAAAGCAAGAAACGGAAAAAGAAAAACTGAGAATTGAGAATAACAGATTCTCATTTAAAATTAATTTTTAAAATTATTTCGATATACGATGCACGCACACAACTTCAGGAAATCTCAAATATCACATTTCAAACTAATCAAACCTTTCATCATTTCTGTCAATTACTCACCTTGCTGCATTGTTAGTATCCCTCTTTCTACCACTCCCCTCCCCTCCGTACATCCCGCGGCCAAAATGTCCTTGAGAAAATGTTCTCATTCACCTAGTTTTGGGTTTCTCTGGTTACTAAGCCGCTAATGGGCAGCTTTTTGTTGTCTCGAATCCCCCGACTGAAACTTTAAACAAGAACTGCCCTGTTTAAGGGTTGTTTAAGGGTGCCCAGTAAAAAAAACTGTGTATGAGAAACTTGATTTTACCAAATTACCCTGAAAATATATGATTTCTATATTTATATGGTACCTACTGGAAAATACGTTAGCAATTTCGTTCATAATTTGAAAACGTACTTGCTGTTGGTCTAACAATTAGTGTGTGAGCGTGTGATAACATCTTTGTATAATTATAATGTCTAAATAATAAGACTACGGTTTGAAAGAATGCACACCCTGCTCTCGGTCCTCTAATTTATTTCATGTCCCAATACACAGTAACTGCAACGATTTTCCACATTCAATTTTGTCTTCGTGTTTTCCAAATAAGAACTTGTTTCAATTTTTTGTGCTGAGCAGGTTCTTTTCTGGTTCTCTTCTCTTCATAAAGCAGCTTTTTATTGCATTTCAGTTAACCCTTTGAATACCAACTACGCATATATGCGTAATTAATGGTCGTGCTCTTTGTACCACTTGTGACGTCATCAATTTAAATGTCATCAGATATTCTTGATAAGCAGATAGTAATGCTAGGCTAGCCCTTTCCGCACAATGGTCAGGTTTAGATATCGACGACATTCCGACGTCGCAAATCGAAAAGCAAGGTTATCAGTTTTGGTGCAAAAACGGTGGTAAAATGGTCCACAACGC
>Ga0126339_10004309_pt1 | contig 10491 bp, 4 predicted proteins | sample OrbTmetagenome_2_FD_92532 | JGI IMG/M metagenome (GOLD analysis project Ga0126339, IMG submission 92532) | Coral microbial communities from Petempiche,Puerto Morelos, Mexico - Orbicella T R C metagenome | ecosystem: Host-associated > Invertebrates > Cnidaria > Coral | place: Petempiche,Puerto...
ACGGAGCGGAAAGTTCTATCGTTAATAATAAAATGTCCAAGCGATGGTTGTGAGTGGACTGGTGAATTAAGATATAAAGAGGTACAGATTGTTTGTTTAATATCAGTGGAAGGAGAAATAGCACCATCAAATTCCAACAATAAATCTCCTTCCTGAAAGTCAACTCCCAGTTCAGGTCGACTTCAAGATGGACTAAATATAAGACTGAAAAAGCCCTTGAAAGTGTTAAATAGTAGCGTACATGTAAACTAGACGTTTCGGGCTTAGCCCATCTTCAGCATGTGAAAAAAGCGCCCGTGCACACGAAGTACAGAGTAGACAAAGGCGTGCTGTGACGTATGAGTTTTCACATGCCGAATGATGGTTGACTTGTTTTAAATGACTTAGACGGTGAAGAAGTGATTCATTGAAAGTAAACGATCTTAACCAAAACATGTTGGTTTTCCTACAGACTCACTTGGCATCCTGCCCTTTTAGAGATGTTCCCTGCACCAATGAAAACTGTCCAGTTATATTGAAAAGCAAAGACCTCAGTGAACACGTGAGTGTCACCTGCCAGTGGAGGATTATACTGTGTGAACTCTGCAGTGAGCCACACCCAAAGTGTCAAATGGAGGTAACAATAAACCGATGACAGCTTTACTTACATAGATTGTAAAACTTAAGTAAGTACAGTTTGAGCTGAATGATCTTGAAACCAGCATGCACTCAAGAAACCTTTAAGTTGGCTTCTTAATGAATAAATGAGTTATCATGATCAGTTCTTCTTGATTGGCTTGCGTTAATTGTGTACTTTCCTAAAAATCCTTGATTAAATCTAACAGGACAATCAAAAATTATCGCATGTTGTCAGTTTGCAAACACGGAAATACTAGTCTTAGTATATACCAAAATGATGTAAAGCGCTTTTCTCGCGCCGTGATTGGCTTATCAAACTAGTGATATCCTTTGCTTGTCACTTCCAATCTACGGGCTTGCCCTTTTTTCTTAAGGTCGCTGAACCTGTCTGTATAATAAGCTTTTGGTTCTGCAGATTTGGTATGTAGCTTTTCCAAATAACAGTCACTAATAAAATCGCTAAAATGTGGTCCAAAATCTGTTGTTTTGTTTACTATCGAGAAACGAAACGGCTATAAACATGCAACTCTCCATATTTTGGTAAGTCAATTATATTTTCATATAAGAAACAAGTACAGTTATTCAACTCCACTGCGGGAAAGAGCGCAAAGTTTTGCCGTTTTCTGGAAAAAAAAACAACAACAACAAAAGAAAAAAATGTATATAAAAAAGGTGATGCTATTACCCAAAAATTCTTGGTTTTTCCGTATGAAACAAACACAATAATTAGTGAGAAAACTTTCAAATGTAACGGATTGAAAAGGCAGTTTTCACGTAGCTATAGCTAGGCAGGTGATATTTTGAGAATTGAGAGATACTGGCGTCTTTTCACTTTTAGGATCATGTTCGAGAGAAATGTAAGTTGCGTCCAGTACCCTGCCCACACAAGTGCGGCGCTTTACTGAGAGACAAGGTGAGGGTGACGAATCTGTGTTTTCTTCTAAATGTCATGACTATTTGCAACAGCACAATCAACCATCAACATCCTCCTCCTCCTCCTCATTATCATCATCATCGTCATCATCATCTTCTCAATCGTGAGCATCACTGAGTCAGACGTCATCATCATCATCGCCAGCAGAAGTATCAACAACATTAAAACCATTCAAGTTTGCTTTAATGGCAACGAACTTCACGGAAATTCAAGAGTCTTTCCGTGTTTTGTTTTGATTGTAGGATCTGCAGGATCATCTTGAAACTTGTAAATGCTTCCCAGTGAGGTGTCCAAACAACTGCAAAGCAGTAATCTCTCGAGAAATGGTGAGTCACCTCAGTACTCCTTCTCGTCTTGTCTTGTCCTCAGTAATTATTAGAATTTTGGTTTTCGTCTTTTCTTTGCGAGAAATTATCGCACTGATTAATTTTTTACAACCTATCTGGACGCAAAAACGGAGAACAGAAAGCTTTTCTGTAAGCCCCCTTGTTTGCAGAAAAATTTTCACGGACGAGTGCTATCCATCCGCATTTTTTCCGCCGTCGGGCACTATGTGAGATAACGTCTCTCCACCGATGAACAGCAGTGAATAGTCTGAGAAAATTTAGAGTTGAACTTTAACTACAACCGTAATAATTTTTCTGTAAACATTTGTTACAGGGTGTAAGCATGAATACATATTTAATTGATCTGCATTTAGTGGGTTTTTAATTAATTTATACATTTGACTTTCATGCCTTTCATCTAAAAAAGTTGAAAATAGTTCAATATGATTTTTGAGCTGGCGCGCGCAACAAAATGTAGTGGTCGCGGAACTATCAGTCCGATATATAGTTGCCCCTAGGAAACTGGATGTTCATAAAGTAAAACTAGCATATTTTCCCTCGAAGCTTTCTCTCTCGAGCAAATATTTGTTTTAAGAATATCAAATTTCCGTGGGAAAACTATCAGCTGACAGTAGAAGTCTTGAGCTCATAATCTAATCGCTAATTAGCATTTTGTGAGAAAGATGCCAAAAAGATGTCAAAAACTGGCAGCAGTACAACAATCTTGACTGTAAACAGCGTCAACCAAATGTGCTCATGCCATCGTTGTCTTGCAGGTTTCAATTCACGTTGAAGACTATTGTCCCTTGACCAAAATCCCGTGTCCATATGCGTGGATAGGCTGCCGCACAGAGGTAAAATGTTTTGGCTAAGTTAAATACAGCCACGTTATGACTAAGCTATCCCTGATTTGTACATTTCCCTCACGCCAAGGCAGCGTCTTAAAAGGATTGTTGTTGTTGTTGTTGTGTGTGTGTTTTTTTTAATACTGACTAGGGAACCAATGCAAGTAATGATAAGTGAACGTTTTTACTCTAGTCGTTCAAAGTAGTGCAACGGGACATTCAAAGCGCAAACTCTTTCAGCAAAAGTATTTTTCTGTCGTCACGTGACCAACGCCTCCTAGTTCTATATTTAACTTCTTATTATTTTTATTTTGTTTCTTTGGACTTGGTACTCACTCCGACCGATCGACCGATCTAAAATCAGAAAATCTATTCGACGCTAAAAGATAGAACAAGGATGGCTTAAAAGGAAGAAAAACGTTGCAAGAATAATAGGTATAAGTAGTAGCTTTGTTCTTGTGGAAGAAATAGTTTAAATTATAGCATTTTATTTTCAGGTGCAGAGAGACGAACTCGAATTACATCTTGAATGTGCAACTAAAAGTCACCTCGATTTAGCGTGCGGTGAGTTAAGGGACACGCAGGAAAAAGTAAGAGAAAAGATCACACATTTTGACAGACTTGAAGAGAGGTTAAATATCTTAGAAGAGCAACTTGAAGAGAAAGTAGACGATATTCAACAGAAGCTTCGAAACAATGTAGATTTCTCACAAAAGCAACACCAACAGAGAGTTAGTATCCTTCAAGAACAGCTAGAACAAAAAGTAAAAACGTGCCAAACAAAACTAGAGCAGAAAATTGGTATGGAGCGCACAATGGGTTTGGTTTGTTTGGTGTTTGGACTTGTGTTTATAACATTTTACCCGACGAAACTTGAAAATAATGTGGGCGTATTAGAGGTGGATACAGAGGAATCCCGCATTTTTATATGGAAGATAACGAGCTTTGAAAACAAATTGAGGCAAGGAAAAAACAATGAAAATTGGGCCGTTCAAAGTGATCCGTTTTACGCGTTTGGCTTCAAATTGATGTTGCAGTTGTACCCAAATGGCTATGGCACTGGAGAGAACACTCATCTCGCCATTAGTATTGTTGTAATGAAAGGTGAATATGACGCCATATTACCCTGGGGGTTTTCAAAGCCAGTAACATTTACGTTAATCGATCAACAAGATGAACCAAATCAACGACAAAACGTTGCCTTTGGATTTACTGCAGATCCAAATAATGAAGCCTTTAAAAAGCCTGTAGAAGGGGAACTCCGTAGAGGGTACGGATTCCACCAATTTATATCACAGGATGACCTCAAGACAAGACGCTTTGTTGTTGACGACACCTTATTCATCAAAGTTCAAGTAGATTCACCCAAAGCTAAGACGCCATGGTTTTAGCTTTAACCGTTTATACCTTAAAGACTGCAAATGACAACATTCTTGGAAGAGGATGTTTTCGCGGTGACGGTACACATATTTTGACGGGGATACTTTTTTTTAATTTTGAAATTTTCTTGTTTTTATTAATAAAATTTAACATTATGTTGTTCAGGTTATTTCAGTTTTAGGACTCATTTAGAGCCAGTTAGCTTTTTCTCCGCTCGATTCGATTCGAACTAAATTATTAAACTACATGTATGCTTCTCGCCAGTAGTATACACTGTATGTTCAAAATTTACCCCAAAGGCCGGGGAATTTCTTTTACATGGCCGGACCAATATGTCAAGCGAAAACAAGACTTCTTTATCTTTTGTTCAAATTTATCAGCGGAAAATACGAAAATACTAATTAAGGAACAGAACTTGAATCTTTACGAATTTGTAGTTTAATGCATTTTGGAATCTTTTCCCTACGCCGTAATGTGAACGAAACCTGAATGACGTATACGCTATTTCAGTCTTTTACAACTACAGCTATGCAAATATAAATTTATAGAATTATTACTTTTAACCGTTTTCAGTTACTTTTATAAGGCATTATGTTTTATTCTGTTGAGACACGAAAATAATTCAGATGAGGTTTTCAGGTTACTTTGTGAAGTCTGATGATGATGGTGAGGTAAACAGGAGATTTAAACAGTAGGTAGATATAATCTTATGTAGGTATATTTGCATGTATTGATTAAAGCAGCGGTGTGGCATGTCAATGGTCTTGGAAAAGGATGTTCTCTTGGTGACTATTTCGACATGCATGCTTTTTCAACTTCGTTGTTTTTGTCAATAAGATGTAACTTTATGTAGTTGAGGTTATTCATTTTTATACTTCTTAGAATTGCAAATGATGTTAATTAGGTTTGAGTAGATTTTGATGGTTTTCGAGCGTTTTTGAAAATCAGGAAGTCCAAGATGTCTGGATAAAATAAGATAAAATTTTGCAATTGAATGCTATAACTATAAAATTAACTGATGCTTGAATTACATCTATTTTGTATCTATCTATCTATCTATCTATCTATATATATATATATATATATATATATATATATATATACATAAAGTGTAAAATTTGTTTTTCGCAAAACAGTGCTCAATACATCAGAGTAGAGCGAAGTATATAATGTGAGAGAAAAAACACAAATAAACTACAAGTTCGTCCCTACAAGCCTGTTTGGTGGTTGCCCACTCATCAGGGGATTTAATGAAAATAATCTTTACCACCCCTTATATACAACATAATTTACATAATATATGCAGCGCGAAATTTAACGGGTTAGTTGTTTCGTAGGAGGGCTTTGTTTCTGTGGCGGCAAGATGACACGAGTTCATTACGTTTGTTTAAAGTTGACAGCTCGGGTCGGCAGATGATAAGGAATTTCTCTTTAAGGCAAAGGTTACATCTTTTACTTGAGCTGCTGTACGGCGAGTGTGATGAGAGAATACGCCAGGAAATAAAGTGTTCGATGTTATTGTCTTTGAGGGTCCAGATGTGCTTGCTGAGCTCGGTCGAGTTTCTGTGTTTAGCGTGGCGGAATGATGCGGTGTGGTTTCTGTGTCTAGTAATGAACTCGTGTCATCTTGCCGCCACAGAAACAAAGCCCTCCTACGAAACAAGTAACCCGTTAAATTTCGCGCTGCATATATTATGTAAATTATATTGTATATTAGCGGTGATAAAGATTATTCTCATTAAATCCCCTGATGAGCGGGCAACCAGCAAACAGGCTTGTAGGGACGAACTTGTAGTTTATTTGTGTTTTTCCTCCCACATTATATACTTCGCTCTACCCAGATGTATTGAGCGCTGTTTTACGAAAATCAAATTTTACACTATATATATATATATATAAAATCGTTACCAGAACTCTCAGGCCAACAAAGGTGTCACAGCGTCAGGAGGATCAGTCAAGATTCCCAGTCCAAACCTCGCAGCATAAACGAACGTAGAAAGTTAAAAAATTGTGAGGACGGACAACTTCTGACGTAAAAAAGATCAAAAAAATTAATAAAAAACGTTTCGGTCAGAGACCTTCTTCAGTTATTACTTGGTGAAGTTTGATGATGATGGTGATGTAAATAGGAGGTTTAAACATTAGGTAAATATAATCTTGTGTAGATATACATGTATTAACTAAAGCAATGTATAAAGCAAACTTGAGCATAAAATAAAAGATAGATGTCGATGATGGTAGTTAGTATTTTGATTAAGCGATGAAAACAGTTTACTAGCGTACAATTTCGAGAAACCGCAGCCAGGGTGAGTCATAGTAGAAAAACATCTGGCTTAAACTAGTACAAATTAAACGCAAGCTTTGGGTTGCCTAAGCAGCAGTTTAGGTAGTCGAAAGCTTGTCTTATAGCGGAGCCCCATGCTCATAAAGGAAAGTAAAGGTAACCCATGAATGGATTTTCTCATGGTTATCATGGCTAGCGGTATTGCTCGTGGGTGCGTGCGCACGACGACGACGGCGGCGACGGAGTCGCGCAAGAAGGCGGCCATACTCCAGCTAATAGGTTGACAGAGGCATGCACCCTCCGCTCGGTTTGGAGCGGAAGAATGCCATCTTTTCTTAGCGGGATTTTTAAAGAAAAGAAAACTCATTTCTATTTGTTATGTCGACAAACGATAGCGGAGGTTGATCTAACGTTTTTAAGAAGCAAAAAAAATAAGATAACAACAGGAAGCAAGAATTAACAGGCAACGAGGTAACGAAGAAGATCGCGAAAGAGAGTGGGCCAGTGCTGGGGAAGGAAGCGAAACAGTACTGAACAATGCCATTAATTCTAGCGAGTAAATGGGTAGAGAAAGAAGATGAAATAATACCGAACAATGCCGTGAAGCAAAGCTGACGAGTACTATAGAAAGACGAAAGTCCCCGAAAAATTGACTCCGAAGACTACAGAACTTCCCAAGTTAATTCGCCCTACGTGATGCTAGGGGTGGCGAATGGTACCCAGAAAATCGTGGATCTCGGAAATTCTTGATCCGATCTCGGAATCTCGGAAGCTTTTGTGGTGAGTCACGAAGACTCGTTTTTCATGTGTTTCTTTCGGTCTCGGAGTCTCGAATTTTTTTCGCAAGGTCTTGGGGTCTCAGATTTGCGTTTTTAGTAGAGGTTCTCCGGCAAAAGTTATCGCGTTGAGCGAGCAGAGTCAGTGTTGCTGAGATTAAGGTAATTTCCCTGAAATAAAACTGTCAATAGATTTTTGTTCAAACTTTGTCCACTGAATATTTATCATATGAGAACTTTAATTATAAAATAAAAAAGGGGGGAGTGCTCATGCTCGTTAAGGGGCAGTGAGACATTGAAAATGTCCCAATTTAGCATTATTTAATGCTTATTACAAGAACGCATTCCAAGTTATTGTAAACCGCTTTCTGAGCCCATACTTGTGAAAACACGTCTCAAACTACGGTCAATACTTGTGTCGGACACAAATAAACTTCTTAAGTTTGATTTTGGCAGACAGCTGAATCCTTGTTAAAATATTGGAACCAAATTGCTTGCCACTGCTATCACACTGCAAAATAGAAAAGACTACAGTGCAGCGGCTATTTTCCTTATTTATTCAATTTTCAACAATAGAAATCAGATCAGTCTTTTCTCACGCAAAGCTAATGATTAGTTAATTAAAATCACTGGAGAAAAATTTGGGGTGCCCGGGCTCGTTAGTTAGCTATAGCTATTTTTCAACTGACAGAGCTCGATATCAAGGCAAATCCTCAATGAGCGCGTGTACGAGCGCGCGCGAATACGCAATGCAAATGTGAGGATTCACCAAATGGCGGCAAATACGGAACTTTTACTTCTCTTATTATATTCACTCAACCCGCGCGCATGCTCATTTGATCAGGTTTCCGCTGACAATAACCATGCTCACGCTTTGATGCTGAAATCGCACGAAAACATGGTCGGTGGACTGTATTTTTAGCCGGTTAAGTCAAAGAATTCAGGTAACTCTATTTAGATTTTATAAGTAGTTAGCCTAAGGACGTGCGATTGTAGTCTGAAATATACCGGCGTGTCTAAGACGGTGTATTCTAAGCTATTGTAGAATACCATTTCGCAAAACAAAGACAATATTTTACTGTAATGGTCTTTGCAATAAAGGAGTACTACGTCAACTGGAAAACTTATTTTCTATTCTAGAAAATAAAAATGTAGATATAACCTCTAAATGAGACGTCTTAAAGAAAACGCGACTAACTGCATGCTTACTTTAATTTGCTTTGCTTACATTCTGTAGTGTTCTTACCATGTGTTTGGTAATCCAACGTTTTGTTCTTTTCGTCCTTTGTGGTAAGTGACTTCACATTCATGAGTCGTGCGCCGCGTCGCCTTCTAGAGCAAGCTGATCACTTTACTTTCACAGCAGTTGACCTGTACCTCTTTAGAACCCCTATTTTGATTCGTTTTTGCTAATCTGCACCTCTTGTTCTTTCAGCTTCTTTGGGCCAGGGGTATTGTTTGTGTTGTTAACCTATTGTTAATTTTATTACTGTTTCGTTTGGCCAATTATAAAGAACCTTGTAAACGGTGCAGGTCGCCCCTTTCACAGTGCCTTTAATTGTCTACCCAGGAGTATAAACAGGTACCTGCCAGTTGTCAGGGAACCTTTTGCATGTTAGGCCATTTGACACGTGAAGACTTTACTTTTATACCACATTTTACTGGCGATATCTGTGTGGACGCCTCAGTCAGTGATCACCCTCTGGAAGTACTGGCACTATTTTTGTCTCTGACTGCCGTTTCTGTGGAGGGTTCTCTCTTACGAATTTGGCTCAATTCCATCACACACTGATGGTAAAGAGCTTCGTCGATTTCCAGATGAAAGTCATCATCAACATAACCGATAGAGCCCTCGGCTCTTAGCTTACACACAACTTGATCCAACTTAACCATGCCAGTGAACTCATAGTCAAACAGCAAACAGTCCTCTAAATCTGGAGAGTATATGTGCATTTTTGTTGCATCACAGCGTTGGTATGATCTCCAATCTTGCACCAACATCGTACCAACTAGTCAAACTTGTTCCAGTATTAAGCCTAGGTTTTTATCCATTTCGCGGTCGAAATTATCGTTTTACTAGGTTGCTCACGCAGGTGGCCTGTGCAAGAAAATAATTTGCCGGCGAATTTGTTCACGCCATGACAGTCGGTCATTATGATGCTTCATTAGTCTTTCATTGCGCGATTAAAATACAGGCCAATACAGTTTTAGACTAAAAGCCTTACAAACACACAAGCAAATGCATATGTAGACCTCCTTAAATCGATGCTTACGAATAGCAAGAGCTAGTCAAGATATATCTTTTATAGGCAATGTCTGGAGACACGAGAATAATAATGAATAATCATGTATGAATAATTACAAAGTTAACAATTTATTTACATTTGCGTGTTCGCCGTTTCTTGTCCTCCACCCTCTCCTCGTCCATAACGCGTTATATTAACCAGTACGACAGGTCAAACAATATTTAGCAGCTGAAGTTAGATCGCGTAGCAAGCTCGAGAGACTAACGGATCATCGCCGATGAGAAGCTATGAGATGTTTGAAGCTACAATAGCTGACCGGAAGTTGATAACAGCGCGTGACCTCGAAAGTAGCTGAAAGTCGGGTCGTGATAGGCCGTAAAAAGGTCAAAATGTTAATGCATAACTAAATGGTTAGCGGTTATCTGTGACCGCTATTTTGGTAGTTCAAATAAACTGCAAGTTATTGATTGTGTAATAGTTTTGACCACCTCCCTAAATGAGATCCAGTTTCAAGCGACCAAGAGCGCACGAACATCACGTCTCGGGCTCAGAGTTTTGCTTAATTAAGGTCTGGGGCTCGGTTTTCTCTGCACTCAATCTCGGATTTTCCGAAATCGTGTAAGTCTCGGTCTCGAATTTTTAAACAACGGTCTCGGCGTCTCGGCAAATCTCGGATTTTACCATTCGCCACCCCTAAACGTAAAAGCTTACGCGTATAACTAGCGCGAGCAGATATTAGGGAGTTTAAAGAAAACAACGACGGCAACGGCAACGGGAACGTCGCGAAACAAACGATTTAATGAGCAGAACAATGGCTTGGCACGTGCGTTATAATTCTTGGTACATTTCTTTGCCCTCCTGTGCAGAACGACAACGTGAATTGACCAAATTCTGCGTTGCCCTGAGAACGTGAACGACGACGGCTAATTTTTAAATTTATATTCCAAATTTAACACTGGGTTCCATATTCAGTTTCGAGGTAGTTTTGACAGTGACAAACAAACTAAATGACTTTAGGGTATCGCAAGATTCGTAGGTAAAATATAAGTTCATTTTTTAACCGACGTTGTCCTCGGCGTCGC
>Ga0126339_10004310_pt1:5000-10489 | contig 10489 bp, 6 predicted proteins | sample OrbTmetagenome_2_FD_92532 | JGI IMG/M metagenome (GOLD analysis project Ga0126339, IMG submission 92532) | Coral microbial communities from Petempiche,Puerto Morelos, Mexico - Orbicella T R C metagenome | ecosystem: Host-associated > Invertebrates > Cnidaria > Coral | place...
TTTGGTTGTGCGCGCTACCATTGCCTGGTGGACATCACTATTTATAATTGCAATTGCACAAAAAATGACGTAAGTAACCCTAGGAGAAACGAAGACAACTTCAGCACATGAAACGGGTTAAATCACTTTGTTTAAGTAGCAATAATTTCAAACTGCTTTCAAAAAGGTATTTAAGCCTGTGACCGATTAAATATGACAAAAACGAAAGACAAACTGGTACAAGAGTTTACTCTTGCTTTCTCGCACGCGGTACGTGGCGTCATATGAGCGTGCGCTTAAATAAAGGACATGCCCAATTCAGTTTTCCCGCAAAGTTGTAAAAACCTCTCTTTATTTACTCCAAGATTTTTCCAAAACCAGAACGCAATTTTTCTGCGCCCTGTCCAAAACCTACCGTACAATCTATGATGAAATTTTCACAGTTGATTTTTTAGAGTGCTTCGCGTTCAGAGCCAAAATGTTAAAAATGTTAAAACTCTGTAAGACAGATGTTGAGCTATTTTTGAAATAGGCAAAATTTCGCATTTCCTTTGTTTGCGAAGTCTGCTTTAGAGATTTTTATGTCATATGTAGACAAATTTTGCATAAATCGCGCCTAAACTTGAACAGCAATACTTAAAACCAGTCATATACACAACTTTAAAACTCAGCTGTGAAATTAAAGCCTGAAAAAAATTGAGGCTTGAACGGGCTTATTTCGTGTTCAAGCTTGACTTTTTTTTTCAGGCTTTAATTTCACAGCTGCTTAAGTTGTGTGTATAACTGCGATGATCATCGATGTTTTCGTATCTTTCTCAATGATCTTTCATATATTCATTTGAATACACCGCCAAAGCCTCGTGTTCATCTTTCCAAACAAAGGAATTTTTACATGAATGTGAGGCTTGGGATGTATAATTATCGAAGCAATAAGTTTGGATTTTTCTTTCGACGTGAAGTGATATTCGTCCGTCATATCATTTACAGGAAATGGTAAGTAAATAAGCTTATTTCGGATGAATCGCGAGGCTAAACTACAGGTTGAAGTCATATAATATTTACTTGCTACAAAATATACCCACGTTCTTCACATGCAGAGCAAACCGAACAAAATACTTATAAACTTACACACTCCTTCGATGTGGCCAGGCAGTGTGTAGTTGCGCGGATATACGCAGATAAATTTCTTAAATTTTTTTCATCTTTCGGTCTTGTTTTCATCAGCAGCTCACTTTTCTCAAAGTGCACAGCCTGTACTTCATGTACATGATTGTGCCGGAGGTTATGGCTCGAGATATGCTAAGATTGAAACCGAAGAAAATAAAATGTGGTTAATACAGAAACACCCTGGAACTAGCGAACAGTTAACCAGAAATCTTTTCAGTACAGTATTTCCCGAGTATTTGCACAGAATTTCGTTTGGTGACCTTAAAAATACATATAAATAAATAATTAAGGAAGGTGCCTTCGAAATACCTGTAAATACAAAAATCTTTTGCCCGAATCTGGACTTTGTGGAAAAAGATCTCCTCAAGGACTATTGGAAATCAAATAAAAGCAGTGGCAGCAACGTTATTTTCAGAGATAATTAGCCTCAATGTCTTAACCAAAATTGCCGTTGTTAGCATTGTTGGAAAACAGGCATACAAATAAACAAATTTCTTCCCAAGAGTTCCTCAGAATTTCCCTTTACATGCACCAAAGCTAAAATATTTATCTAGACCTTAAACATACATTGCAAATGGTAGCTTAGAAGCTACTGTTGATATGTTTTTAATAACAAAAAATCATTGCATCAGTGTCCCTAATAACTCTTAATTCTAAGTTGTCAACTCGAAAAAAATTTTAGCTCTGATTCAGTGGCTTTGTCAACAGCTTGAAAGCTGCATGGCTAATTTTTGAAACACACTCCTCTGGAAACTGATATGACTTTACAAGAACTTGAAATGGCCTTGAAAACCTTCTAGACTAACAAATCAACTCAGTAGGGAGGATGGTTTACCAAAGAATTAAATACAAAGTGTGCTTTGGTATCCAAGGTAAATTCTCTGAGGACAGAATTCTCTTTTTTGCAGGGAAGAGAAATTGTATCCCTAAATCCATTGAATGATGTCTGTCTCACTGAAAAATAAATTTGGCAACCCAATAACACTTCTGACTGTTGATAATACTGATGAGAACCAAATTATATCAAGGGAAGGTTCTTGGTCGCTACTTTTTATTACTAAATCATCAAATCTAATAGCCCATATGAGTTCACTGCTATCTTGAACTCCCAAGGGAACTAAACAATTGCTTGAGATCACTGGGATCTGAAACAGTAAATTCAATGACAAGATCTTATTAATTTGTTCATTAGTCATCACAGTTCAAGATAACAGGGTAAACATTTCCCACAGTGTGCTCAAGGGAAACCACTACTGTTCGAGATAGCCTTGTGGTGGACAGACATTGTGGATGAAAATCTTTGAACTCATCAACTCATAAAAGCTGGACCTAAGTTGTTCAATGGAATTGAACAACCTTTAAAAAGTTCTGTGGTTAGAGCTACTTGCTTGCATCATTTATCAGAGATTCTGATCTCTATTTAATTTACAGTCAGTAGTGGTTCTGGATCATGTGTACTAAAGGGATCCACGATGGAGTGTGGATTGATACCCTTGATCCATACTCCATCGATGCTATGGTTGACACTTGATTGACACTCCATTGACATCTCAGTCCACAATCCGTTGAGAGTTGACTAATTTTTGATTGATTCATATGAGTCAGTCGACACTCAGGCGACTATTGACTGACTGTTGATCAAGTGTCAACAGATGTTGACTGAGTATCGATCAGGATGTTGATCAAAATGTCGATCGAGGGTATCAATCAAGAGTATTGATTGACACTCGTCTGCGGATGCCCTTAGTACACATGATCCAGTTCTCATGGTTCTTTGGAAAGAAAATGTGGGTACAGACTCTGCATGAGACAGATTTGTGACATTATTGTTTGGAGGTAGAGGAGGTTGGACATGCACTGAATTGCATTATGGTAGCGGTAATTAACTAATCAGGAGCATGTATTTTCTCACAAGTCGCTTTGGAAGAAATCGCCACTCGAGGGAAGAAGAGGTTTTCTATGTGTGTTTTCTCAGCATGAATGATGTGTTTGTTGATTTAGCTACTTAAATACCTTTGGTTGTCCGTTCAGAGATCTGAACACCATGGGAGTTTGCTTAAAAAAAAATGTAATATTTCCCCATGATACATTTCTGACCTTGTCCTTGTCCTGGTGTGGAGGGCAGCTGGAAGTTCTCTAATTTATGTTCTTAAATGAGAAATCCCATACAAAATTGTTGCATCATTTTTAAAGGTTCAGGTGCAATAATTTATTGCGATGATCATTTCATTCAAAAGAGCATTTATTAAGGTATTGTTATAAAATTTTGAAACAGTTTCATCCAATTTCCAGGTACCAGTATGTTCCTGTCCAACACCAACTACAGACAAGGGTAACGACCAAAACAGACAAGGGGAACTGATGAGGCTGAGGAAGTGGAGACTGCTTATCCGCCTTGTAATAGGCTTGAGCCTTGTAGGAATGTATGTGTACATTAATTTACAGAGCTTTGCCTACTATACAAACAGGATGTGGGCTCCAGTAGTTTCTTGTCAGAACAGCAAACTAGAAATGGATCAGCTGCTGGAAATTACATACAAAGTTCACAAAATATTAGACGACATGAAAATTCGGCATTGGTTGATGTATGGTTCCATTTGGGGAGCACGTCGTATCGGCAAACCGCTACCATGGGACAATGATGTCGACATTGGATTTGATGGTGAAGGAAGATTTGCAGATATGACCTTGAGTGAATTTCTCGCTCCTTTTACGGCAGCAGGTCTTAAAGTAAACAACAAGTGGATGCAGAGTGGAACCATAGTAATTCACAAAGAGGATTTGTGGTTGTCTGTGGATCTGTTCGCATTCTACAATCATGGAGGCACTATGAGGAGGAGAGGGCTTGAGGCATGGTTTTTTGCTCTCAATTACAGGACATATCACTCATTTCCTGCGTGGCTGGTGGAACCAGAACTACCTCAAGTGAAATTTGGATTCTTCAATATCTCCATCCCTAAAGGAGGTAATGAGATTTTGAAGCACTTGTACCCTTATAACTGGTGGAAAGAAGTACGCCCTGGTGGGTGCTGAGCTTGATATAATTTAAAAAAGAAATAGTTTCCAGTAATAAGTTATTGTTAAGGTTAAATTATGGAATTTTAAATAGATGTTTAAAGATGTAATTTTATTACACTGCATATAAATTTGCAAAAAAAAAATTACTCAAGATGTTACAACGTTTACAGCTTACATTTTCTAGGAGGGATTTCTATGTGTCTTTTACACGAAACTGATTATAGTATTACTTAGTTGATATCTTGCAGGGAGTTCTTAAGATAGACCCATTTCTTTTTTAAGAATTTTGTTAAATGCGTTTTTTGTCAAGTGCCATTTGTTTTGCGACCTTCTTAGAATTGATAACTGCTAAAACTGCCTAGCCATATTTCATGTGAAATGTTTCAGCTGTTTTTCTGAATATTTCTCATTTTGTATTATTCTGTGTTGCAGTTTACAGAAACAAACTGCAGTTGGTGATCAATACTTTAGTTCTCAAGACTTGCAGATTGTGAATCAATATTTTATTAACAGGAGAAATTAGATGATGATCTTAATAACAAAGAAAGCTATTGGTGATATTTGCACACACAATTTGAATGCACACAATTTTTTAGTGGTCGGACTGCTGCCTTTTTACATGTATTTGGAACAGTAATTATTAACCTGAGAGGACACTTACTGATAGTATAGATGGCAAAACCCATTTTATGAGCCAAAGTTGAGCCCAGCAACAGTATAACTATGTCCCAACTCCTTGTTGTTTCGAACATGGCAAATGGTGGACGGAAAAGTCTGCATACAAGCCAAGTGGCCCAGCAGGCCGGCACTTATCTCCGGTTTCAGTGGCATGCATTGATTAGGAGTATTTCTACTCCCCCCTGGATGGGATGCTAGTCGTCCTAGTCCATCGCTGGGTTTGCCGGCACCCATTTATACCCCTGCCCTCTGACGGGGGTGGGGAGAGGCAATGTGAGAGTTCTTTAAGTGTCTTGCCAATAACACAACACAATGGGTGATGGACAAAACACTGACCCCTAGTCCATGGACTACCCTAATGGACTACCCAAATGGACTACCCTAAAATGGACTACCCCTAAAAAATACTATTTCAGATGAGTGGTATGTTAAGAGGCTGCAATTATATACTTACACTGCATGGAGGATGCTTTTCTTTTCGTTCCGCATTGCCTTCAGCCGCCATTTTAAATAACTATACTGAATTATTTCGAAAATAAAGATGTTGTTGTTGTTGTTGTTATTGTTGTTGTTGCTGTTGCTAAAGGGACAGTCTCTGGGATGTTGTGGCATAGTGGGCTTAATACCGACTTTGTTGATGATTTGCC
>Ga0126339_10004311_pt1 | contig 10489 bp, 7 predicted proteins | sample OrbTmetagenome_2_FD_92532 | JGI IMG/M metagenome (GOLD analysis project Ga0126339, IMG submission 92532) | Coral microbial communities from Petempiche,Puerto Morelos, Mexico - Orbicella T R C metagenome | ecosystem: Host-associated > Invertebrates > Cnidaria > Coral | place: Petempiche,Puerto...
ATAATAATAATAATAATAATAATAATAATAATAACAATGATAGTGATAAGTTATTAATGATAATGATAATGATAATGATAATTAATGATAATGATAGTGATTGTGATAGTGATAGTGATAATAGTTTTGTTTCATTTCTTCTTTATCATGACCAATCAGAGGACATGGCTTTATTGGCTCTGTTTTCTCACACTCAAGACTAGACAGATAATGACCAGTTTTAGTTGATCATCACAGTGATAACAGCGTAGCAGTAGTTCAAATTGCAATGTTTAAAACGTTTTTGTGATCATGTCAGGGCTCAAAATACCAGCTAGTCAACAGACAATTTCCAAACAATATTGATCTAGCCAATTTTTTGTTTGTGGGCTATTTTGACCAGGAGCCTGTAACTAATAAAGAGGATAAACACATAACAGTCACAGAATGGTAAACTTGTGGCCCTCCATTTAATTACAAAGTTGTAGTAAGTGTAACTGGTTTAATAAACTGTATGGAATTTCAGTTGACAAAATGACCAGAAAAGTAAACTAAATTTGAGTAAACAACACACAGCATATATACATTCTAAGAGAAGAAGATCTGTTTTCAACTTCAGGGTCACAATTGAATGGCACATAATTTTTGGAAACTATGGAAGAGTAGTCCAAAATAATTGAATCCTAGCAATTTAAAGATCAAAGGGCTCTTAGAGCCAGCTCATTCATGTAATGACTAATTTGCATTATGCTCTTTGGTTATCCATATTTCTCATGGGGATTGGAAATCCAGTCCCCTCTGTGGGGGGAATAGGCATTATCTGGGGTCACATGCATTGTTGATCCATTCTCATGAACACCAAAACCTGAGATATCACTTTGAACTAATTGCCACTGGCAGAAACTTGGGAAGATTAAAGGGCAGGTTTTGGCACTAGGAGCTGTGAGATGGATTGGGTAACCAATATGAGCTATGATTGGTCGATGGTTGTCTTTGAAAACCATTGATCAATCATAACTCGCATTTTGTATCTGAACCAACCCAGTAACAGTAAAAGTAAAGTCTGCATGCAAGTCAAGTGGCCTATCAGGCCAGAGCTAATATCCCAGTTTCTTTAGCATGAAGTGACTAAGAGTGTTTCTACTTCCTCCCGAATGGGATGCATGTCCATCGTAGGGTTACCCCCAGCACTAAGTTCACAGGTGCCAATTCATACACCTGGGTGGAGGGAGGCACTGTGAGAGTTAAGTGTCATGTCATGCTTTAATATTCATGTTTTTAAGTAGCTATAAGGCAAGAAATAAGGCTAGCAACGCAATTACAAGGTACAAGCTCTTAGAACATGAAGGTGCAAGATATTAAAAGCTCCTTAATTTCAGTCTCTAGAAAACTGTGCAAAAATAAAATGCCAGTTTATGCTGGTGTGGAAGCACAAGTCAACGTTAATTTGATCATGCCTTTTGAGTGAAAATTTACAATTGCATACTTTTTAATTTAACCAACCTGCAACTCTGTTTTGTTCTGTACAAGCCATGTGTATTATCTATGAAAAGAATAAATACTTAAGTTGCGAGATAGTGTGAAAAGATTTGCAGTTTAGTGTATTGTTGACAAGCTCTCCACTTATGATAATTAATGATGGTATTTAGTTAAACGATATCTTCAAACCTTCCAAGCTATAGTGGGGTCTGATGCCAACTTCTCTCGCTTCTGTTGAGGCTTCACTCAGAGCTCGTCCAAAAACATGGACAGGGTTGGTTAATTTTCTATTTTTAAGTGGTAACAATAAGATTACGAGCTCGAGATTGAATTCTATCGCGTGTATAGTTGACGAGGTCACAGCCCTCAGAGTCAACTATCACGCATAGATAACGATACCGAATCTTGACTGAATCTACTAGTCGTTCAAAACTTCATCTAAATCCTTTTCACAGACACTTTGAAAGGCAAAGAAGCGGGCGCCATTTTGTTAAACACGGCTCACCGCGGCTACCCACTATTTTCAACAGAACAGACTGAATTGATAGCTAGTAACAAAGCCATGTTAAAGAGGACAGCATTCGTGATAGAACGCGTTAGATATACAAATAACCATTACAGGCAACACTATGGTTTTGAGGTTCAAGTCGTTTCTAAACCAGCGCAGCGGGTCAGAGGAGCCAGGCCACTCGAATGCAGATGATGTTGCCCCAGCAGTTTAACATGTAATGTAAGATAAGGAAGTCTCCAGCTGTAGAAGATGAGAGGAAGAATTCTTATTAATAAATAGTATTAATGCCAAAGGAACATGCCCAGAGTCATGCGTCTAGATTTACAATTTCATATAACTAACTGCTATAAAATACTAATTACAAACTATTTACAAATATATGAATAACAATTAAATTAAATTGAAAAAGCATCTGTTCACAAAACAGCGTTTATGACGTTCAGTTCTGACATGTGGCAGGATGTAAGGGTGTCCCTTTTTCCTAAAGCTTCTTGATCTCTGGAGTGGAAGCAGTTCATGAAAGGGATGAGTACTATCAGTAGTTATCTTAAAGCCTATCTTTGATTCTAATTACATCAGTTATGGGTGTATATTTGCTGGTATGACCATAACGTAGAGCCCGCTTGCAAAACGTATTAATTTGGGAGAGATATTATTTACTATAGTGGGCGCAAGCCCTCACCTCAATCGCATAGGTCAAAAGTGACATTATAAGGCTGTCAAACAGCAGTGTAAGTTCTTGTAGCGAGTGGCCGTAGTATTTACAAACTCTAAGGATGTACAGTCTAGAACTCGCTTTGCTACGCATATTTTCGAATTGAGTGTCCCAATTACATGGATCTTCATTGACTGTAACTTCTAACAGCTTTAGTTCACTCTTCCCACTGAGCCATTCCATCCGTGGACTCTGGGAGGGGCATCCTGGTTTTACCCTTAACAACCATGTCAAAGGTCTTTTTGATGTTCAGCTTGATCAGGTTATCGTCAGCCCAACGTTTGATGTTTGCTACTTCCTGATGTGATGAATTATTCAGTTGTTAATGTATGGGTTAATGTCATACGACACTATCTCTTCGCACAGAACGCGATGGGAGACTGAGTCAAAAGCCTTACTAAAATCAAATGAAAAGGTCCTGACAAAATCCGCATCCCTGAAGGGGAAAGCGTAGAACTCGATCCTAAAAGTACAAGTAGCCGACAATAAGGGTTTTCTTTTTTGCGGAGTGGGGCTGGAGAAGGAGGTTACAAATTGGTTAGAAAAAGCGGTGTGCTTTGATTCTTAACCATGTTTTGCGACTTAGATCGGCAAGCAAATCTAAGGAGCTTAAGCAAACCACGAAGTCAACGGCAACGAGAACGTCACCAAACAAAAGGTTTATTGACCAAAACAATGTCTGCACGTGCGTTATAAATCTTCGTACATCTCGTATTATATATTCGTCCTCGACAAAACAACAACGTGAAATGACCAAGAGGCGTTACATCTTAAGTTTGAATAGGGAATTAAGACCGCTTGGCGTACTGAATAATTCTAGATAATTGCGAGATTCAAAGATAAAATATATATAAATTTTTTTCAGACGTCCGACCTGTGCCCAACAACTGTCACATCAAAAGCAAAACCTGAAATCAAAAATAAGACTATCTCATCAAAAATAATTAGTCAGTTAAAATCAAAATAAATAGCTCACATCAATAACAAATGGCTTATAACAATGGACTACTCGGCTGTTGTTTATGTGGGCGATGCCCTGGGGGCGATGTTGTTTTGGTGTGGCCTCCCAGTCCTTTCCATTCAAGTACAAATCTGCCACTCACGTTTCCGATGCACGTGTACACGTGATGCAGGGTTGCATTCACGTGCCGAGACGTGCGATAAGTCAGAGTGAACTTCATCGACCCACACAGTCGTGTGATAGAAGTGAAAGTTTATAGGCTGCAGGAAAATATCGTTCAAAGTCAACTTTCGTTACAGGCTTGGAAACGCACAAAAGGATTTCGTCATCTACAAACAGAGAATACAAAGCGAATTCAGAACGTCCGGGAGCGAATATGTGTGAAATTCTGCTTCCTAGTGGGACCACACTCAACAACAGTCCATCGAAAGCGAGCAAGAGTGTCGATGTTTCTTCGGACTGTGGCAAACAAAAGTCCTCTACTTCTGAAGAACTGCCGATCGAGAACTATGGAGTAAAAGGTACGAAACGTTATCCTGAATCATCATCTCGATCTCGTAGTCATCATCATCGGCATCATCACTCAAAATCGCTCAAAAAGAAAGACACTGTATTGCCATCGAATGTGGACAGATATCAGAGAACTGCCGCGGTGCTGCGCTGCTCAGGACTACTTAAAATCTCGCAGAGTATTTCCCAGCTCTTGCGGAACAATGAAACGCTACAAACCGAGATCGATGAGCTTCAACAAATTACGAGAGAGCACAGCAAGCAGTTACGGAAACAGATGCGAGAGAAGCTTGAAAAAGAAAGCAAAGCGAGCGGTGCTTGTAACGAGGAAGGCCAAAGACTACTAACTCTTCTCTCCCAAGTTTTACTTTGATAACCGGAGTAAAACAATTCTGGATTTTTGACGCTTTCGGACGTCGAAATTGTTATTTTCAGTGAATGCAATTCATCACGTTTTACTAAGTGATTTCCTTAACTGCATTCAGGTCACAGGTCCGCAACGCGTCCAAAAGCTAATTATGGCTTTAGTACATTATCAGGAAGCGGGCGCGAAAAGACTGTCCGCCGTGGCAGAGGATTGTGAGAACAGAGAGAGCTAGCCATTGTCTCAATAAACATAGCAACTTTGTTCCTACACACCAATAAGTTTGAATGAACTAGTAGGATTTGGACAGTAAGGCATATATACTGTATACAATTTTATAAGTACACCTGGTGACAAAACTCTGTTTCACAGGATCATCTAAATAATTTTTGGAGCTGTCAGTCAGTCTCAGATGGAGTGTTTGAGTGTAATGGAGGAGGCATAGTTTAGGACACAATCAGTCAGGTTATTTTTCTAAAATTAAAACGCTTTGTAGTCATCTTTTGTATTCTGTGGTTCTTGACTTGATAGTATAAGGGAGCTTAAGAAAGCCACGACGACGACGGCAACGAGAACGTCACCAAACCAAAGGTTTAATGAGCAAAACAATAGCTGTGCACCTGCGTTAAAAATCTTTGTACAATTCTTTGCCGTCCTCTGCAAGATAACAACGTGAAATGACCAAGTTCTGCGTCGCCTACTGAACGTGGACGACGACGGCTAATTTTGCGTATTTCCATTTGGAATCGAATGCTCGCATTACGTATTACATACCGAACAGATCTAGACAATCGCGAATTTCGCTTGTAAAATATAAATTCATTTTTTAGTAGGCGGCGTCGTCGTCGTCGTTGCTCAAGCTCCCTAATAATAATATTTGCATACACCGGAATCTGACAAGCTTTTTCGGTTGAATATTCACTCTTTTCCTCCACTTCACTGTTGCACTTAGGAAACGATGTAGGAAACATCCGGAAACATTCGATCATTAGGGAACTCAAACCGAAAAGATCACTTTCGCTAAGTAAAAAGGCCAAAAATAGGCCAAATATGAACGTATTTGTGCTATTTTGGTCTTTGGGCAGTTCCAGACCCTCGCGGGTACTCCCACATAATGTGTGATCTCACGTGTGTTTGTTGAATGGAAACAGCGCCGCACGTGAAATGAAACTTCTTTGACGTCACGAAATTGAATAGCAAATTTTCTGGTTTTGAAGAAAGCAAAACAAAAATTTTCAGCTGCAGGCACTTTAAATACCTCTAGACAAAACTAAAAAGTGAATGCCAAAGCTTTCTTGCGTGGCCGACGAGGACGACAGAAAGTACACAGTTTCGGCGTATCGTCTGCTAAATGAACTCTTAACGCGAGAGGATACATCTAGAAGACTTTTTGGATTTTAAAGAAGCGAGTGAAAATGCTCCCCGAGGTCTGCGTCTACATGGTAAACGTAAGAGTTCTCTGAAACTAAGATCAAGCAAAACAAATCACACGGCGAGAGCTGATGACCGATTTCACAGAACCTTCGCGAACCTTCGTTCCACTCGGGCTTGCTAGAAATTTTCACTCAAACCTTAAAACTCTTGGAGGAAAACTTCAGACTCCAGAAAGAAATCGACTAACTTGCACAGGTGACGATCACTTATAGCAAAAAGCTACAAGTCAATACAAGATTAGAAGAACTGCAAACCAGACGTTAAAACTTAGCAGGTAGCCTTGGGGGCAAATACATGTAATCGATTTATACAATGTATTAATTCCCATGCCAGTCACTCTTCTCAAAACGTTTCCAGTTTATTCATTACAGTTCAGACATGTTTACACTTCCACTTTAGAGAGATCTTCATTAAAAATATCACATCTCGGGCATCTTGACCTTCCAAGATAAAAGACCTTCAAAATGACTGCAGTTTGACAGTAAGTTTATTTTTAATAAGATAACTTTCAGAACCTTTTAGAGTTGAAGAGTTTATAGTAGACATAGTAGAAGACGTCAATAAATTACCGAGTTGCCAACAGAAGCACGTCTTTTAAATGTAATTACTGATGACTATGCATTTGATTTTAGATTTTTAGGATGTTTCATCAAAATACATAAATTTCTTGAATCACCTGCTCAAACCTGTCTGACAAAGTTCTTATTGCAAAAGCTCTAGATATGCCAGCTGATAAATGTCCATGTTTAGTTCAAATGGGCAAAACAAGTAAATGAGCTAACGGGGCGATCGCCGTATCGCGTGAATTACATGCCAACTAGACTATCCAGAATGGGTCTGCAAGCACTGTGTAAAAGCTCCTGTTGGTATCAGTGTTTTCTTCAGCTGGCCCTTTATTTGTGTCAAGGCGGGTACAAGGGTAGAGCGGAGGAGGGGCTTAGGAGTGGGTGGGTGGGCTTTACAAAGACATCTCAAGTTAGCTAGTGCACATTAAATAGATGCAAGCATGTAGGGTATACTGATTTCATTTTAATAGCACATCTCCACAAAAAAATAACGTGATCAGAGAATGTCCCTAAAATTAATGCACATTTCAATTGGTCTGCTTTTAGACTTTCCCTTCTTTGCTTACAGTCAAAATTAAGAACACAAATATTCCTTTTACATAAGCATGCATATTAACTGAATAAGACAAACATCCAGACAGATATCTAGTATAGATGTTACTTTTCAAAAGCCTTCCATCAGGCAATTAAGAATTCTGTATCCATTTGTTTCAGATAAATTGTAAGGGTATGCGATTTAACAATATTAAAGAGTCTGAGTTTGAGATGAGTGAATGTGGTCAATAAGATGCAGCTAGGTTGACCACTGCTCACCAAAAACAATAAAAACCAACTCTGGAAAAAAAAATTACTGCAGAGGACAAATCAGAGAGGACATAGCTTCAAATTTGTCCTTCTCGGCAGGCAGCCATACACAGAGAAATGTCTGCTGATTCTTAAAACATGCACCTTGAATCAGTTCCGAGAGCTTGTTTTACAAAACATCCACCAGAGGACATGGAGACTTGAGCATTGTTCTTATTATCAAAGTACCCATGGGAAGGGTACTCTCCAATAGGCCAATTCTGATATATTAAAATTCTAACTTGGCTCCGAGGCTTAGCAGAATAAAACAAAAGAAATTAATTATTCATCCCTCATCCTCAATGCGATTTCTTTTGTTTTATTCCCCTAAGCCTTGGAGGCAAGTTAGAATTTTAATATAGCGGAATTGGCCTATTTTAAACATTACTATACTGTCTGTGACCTTGGGGTAAGGCTCAATAATTATACAAACTACAAGTACAATTTCCTACAACTGATGATAACTAGTATTGTCAGGGGCTCTGTTTTGTACCTTATCGCAGGTCGAGAAATCAAATGGTCTGCGTCTGTGGTGGGGTGGGAGGGGTAGGGCAATAATCACAGGGGGAAGGAAGGGGAAGATGCCCCCTCCTCATTTTACCTCTTACCACAGCCTAAGGTTGGGGGGGGGGGGCGGGGGGGGGAGAGATTTCCTTACCCTGCAAAATCAGGCTCAAGATTGATCAGTACACTTCTATGATCAACATAAAATTGCTACAGAATTCTGGTAAGAAACATCCACACTAACGATGTTTTCCACTTCCAGAACTACTCTCGCTGGCTCCTCATTCCTTGGGCACGGCTGTACTTTGTTCTTGTCCCTTGAATTGTTGCTCAGTTAAACGCCTATTGAATTCAACGGTCTCCTCTTGTAGCTTGTTTATTTCCTTCTGAAGCAAATCACTGTCCCGAACTAGCTGGAAGATACCAGTGGAGATTTCAAAGAGGCCCGAACATTGCAGCGCTAGGACCGTTCTATTAAAGCGGTCCAGTTTCGCAAAGCTTTCAGTTCCTTTTCTTTTCAAGCAATGTAAATTCCTGTCGCGATGGCGCCGAAGGTAAACGTGGCTGGACCTAAGCTTAGTTTCTTCTGATTCTTTGCATTTCCTTTTGTGCTGCTCTGGGGTGCCAGGTGGGGAATCTCCATTAATGTTGAGCGAGTCACCTTTCTGTAGCCACTCGCTACTTTTCGAATTTCCATTCACAGCCGCTTCATTCATGACATGGCAAGCCATGATAACATTAACATATCACCCAGCTGAAATTATAGTAACAGTAAAAATATGATTCATAATCAACGTTCACTGCCTATAAATATGTATCGCGATTATATTCTTGAGCTTGAATTGTGCTCCACATACCCGAGGAATTGAACATGATTGAAAGAAAGAAGAAAAACTCACTTCAAAATCTTGCTTTCTTCTGCCTGCGTTTCAGTTCTCTTCTGGTAAACATCGTGAATGATCCGATCAAAACACATCGATCGTCTGCACGAGATAACGTGAAAATGTTTTGTCGTGCGTGTGTGGCACGTGTTCATGTTACAAAATCGTCTTGAAGATCTTTGGTCAGCGGTTAGTACAGTGACCCAAGGCAATCTCAAGGTGGCCGAACACAGTTTTCAAGTGCCTGTATGCCTAATTCACCATTACTTTTAAATTATTTATGCTTTAACGCCCGTTTTTTGCAAGAGTCAAGGTTAACCACAAAAGGGTTTATTCTCGCATTTTGGCTGAGGTGTGTACTGTTGCCATGGCAACAGGGCTGGTTAAAAACAAGGCTCAAAAAATGTTTTTTGTTTATTTAAAAAAAATCCAGTCGTTAGATTTTTTTCATCATTTGCCCACTACGAATTGACATTACATCCCTTCTGTCAACACTGTTCTAATAAAATTTTGACTTAGAAGATTTTCGTAATTCGCCGTAAATCGTTTTCACTGCATGTTCTGTATTATTAAAAATTCCCTACATCAAAATTCAAATTTTTTGTGATAGATCATTCACGTGGCCTCTGAACTATTTTTTTTGCCAAATTTCTCGAAATTCTAACAACTGGATTGTTAGAAAACCGCAAGTTTCTGCAAAAGCAATCGGTCTCAATTTTTCGAGCAACTGCGCATGCGATGCATTTAACAAAGAAAAAGCTGAGAATTGCTGGGTTCTTTGCATCGTTACCTTTTCTAATATATCTCTGTGATAAAAGAATAAAGCCATCAATACACTACGTTTAAATATAGAGAAAAATAGCACAGATAATGCGGGTGTTGAGTAAATGAAATGATCGCTGGATCGCTCTGTTGACGGCATATTTGTTTTTTGCAATCCTTGTGCGCGCGCTGAATTTAAACAATTACTGGAAATAAGCACGGTGGCGATCATTGTACTGTCTGGGGTTGATTTTAATGACAAATGAGTCCGCGCGACTTGTGCTGTGTGGCTACTGTGCTGCTCAAAGCCTTTGTTTTGCTTTTACAAGCACGTATTTCAGTGATTTTCCTTTTCTATAACAGATCAAGGGTGGCTCCTTAAATATATCTCTGAGTATTTGTATTTAAAAGTGCCATTTGTGCGTGATTATGCTTTCCAAATTTTGGTATTGACGGTTGAGTGAAATTGCCCGAAATTGTAGTAGTTCCTTCTGCAATTTTCGATTTCTGTTTTAGAGCTTCTTTCTGTCTTTATATTTAACTTCTCGGATGGTCTTTTCTACCATTTGCTCCGGGTAGCCTTTCGAGATCAGGCGTGTATTGAAATTTTCAATATTCTCTTCAATGTAAGTTTCACAATAAACCTCACGCAAGCAAAAGGGAGTTTATCGGTATATTGCACCACTTATTTCACTGTTATTCAAACAAAAACTTACATTTTCCATGTATCAACATTGCCAAAATCCATTTGCGATAAAACAACAGCGAAAAAGCGTTGATCTGTCCCCAAAACCATGTTTTTGGGCGTCGAAACAACTTTTCGCCATACTTTTCCTTCTAGAAACTTGCTATGTTTGCCCCCTAACGATCCCAGAGTTCTTTGCGCAAACACGGGTATCCGATTACTGGCAACTCATTCGTTGTATTTCTCATACATATATAAACCTCGGGACTTGCGACTCAGACCACAGGCAGACCAC
>Ga0126339_10004312_pt1 | contig 10488 bp, 7 predicted proteins | sample OrbTmetagenome_2_FD_92532 | JGI IMG/M metagenome (GOLD analysis project Ga0126339, IMG submission 92532) | Coral microbial communities from Petempiche,Puerto Morelos, Mexico - Orbicella T R C metagenome | ecosystem: Host-associated > Invertebrates > Cnidaria > Coral | place: Petempiche,Puerto...
TGTCAGTGTGAAATCGTATTTTACTGGCGGAAAAATGTAAACAATGGTTATAAACCTCACTTTTTCAGGGCATCTGTTGAACGCAGTTTTGAGCAAATTGTTTTCGACTAGTAACTGAAGAATTTAGTAAACTTGGAAAATTTCTGCCTCTCGCAAAGGTGTCAAGATTTAATCAAGACAACTGATAGGCTTTCTAAACGATAAAAAGGTAAGGTTTATCAATAATTAGGCCCCGTCAACACTGCACCGGAGAAATTTGAAAACAACACAGCTTTATTTCTACGATTGGGCCTATCGTCCACACTGATCCGTCACGAAAACGGAGCTTTTCGAAAACGCTCTTAAAACCAGAGGAATTTGAAAATTCCCGCTTTGCGTTCAAGTGTGAACAGAAAACATTTTGAAAACAGCGTGATTTCTCTATCCGAGTTTTCCTCAAAAAGAAATCCAAAATGATCCGTGATTGTTGCGTTTTCAAATTTCTCCGACGTAATGTGAACAGGGCCTTAGAATGCTAACTGATTATTAAAATAATGCACTGAACTGAACAAATTATACTTTTCTTGTGAGAATTGTAGTCAGAGAAATTGTATGCTTTTGCCCTTCTGAATTATCGCGAATTTTAAGGCTTCAATTAGGCTGGTTTTTCAGTGATCATTAATTTCACCGCAAGTCTGAAAGACACGATTAACAAAAATAGCCGCGAGGAAACATGATATTTTTTAACTGTCGCTGGAAGTGGCCAATGATAGTTGTCTTTAATATTAAGACGTGAGTTCTAGAATGTTGAATTTACAGGTTTGCACCAATCTAGGCTACTGTTTTATCTGGATTGTGACAGATAGATGAAACGGATTAGTTGAGAGAGTTTTAGTCGATAAATTAATAATAATTAAACGGTCCATCTCGATCTTTGCTCCTTCCCTGTCACGTTCGATTTGTACATGCGAAAACAAAGCTGCTGAGTTTATCGAAACTGATCTTGCCGCATGTTCTATACAATGTTCTTTTAGGTCCCGTCGACCACACTTCGCGGGAGGAATTTGAAAAAGTAGTTTTTTTCTACGGTTAGGCCTACCTTCCACACTAAACCATCACCAAAACGAAGCTTTTCGAAAACGCTCTTCAATCCGGAGGAATTTGAAAACCGCCCGGCTTTGCGTTTTAGTGTAGACGGAAAACATTTCGAAAACGGAGCTTTTCGAAAATGATGACGTTACTATAATCATGTGATTTCCCTAACTGGGTTTTCCTCAAACACAAATCCAAAATGACCGGTCGCGTTTTCAAATTTCGACGGCGTATCGTCGACAGAAAACATTTCAAACGTTGTCAGAGTGAATCCTCCGTTTTCAAATTCCTCCAGAGTAGTGTGACGGGGCCTTAGAAACCTTCCTTATGGGAGAGTTTCATTACTTAGGAAAGACGAGGACTTTTGTACGAACCAGTGATTGAAAATTTACATGATTACGGAGTATAATTTCAAAATCATCAACGATATTGCATACATACATTTTACATACATAGATTTTATTTGTTATCAAATTAAAATTACAATTGTAACATGCCCGCGGATAGCTGAGCTAATCTAGGCGGGTCATGTTTGGACGAGTTATTAATATACAACTAGGTACAACTAAACACAACTGAAGGTAACAAGAGAACTAAAGAGACTAGAATTGACAACGATGACTAAAGACAACTAATAAACTAACGATATTATAAATAATAATTAACAACAGTTACGACGAGAGACTACAGATACACTAAAGCGAAATTATTGAGTATTAATGAATACATACTAGGAGGAAAATAAATTCAGCATTGCCTGGTTCTTGAATAGTATTTGTCGAAAGAGCTTTGTGTAAATATTTTAGCATAATACATGCGAAAAGCTCAAAAGTATATATAGGGCACCTTCCATTCGGCCAAAACGTTCGGCTTGTATTTCTGGAATTTTCCAGTGTCGAATGGAACAGCCTTTTCCACAACTTTCGGAAAAGAGGACAGCCTCGCGAGCTATAACCAAAAATTCGAACATTTTTGAGCGGGAATTTTTGTTCCATTTGATTTTCTTCTCAAAATTTCCGGAACTTTCTGTCGAATGGTTCGATTCTCGGAAATTTCACAATTTTCGGGTTTTCCAGAAACTTGCCATTTGCCCCCATGTTGTAAGCTGTGGGTTTTTGGTCGAATAGAATGCACTTATAATGATCTAGATTGGTGGAACATCACTCGAGCAATGAGGTAAAATGAAAGGAAACGTCTCGGCAATGAAGTAAAACTGAGCCAATATTAGAGTCAAATATATAAGTAAGTTCAGAGAAACATTCATTAGCACTAGAGCACTTTTTCCGTGGTTACATAGCCTCGTTTAAACACGAGGGTGGTTGGGAGAATTCGAGACAGTTATGCAACCCGAAACAGAGACGAGGGTTTGCAAAACTGTCCAGAATTTTCCCATCCCTCGAGAGTTTAGATGAGGCTATGTAAACAAGGTCTAGCTCTTATAAAATATTTCTCAAAAATACGCGAGAATCTAAAACGTCACAACCGTGTTTACATACTCTGATCTAAACACAGTAAACACACCTATCGACCAATGAGAGCGCGCGTATAGTATCTCAGTACCAGTTATTTTATATTTAACAAATAAAGAAGCCTCGACTGTGCTCTGTTCTGTTGTAAAGCTGGCTCAGGAAGCGGCAGAGAACGAAAGAAGAGTAGGGGGAAACACGGGACGCAGTCGAGTGTTTCTCCCTACTTCTTGAGTGCTCTATCGCTTCCTAAGTTCTTTACAACAGAACAGAGCACAGTCGAGGCTTCTTTTGATAAAGAATCCATTCAAGACATTGTTTCCCCAAACCATATTTTCATCTCAGCTTCTTTCAAATGATAGGTAAATGATGGGATCGATTTTACAGTTGTCACAAAACTGATAAAAAAAAACTTTAAGAGTTTATATGGTTTTGTGGGACGCTATCTCAACATTAGAGACATTTGTATGGAATTTGAACCATGTTTCAAGGTCTATAACTTTGTCTCTGTTCATTCTAAAAGCATCAAACTTGGTCACATGACTACTCTTAACGTGATCTTTTATGTGTTGGTGTCAGTTTATCGATTGGTTAAAATTTGAAACTAGCACCAGTTCCCTAGGCAATTTCGAAATGGCCTATAAGGAAACTTTATTATAAAATGCATGTGATATATAACAACATATCACGAGTATTTTTCAGCTCGTCGATTATAAGCCTTGACGGGAAACTTTGCGGCCAGATGTACGAGGACGAATCACTGGGAACATAGCACAAGTCTGAATCACTTTTTGATTTTTATCTTCGGACTAAATTTAGAATTGCAGCAGTTGTCTTACTCAGATAAGGATGTCAGCTGTTAGAGGTAAAGAAATTTTTTATGCGCCGGGAAGATGTGAAACGATGTAAGCTTCAATATATAAATTCACTCTAGACGAGATTTTACTCCAGTAAAAATGGAGAACTGGAGGCCCAGTCCACACTAATACGTTTTAAAAATGATGCTTTTTCAGTCCAAAAACCACCAAACGCTTCGTATCCACACCGCCGTTTCTGTGGCGTTTTCGCCATCCACACCAAATTGCTCGAAAACACCGATACCCAATACAACTGTCATTTTCGAATGCGCATGGATGTAAATGACGTTAGCGTATTTGAATTAAGGCATCCACTAGCTGTCCACTTTCATAGGACATTTCAAACTAATGACGAAACCATATGTTTATAAGCTCCGGCCAAACGATCGCAATATTTCAACGCAACATATAGTGTATACATTGTTGGGCGCAACATATAGCACGCGTTTGGCTAACTTGTTGCGACGTGTTGTGACATGTTGGGTGTTGTTGGAGCAAGTTTGACCGTTTTTCAAACTTGAAGCCCCGGCCAAACGATCGCAAAATTTCAGCCGAACACATGGCAACATTGTTGGGCGTAATATGCTGGGCGTTGTTGGCGCAAATTTGACCATTTTTCAAACTTGAAGCCCCAGTCAAACGATCGCAAAATTTCAGCCGAACACATGGCAACATTGTTGGGCGGAACGTGTTGGGTTTTGTTGGCTCAAATTTGACAAATAATGAAATTTGAACCATCATCACCCAACATATCGCAACACATCGCAATAGGGCGGCCAAACGCGCGCAACATTTTGCGCGCGCAATCTGTTGCGTTCAAATGTTGCGATCGTTTGACCGGGGATCAAGACGGCACAAAACTTCGTTTATTTTATCACGGTTCTTAGAAATTCTAGCGATGGCAAGCCCTAATGGTGCTGAAATAGCCCTTATTCTCGTTTGCATTACAAGTATAATCCATCGTGGAGGCGAAACAATTGCGGGCAGAAGCTACAAATTGCCTCACGTACATATTCGATTAATTAGAAAAAATTAACCTTGAAAAGGCTATTGCATCTGGTTGCTGCTTGAGCAATACAGTGAAACTGGCTACAAAAAATGTACCAAAAATTGGCTGAGTAAGAGACATTTTAGATAAACCCATTGTTTAAAAATTACATTAAAGCCTAATATAATTCAAGCTAGCCATAGAAATTGAAATTATTAGATATTTACAAAGTTGTAATTAGCTGGTAAACAATTTTAAAATAAGAAAAACTGGTAGCTATAAATATAACTTTGAGGCACTATTTCCCAATACGTCTTTGTTAAATACAGGATTTACAAGTTAAAAGGAAGCAAATTTCTATCGCGACTGCATTTGCATGTCCGCAAGAGCTTAAGTACTTCGTGTGCGATATTAAACGCAGAATCTTAAGTACTTCCGCTGAATTGCGGAGGAAATCCGCAAAATATAGAGCCTCTTAATAAAATACAAGCTCGACTTCGCTATTATTACAACTTCTCAAAGTGAAAGTATTATCAGCTTAAGGCATAACATAAGCTTGGTGTATATAATCCAAAGTAGAAATGTTAAATACATCCGTATTACGTTTTAACACAATAAATGCTAAGAGGTAATCTAACTGGGTGGGGTCCTATATCCTTGTATGTTTGCTTTCATGCACAGAAGTCGAGTGTGTTATCTAGACTTCTATGTTCACCTGTTTACGGTAAAGGATTTGAGAGCAAGATTATTTTATTCCTATACATATATTACAGCGAATGTTTTTTTTTTGCCTTTTATGTATTACCTGGCTATAAAGGTTGCCCATGAAATCGGTGTGATTATGAAAAAGCTAGCTCTGTGTTATCATAACACATTCGTTGAACGACTTTTACAACAACATGAACAAGATGAGTAGAACCGCCCAATCCGGAGATCGACTGCTGTACAAGAAACCGATTTTAAATTGAAGTAAAAACAAACGTCCCTTTATCAAAGGGAATGTCAGAAACAACTCAGTTTCGACAACCATTTTCTTCCAAAAAGGTGACGTCTTAAAAAGATTAAGAGACATCGAAAAAGGAATTCAATAGCACTGTCTATTTAGCTTCAGAGTACTGTTATCAGGAAATTCTCTATCAATAGCGATCTTTATTACAGACGGCTAGTTTTCAAGGCAATATCTTATCGATTCAAGAACGATTTCTGAAAGAAGCCTGTGTAACTTCATACAAAGAAAATAACCCTGAGGCAAGTGCGAGGAAGGAAATATCTATATGTCGACAGAGCTCTTTTTTTTTTTCTGCCTTTCAGACAGACTGAAACAAGCTTGTTAGTCTTATCGATTTCCAATTTGAGTATGTGCCAATAAAAGTGGAGAGAATTGGTTCCGTGCATGCCTGCAGGCTTGAGAGGATTTGAAAAAGAACAATTGTTTTTTTATGCGGAACCGCGGTTCTTTTTGGAAATACACTGTTTCATGGAAAGTATCCTAATTGAATTTTTCATGCGACATTCTTGTTTCTGAACAACCGGCCGCAAATGTACTTCGAGACGGTTTGTAAGTTACACTCCATGTCGGGAGCATGTCCTTAGTCTCATCTCTGCGTCAGGGTCTAATATGAAATTGTCAGCAATTAATGGCGTACCGATTCCTCTGTTTTAATGTCTAGTCACTCATGTAAAAAAAGCGACTCATTTCGGAAAGAGTAAATTGTCCATGCCGGAAAAACACTCGATTTAACTGATCTTCGTGGTAATCAGTTTAGGCTGACTACCAAGAGGTTTCTGATATAATCTTTTGCGCTTTGCCCTCGGCCGTTCCGAGATTCACTGAAAGACATGCTCTCCGAGATTTTGCAATATGAGATACTCCACAAATTATGAAGTTACGTTGAATGAGAGCTGCCAATAACAGAATAAACTGAAGTTAGTTTTTGGAATCTACACATTATTTTCTTCGATATCGACTGGTTCTTCAACATGCAGATAACCGTTTGTCTGTCTCGTTGTTGACCCGCGGGAGTGATTTGATCCACCGTCAATGTTACTCAAAGCCGTTACGTTCGAGTAACGGTTCGGTGGAGTCTTCTTGCGCTCCAGTCCAAAAAATTTCACGTATGTTTCTTTAAATCGCTTGTTGTGGAAGGTGTACAATGGCGGGTTGAGAGCAGAATTGAGGTAACCCAGAAGCAAGAACGTTGAAAACAGTTCTGTGGGAATCTTACTTGATAACGCTTCCCCGTGAAAAATGGCGACCAAACTTAGAACCGTGTGAGGCATCCAACAGAAAAAGAAAGCGGAAACAATGATTAAAATGTTTTTGGCGGCTTTCATGTTTCGTTTGAACCTCTTCTGCGATCTCTTGGCACGTCGTGTGATTTTCGTAACGTCTTCGGAAGACGTGGGCTCCGAAGGCAACAACTCCGGGGTTTTTCTGCCGTTTCTCTGAGAGAACTTCCTACTGTTGATGTTTCGCGCTATCATGAAGATTTTAAAATAAAGAAAGCACATTACCAGTAGTGGAAAAATAAAGTTAAGGAAAGAGCTGAGAACGGAGTAATCCATTGTTATGTTGAAATGACAAGCGTTGTGTTCGACGCTCATTGGCCTGAATTTCCAGCCCATGACGGGAATCAGGGCGAAGACCACTGAGTAAACCCAAAGGAGCACTATGACAAGGGCCGCTCGCTTTCGTGTCATAAAGGGGCTCTGTCGGTAACGACTCAAGGGATCCTTTAGGCTCTTATACCGGTCCACGCTCACCACAAGGAGGTTCCAAATGGACGAGGGCACGGTGATAAGGTACGCAGTTGTCCATGCCCGACAAAGGCCCTCGCTATGGGTCCATCTGGAGTCTGTTAGCTGTTGATCCACATCAAAAGGCATCGATAGAGAAGCAGTCAATAAATCACTGACGGCCAAGGAAAAAATGAATAACATCGTGGGAGATGATCGAAGTTGGCTGTTGACAAGGATAGCCACGCACACCAATATATTTCCAATGATGGTGACGATAATGATGAGTATTAGCACACTTGCTGTGAAGAGGTAGAAACTGCGCAGCGAACCAGTTGAACCGCCGGTATTGAAACTTGTTGTGCTAACAGTGTTGTTCAAATTCATGCTCTCGATTTCTAACAACTCCGGGCCAGAGCCCATCTATATTAGTCTGAATCAGTGCGAAATCGAATCAGCCCTGTAATTGCAATTATACCACGATAAAATCCTTGCCAAATGCCGTTTGGTAGCCTTCTAACTTTAAATGAACTACTGATGGTGTAGTTTAGAATCCTCAAAGGACAAAAAGGTGTATCTCCCCTATTGCTTCCTTTGTTTGACAAATCCTCCACTTATGTGAAGGAAACAACTGTTTTTCCATTCACCGGATAAACTTACTTTTCTTTCCCTTCTCTGACACCGAAAACAGGTGAATTCCGAAGAAGAGAAATCAATAAACAACGTGGATGAAAAAGTACATCTCTTACCGGAAACAAGCTTCTCGGCAAAGTTAAACCGATAAAAGTAACATTTTCACGGATCTAAGTACACAATATTTTGGTTGCAAAATTAGAGTTTTTACGTTAAGAAGTGAAAGCAGCGATTTCCTCGAGGGCAAAAAAATTTTTTTCAGATCGATGTCGACTGATCAGGCGCTAAATGAGAAGTTGGCGGTAGTTTTTGATGGGTATCTCGCTTTTATTGCGAGTTTTTCCCTCCCACAACCGGACGCAATTAAGTTTGGCTATAGAAATTGTCTCATGTAAACTTTCATCAGTGACTGTTATTGCAAACATAAGCCACTTTCATGGTGGTTTAAGACTCCAGGGTTGTTATCACAAACAATTAACTGTATGACACAAGTGGTCGCTAGTTTGTTTGCTGCTCTTGTTATTAAGCAAAGCTCTTCGAGTGAGGTACAGCGCTAACAATTATTAAAAAAAAAGTGCTTGATTTGATTGCGCCACCGTTGAATCAATCTTTTTCAAATGCCTCATGTTTGATTTGATGTGTGTCTGTACAACATATCAAGTTTACAGGCTATATTTCTCTAGATTAAAGTGAAATTCGCCGGGAATTCCGAACATTTTTGATCCGGGGGTTCTATTGCATCTAGTTTTATTAAAAAAAGTGTCATCGAGTTGACTGCAAAATGAAAAAGGCAATTTGGAAAATTTTCTGGAAGGAAATAAATTGTCGTGGGGAAAACTTGTAATTAATGGAGAGATCATTTAAAACGAGTTAGAAGGCTCTAGATCACAAATGTGACGTGTTTCTCCAAGTTTTTCGGAAAATTTCACGTCTATAGTGGCGCCGTGTCAATCTTTTTTCCATGAGCAGTTTATAGAAGGGTGAATTGAAATCTCTTTTCTTTGATTGTCGGTGAAATATTTGATGTTTGAAGTGACATGTCTTTGTTTATCAGTAAATGAATCTTGTCGGCCTCGCGCCAAGGGTCTCGATTTGTTTTTACAAAAAATTTGATATAATTTGGGCTATAAAATCCTCTCCTTATTAAATCTTCGGAGTAATAAAAAACGTTTTGAATACATTCTGATTTTGAGATCAAAGTTCAATGACAGTTCTTGGCATTACTTTTTGTTGCATGATCGAACAGGCGAATGCAAAATACAATGTGTTTCATGAAACGATCAAATTAAGTTTTCATTCGCTTTTAGCAAGACAGTTTTGCTGTGTTTTTCAGTCTTACTCGTTTTTCTACACCTGAGTCCAATTTTGTGACTGACTATTTGATCTGAATACATGTCCCTAAGTTACGCAATCTAAAATTACAGTTTACCAAGGTGTAAAGTACCAAGGGGGCGATAATCTTACCACTCAACAAGTAAACACTTCATTAATAAAATTTATTAACGGATACGAATGACAAAGCTCACGATTTGTTTCCAATTTTGCGACTAGAGGAAGTTAGTTTTTTTTAGAAAGTGATTTTTTTCTTATTGTTTTGCGCACTTTAACCTGGAAGTTTGACTCACATACAAGCATACAAGGAAGCCAAAACTGTGTATTATACTCTGTCCCAATAATTTGAGGTCACTTAAAGATAAGCCTGCGGCTCAATGTTTTTAATCACAAATTCGGCAATGACTCGACTTATGTCTTTGCACGCTCCTTCCAATAAGCACCCCATTTGAATAAACGCTCCCCACTGAGAAGTGCCCATATTCCAATAAGCGCAACCTTCTAGTAAGTGCCGCTTTGCGAAAGTGGCATTTAAAACATTGATCTACAGTAAAATAAAATAGGAAGTGTGCTTTCTCATCTTAACGCAATATTGGACATTATTACAGTTCTTGAGTTACATTATCTGTTGTTTTTCATCATAGAATTGTAGTACAATTCTCATTTTTGTTTTGTTTTTTTTTTTGTTTTTTTAGAAAGTATCCCGTCTCCAATAAGCGCTACTCCTTCCCCTTCTCGAGCTTCCAAAGATAAATTAGCGCCCCGGCTTTAAATTGAAAATTACGGTACATGTTTCTCAGTTCTTCAGTTGTTACTGAGTTAGCTAAAAACTGGCTGGATTGGGAAACTGGCAACTGCTCGGCCACGAAGTGTCGCGCGAAGGCTGGCGCTAAGTAAGGACAAGATGGCCGGCGGCTAGCCAATCTTTACCCCATTATGTTTCACTTCTTAATTTCTGTCCATCAAAGAAAGATACCATTTTCTTTCTTGCGCCACGTTAGATGTTTCAAGGTACGTTTTGTCTTGCATTGATTTATGAAGTTTCCAGTTTTAATCATTCTCTGATCACAAGAAAGATGTAGATCGTTACGAGTGTGAAAACTTTCAAAACTCTCCCTGCATGTGTAGCACTTTGTGCTTTTTCGTCCTATAGTAACGGCGGTCATCGTTTTTTCCGTTCAGTCCTTGCATAACTTGGTACTCCTGCTTGTATTTTTACGGGGTGTTCGTGTGCAGTGTTAAGAAAATCCGTGGTCACCTCTATTTACCATTGCAATTTACCACGTTAAGTCAGTTCCATCCCCCCTTTCCCCCTCCTGGCACCATCCCCCCTCTCCCCCCCCCCGCCCCCCTCCCCCCCCCCCCCCCCCCCTGAAGCCCCTTAAATTTTTCTACAATCAGCCAA
>Ga0126339_10004314_pt1 | contig 10485 bp, 10 predicted proteins | sample OrbTmetagenome_2_FD_92532 | JGI IMG/M metagenome (GOLD analysis project Ga0126339, IMG submission 92532) | Coral microbial communities from Petempiche,Puerto Morelos, Mexico - Orbicella T R C metagenome | ecosystem: Host-associated > Invertebrates > Cnidaria > Coral | place: Petempiche,Puerto...
AATAATGCCTACTCTACCCTTACCCTGTGTGCAAAGACTTTTGCTGGACAATAGGCAAATGAGAGATGCAGAGCCATCAAAGATGGCGGCTTGTTTGTTACTGCCTATTACTAGGGATTTCTGCCTGATAGCAGGTTGAATGATTGTACTGAACAACACAACGGAAAACATAGGAACATTTGCATAGGAACTTGGTAACATTGAACGATTTGGGGTATTCAAAATCACCAGATGACTTTGTACAGGTTATGCAAACCTAATGGAACACCGTTGAAATGGCAGGATAGGAATGTTGTTTGACAGTCAAGACACAATAACCCAGCTAAGGTAAACATATATATGTTGGTTTATGCGTAAGTCATGCTGATATTCTTGTGATATTTCGAATTGAAGTGATTTAATGACAAAAACATTGGTGTAGTACTTTTGGTCACGCATTCGTCTGCTGGCGTGATTTTTTTTTTTTTTGGTGTATGATTTGAATAATGTTTTTACGAGGTCTAATCATTTGCCCAAACTAAACGTTACATATATTGAAAGACCTATCCTAGTATAGTTAGAATCTAAAATCTTTTTGAATTCCAAGACATGGCACATGGTCAAAATGACAATTGTTTTCACCGACTGACGAACTCATCGTTGGAGAACACTTTGGTTTTGTTTACCGCTAAATAGTTGGATAAATCCAATCTTCTTGAGACTGTGCTTTTTTGGACAAGGAATAGTTCTGCAATAAGCTGGTTGTATTACAACTTTTCTGTGCTCAATAGTTGCAAAATGAGAATCATATGAAAATGGTCAATTTTCAGTCCAATTAGAACTCCTTAGATCACAGGCGGCCCAAGCTCACAATGCGAGGAGTTATTGTTTTTTTTAAATCTTTATGCGAATGTTCAGCACACGAAATGTGACACAGTTACCACAGACTTCTACTATTACATAACGACGAGTTTGGTTACACGAACCGTGACCTTCACCTTTCAGCATATGGTGGTGTTGTGTTACAACGGTTTGAATTTATAAAGGTTTGTATGGGGAAAAATGGTAATTGACATTATAACTGAAATTTTGATATTTTTTACCTCAATGCCTTGTTGTCTTTTCCATTGTCATCTCACTTCTCAGCTTGATCTGAAGCCTTTTAAGCGAGTAATCGCTGTTTGGTTTTCCTCTACTAAGAAAGAGTAAAGGCTACACACTCGATTCTAGACTGACCCCCACTCGAAGCAAAAAAAAAAAAAAACACTGAAATCCTGCCAGCTGCCCCAATTCCTCCGCAGAATCATAGTCAGGGGTTAAGCGCTCCCTTTCAGTTAAACTTCAAGCCAAATTCATCTCCACAGCGCACGATACAAAGCTCTGAATCGAAGAAAGCTAACCATCTAGAATCAGTGATCATGCTGCCGGGACCAACCATGGACACATTCGTAACCCGAGTAGAATGGTGGGCTAACAAATTGACCCTGCCCAGGGGAAGGGAGCGCACAGTTCTCGACAAGTCAGGTACTTTGCTCCATGGTTCCTTGGGAAGATTTTTGTCCAGGCCGCCGACAGAGCATTGTTATGACAAGCCAATCAAAGGAACGACTAGACATGTTTACAAATTTTGAAAAAAAAAATGCTTTGTTCGTGCCAGCAATCTCAATGTAATTGTTGGCTTGTCCGTGAAAGTTTTAACTAACTGTGCTTTGAAGGATGTCTTCGAATTTTAGATGGAAAACGTGGTAAGTAATATTCGCTATGTAAATTTTTAAATCACATTTTGTAATTCGCATACAAGGCGTTTCAAAGTTCTTTTTTTTTTTTAAATTTGTAAACAGGTCTAGTCGTTGCGCTCCCTTCCCCTGAGCAGGGTCAATTTGTTAGCCCAGCATTCCACTCGGGTTTCGAATGTGTCCATGGTTGGTCCCGGTAGCATGATCACTGATTCTGGATGGTTAGCTTTCTTCGATTCAGAGCTTTGTATCGTGTGCTGTGGAGATGAATTTGGCTTGGAATTTAACTGAAAGGGAGCGCTTAACCCCTTACTGTGATTCTGCGGAGGTATTGGGGCGTCTCGCAGGAAATACCAAGATATTTGAAGAAAAAAACTACATAGCGTTTTTACTTGTACTAAGGCCTAATTATATGCAACAGTAGGGCAAATTCTATTTTTCAAGCCTTACCGAACTATTTTTGATTCTTGTGGACATTGGCTCTTAAGGGACAATATTACATTTGTTAATTTAAGTTCCATCAGCGTGTGGTCAAAATTTAGAAGCCATTTTGAAAAGTTTTTCATTTGCTGTTTCACTCAAGGCACTTCAAGAAGGAAAAATAGCCGTGGTAAGAACAACCACTGTTATGACTCCTGTGACACAAGTCTTAGTGCCCACACATGTCACCACTCCAGGCACACTACAGATGGCAAAGATTGCTCCGGCTACCACAGCACTACCAACACAACAAACTACTGTTCTTCCAGTAAGCACACTAACTGGTGGGGTGCCTGGTACTCAGCCGTCATTAACCACAAAGACCATCCTTCCACAAACCACTTTACAACAAGTTCAGACACACAATGTGGTGATTAGCCCTGCTGGGAATATACAACAGTTACAAAGAACTGCAGAAGGAGGTGAGGCAATTCAGTTTTTCCAACTGAGTTATCAATTATACGGCTGAAAATAACACAAACAAATGAGTGATATTCATAGATTTGGAGTGGTAATGTTTCCATTCTCGGTTGGTCAAGCACTTAAACCATGAACCCCTGGCTCAGGAGAATGGGCAACCACTCCCTGTGTCATGAGTGTAAAGGGTCTGTCAATAAATTTTAGCTATTACTTTTACTATTCATTTAGGTATCGCCAATATTCTGCCATTGAGCTAATGCTAGTCATAGAAAAAGATTTCAATTACTTCCATATTTCAGCACCTGAAAGATATCAGTTTGTGAAGCAAAAAGAATGGCCCGGAAACAGAGAAACCCGGTTTACCCACCCCTTGTTTTTACTCCTTTTATGGCCTGCATGCTTCATTCTTGGGTCTGCAAATGAGAGAGAAAAATTGGTTCATAACTTATGTTACAGACCTTGCCTGTGATTAATATCATTATGCTTGTAAATTCTAACTGCAATGACGTAATTGAAATGCAGCCCAACTGAGAGTGACTTCACCTCAAGCAACCCATCTTCAAGTTACCCAAACACCTGTACAAACTGTTGCACCTGGTCAGCAGATAGCTGTCAGAAGTGTCGCACCAGTACGGCCAGCAACCGGAATCAAACCTGTGGTAACTGCCACAGACAGACCAATGCAAGGTGTGTTTTCCAAAACACATACCAGTTATGCAATGCTTCCGAGTGGTATACCATAGAATATCTTGCAAGTCACTTGTATTTCCTCAGTACCGTAAACACCAGCAGATAAGTCACACCCTTTTACTCAAAATTTCTTTAAAAATTGGGGATGCGGCTTGTCTGAAAGAACATCAGTTCTGGGCAATGTACTATAAATTTGCATAAGTTGACATTTTTTTTATTGTAAAAGGTCAGTATTAAACTGGATTCATACCACGTGTCATTGGTCTCTGTTTCTGTCAAGTCTTTGTTTTGTTGATACATTTTGATTTATATGTGCTAATGTAATTGTTTTTTTGAAAATAATGATGCACTGAAAAAGAAAAAAAACAGGTGTCATTTTACACCTCTACCTTCCCATAATGGCCGCCTCTCTTTTTTCCTCTGTCCCCAATATGGCTGTTGCGAAGAGGTTTGACTGTATTTTTGTATGGCATAACTATAAAATGTTGTGTTGGAATTGCAGACTCGAGTATGTGCGAGTATGTGTTGAAATGTTTTTATTTATACTGTAGTGGCTCAAGGTGTCACTCAGACTGTAACTATTCAGAGGCCATTGGTACCCAACAAATCACCAGTTAACATGCCAATAACACTGGCACCTTCTGGGACAGTATCTGCTGCTGTGCCGACTGGGGGCCATGTTGTTACCAACATTGCACCAGCACCCATAGCCTCAGGCGTATCTAAAGGAATCCACAATTCATCGCAAGCTGCTGGTAAGTTTGATAGAGTTTAAGCAAGGTAAAAGGCTGCGTCATTTACTTTTAAACCAAAATTTAAGATATTGATTTTAGGAGAGTCGGATGGCATAGTGGTGAGAGCGCTTGTCTACCACTAATGTGACCCAGGTCTGATTTTGACCAAGTGCCATATGAGGGTTGAGTTTGTTGTTGTTTCTTGTCTTACTCCTGGAGTTTTTTTCTTTGGGTACTCCATTTCTCTTACTGCTCAGAATACCAACATTTCCAAATTCAACCTGGATAGAGGACCTCCATGAAAACCAACCAGGGCTGATGTTGCTCTCTCTCTCTAAATATTGTAATATATTTATTTATTTATCCCTTGTGTGTCTCTTGTGATTAGCGATGGTGATTTCTTTGGTTGGTTTTATGACACCCATTGGGAAACTGCTCTAAATGAATTTTAAACATATTGGCATGTCAAACCGGTGATAATTTCTAGGTGCAGCTATGAGAGGAGACAGTAGCAGTCCGTCACCAAACCAGGTTCTGACTAAAAGACGACTACAAGACTTGCTTCATGAAATTGATCCTCGTGAACAGATGGATGATGATGTCGAGGATGTGAGTTTATAAGTTATTTTTTAGTTCTGGGCGAGGGGTGGTGGCAGCTGGGATACTTGGAGAGGAAGAGTCAGAGTGGTGTACATGAAGCCACAATTTTAGAGACCTTTTTAGCCTGGGAGGTTTGTTTTCCCGTTACAGACCACATGATATTCTTTAAAGAATTGTTCTTTTATCCATTTAAAAATTATGAATTCATATACATGTACACATGTCTCTTTGAAAATTTGAAAGCAAAAATTCTCTAGAGTATCATTTTATGGTCTAAAACTGGGGCAACAAACTGCCCAAGTTAAAAAGGTCCATTTCCCTATGAGTATTCTCTATTTCACTTTCACTTTTCAAGGGATTACATGTATGTTGGCACCACCGATTGCTTCACAACTACCCTCCTATTTTTTGTTGTTCTCGACCACACTCTTAGCCTGTGAGCAGGTTCTTTGTGGGAAAAGGAAAAGAAAGAAGGAGAGGTAAAGATCCTGCTCGTAGGCTCCGTCACTCTTGGAAGCAGCATACCCTGCTATCTCTACCCTTCTTATTTTACCCATGTTTTAAAATCATTATAAAGCGCTATTGGATAGCGATAGAAATAGCGCTATATAAATACAGTATTATTATTGTGTAGTTCCAGAAAATATCCATACCTCCCCCACGGAAGGGATTTTTTTCTAACACCCCCCACCCCTCTGGAAATTCCAGATACGCTTCATACGTTTCTTTAAAATTTTGGTCTCACAGAACCCCCACCCCCAGGAAATTCCAATCCCTTCTGTGGGGGGGAGTATGGATATTTTCTGGAACTGCACATTATTATTATTCTTTTCTTCTTCTCCTCTCCTTCCCATTCACATGGTTTCTTTCTTTCCTTGGGGTACTTACTAGACCATGAGATGTTGTGTTGAGACCATGCAACTTCCGTTCGTGAATCTCTTTTCTGTTGAGTATATCCTCATAACCACACTGAGACAAAAAACGTCATCCCCCTCCGCCCCCACCACCTCACAAATCCCCAAACAAAATTTTGTACAATGTATATTTTTTAAACCTCATCCAGTCTTAAAGGCAACTAAAGAGGGATAATGCTAGGTCTGTGTGATCTATAAATTTTACTTAGCAGCTTGACAAGTCACTGTAAGCTTGGTATTGATAAGTTCTTAAAGAACTGCTCATGAAATAAAACAACTCACGGTTTGCTGGCATCTTCTGTTACCTTTTGATACTTTCTTCAAGTGAAATTGAAGGCTTATGGCCGACTGCTTTCCTTGTTGTAGTTGTTGCTGCAGATTGCAGATGACTTTATAGAGAGTGTTGTCACAGCTTCATGTCAGATCGCCAAGCATCGGAAATCCAACACGCTAGAAGTGCGGGATGTACAACTACACCTAGGTTTGTACTCTGTTGGCATTACTGTCATTTAATTTTTACTTAAAGCCGAAGGCCTTGTACTTTTTTCCTTTTGCTTTTGTGTTTGATATTTTAGACAGCAAAACAGGAAGGATCAATTTAGTCCACGGTTTGTGCACGGCTTGAAAGATCTTTACAAACGAAGGGAATTTGGCGCTCGGTAGGCCTTTAGCATGAAAGTTAGATTTAGCTCAGAGGGTACTTAATTTGAGTAGCTCAAGAGAGGGCACTTATCCGGGACACATATGTCATTTGCCGGCTGGAAGGTTCGCGCAGTGAAAAACTGTGACTGAGATCTTTAGGAATGCTGGACATTTCTGAAGCAGCCAAACCACAAACCGTGAACTTGGCTAAGCCTGCTCTAACTCTTCTGAGCTGAAAAGACAAATCATTCTGTACTTAAAAATAGACTTCACTCTGTGATTTGGGCACGGACATCGGATGATACTGTAGCGCACTCTTGTCAAAAGACAGGACATTTTTGGAATGTACGCTGTATTTTTTGGAATGGGCACTGTATTACAAAAACCCGTCCAAATGGGGAGCGTTTAACTGAGGGGCGCTTATTGAAAAGAGGGTGCTATTACAGCATCATTACGGTGCTGTATTAATTACGGAATGCCGTGTGTGTCGTTTACGTTTTAGAAAGGTGTTGGAACATGTGGATTCCAGGATTTGGCAGTGATGAACTTCGACCATTTAAGAAACAGGCAACAACAGAGGCTCACAAACAGGTCAGAACAACAAGATCGTCAAAACAAATTTACGCCTTGTTTAGGGTGTCTCGATACAGTTTTTTCTGAACCATGCCAAGCATTTTCAGTCGGCTTTTGAACAGTCTTCCCTTCGTCAGATCAATGAGAAAATTACACCAGTGGTTGGAAATGGATTGAAGTTTGGTAAAATGTACTTTCTTTTTTAAGGCAATCACTATTCCCATGGAAACCATAACCAAAAAAAATTGCAAATCGGTAAAAACGTGAACAAAAATAAAATGACGACAGAGATGATGTCGTGTCTGTTAGGGGCTAGAATTCTCTCAAGGCTAATTTCCACAAACCAGTTTATTGACCTGCCTTGTCGCGCATCGTAAATCGAAGGAAAATAAGGGCGTCTAAAGATGAATCTAATGCAACCGCGACTTCAGTCCAACTTGTCGATCAGATTCGAAAAAATCTCCAGCAGCCGTACAGATACTCGTGCTTCGAGCCCGAGTTTGTGAATGAAAACGCTACCAGCAAGAAAAAATTGACTTGAACTGACTCTTCTTTTATGTACTAGTTTGTTTAAATCTTCAAGCGTGTTATAGGTGGCTGACTACAAAATACATCTACCGTACACATACTGATCATTCATGGCTGAACACTTACTGTTTCGCTCTCGGATTAACCTTGCCCATCAAAAAAACACAGCCGAAATTAATGCGCGAAGATCTTTATTTAATGAAAATTAAGCCGAACCATGGAAACAATATTCTGGAACTTTTTATGGATCACTTTCAAGATTTCCTACAAAATCCCCGGTCACTCTTGTAGGTCGGCTATCCTCTCCCCCTCTCCCCAGGGTATTCTGTGTCCATGAGTTGTTCATTATCTCTTTTCTTTATTTACAGAGGTTGGCATTAATAAGGAAATCAATGAAGAAATGACGTACAGGGAGAGAATCCCTAAGCTGTGTTATTTTGTTAACGAGACTGTTATTTATGACTGCCTGCAGGCTACAGATGGCTTCATCGTGTGTCGTCGCCAACAGCAATCAATGCAATGGCTTTTAATATTTTTTTGGATATCTTGGAAACCCTATTTTATTAATGCTTCGCGTGTACCTGCGTCCTATTTTTCATCCATGAAATAATTCTGCTTTACTTGGGATTGCTCATACGCGTAAACAGGACAGTGGCAGAGGATTCAAGGCATGTACACAGTGGACACTCCAAAAACGAACTTGTAAAGATTGAATGAAATTTAAGGAGCTCAGTTACAGCATTTTGAATTATTTTGGCCACGTACAAGATTGCTTATAAATGAAAGGAAACCTGAAAATAATAGTTAACTAAGATAGAAAAACACCCAAGAGATAGTAATAAACCACAAAGAAACAAGGATGGGTAAGGATGGAGAAGATTGACACGGATTACAAACGACGAACTTGAAAAACTTTGGCTAAACTTTTCAAGATACGCAAACCATGACGTACTCCTTTAAAGACTCTATAGCTATGCCATAACTAAGCTCATTCTTTGGATGGATATGTTCTGGTTCAATTTTGCCCTTGGCACAGTCTGGTATTCTCCTTTGTTTTATATTCATTATCATGTATTACCATACACCAGAGCACAGGAAAATACCAAATTGTACCAAGGATAAAATTGAACCACAACAGTTTCTCTTAACTCATGAAGTGCTTTGGATCGGACCCCAGGAAAGAGAACCACTTGTTTTCACTGGCGGGTACTCCACGACATCAGGGTATCAGGGAATATTGCAAATCAGCAATACAGATTCTATCAGAGACGAACAGTAACCCATGCATCCTGAGTGGGGGCTTCCCTGTCCTGGGATGTTGGTTACAAATTTTGAATAAAGGCCTACATCATAAAAAAATCCATTTTTTGGACGAGCCAAAGGTGGTGTTTGCCCCTGGATAAGAGGGGTAACAGCTAGATCCTGTTTATTTTCGGCTTAACTTGAAAACTTTCCGAATCCAGAATTTCTATTACATGCACATACCAAAGCGAACGTTTGAAATAAAACACACTAAGTGGTGACCAAACGGGATTTTTAACCAACAAACCAAAAAGGTAACCAAGATTCTCCGCTTGTGGCCATTGGGCGTCGCCCCGCCCCGGTCCCAGTTATATTATACCATCGGGTGCGACGTACTAATTAGCAGTCAAATTTAGTCTGCGAGAAACAAAGTACTGGGTACAGGTTTGCGATCCATGCCTGGTTGGGACCTGAACCCAAGAGCACTTTACATCAGCCTGGCGCCAGGATGATATTGTACTTTATGTCGCTTAGCAACAACTCTGGCGAAAACCGCGGGCTCAACCATACTGGGACCTTCCCTACTGGACTCCCCAGGGTCATTTTAATGTTTAAATCGAAGATGGTGGCCGTCGCCTGAAAGACCCGGGAACGCGGCGAATCCTAAGAATTTTATAGATAACGTTCTTTAACTAAATAGAAGCTTTATTACTAAACTCGTTTCAGTTCAAAGAATTTATAGTCAGAATGAAATTTGAAATGCACTCTGGATGTTATCAATAATTTCTATTAGACTTGTGAACAGTGCAATCCGTGGAGTGTAAATAAATCAGAGAACTGTGACAGTTTCAACAATGAGGAATTTTTCCAGCTGTAAAAGATCGTTCAAATTTTCGCGAGCGACTTTGGCGCTTTTTATACAATATGACAGGAGGAAAATGCAACCAGCCAGGACATGAAACGAACCCGCCACATAGAAGGTGAGAACATACGATCCAGACAAATCGGCAAGAAAACCTGCGGAGGGAAAATATCAAGAGATGAACAGAATTACCTCAGTATTCAGACTTCGATTCAATGCAGTTTCAGGTACAGAATGCAAGTGATATCATATATCCTTACATCCATTCTACAACTCTAACCCTTTATCGGCGAATTTCCTTGTTTAATCAACCCTTCGTTTTAGAAAGTGTCATGTTCACGTGTTTAGTCACGGAAACGATATGAACGGAAGAAACAAACTTATCATTTGTTGCTAAGTAACGTGAACTGTTTACACCAGTCTTCGCGTGACGCGAGAGGAAACATCGCCGCGCGAGGGCGAGACTATTCATCCCACGCGTTCTCTCACGTCATACCGACGGACTAAGAAAAGAGAGGGCTGCTGAAGTCTACCTCAGTCAGGAATAAGAAGCCACATACCTCCAAAGGGGGGACCCACAGCTAATGCAATCGCTACACAAAAATGAAAAAACCCGAATCCTTGAGACCGTTGTTTCGCTGAGAGCGTTGTCATAGCTAAGATGTTCATTGAGGATATTATAGCACCGTCAGCGACTCCATAGGCAACGTAACACATCAACAGCTGCTTGTAAGAGTACAGGAGGGTGCTCAATGCTGCAGTGGCTCCAGCTATAAACACCGCCGTTTGCATGATCCACTTGAGATGAACCCCCTTCATGTCGCACACGTAACCGGTCAGAGCTCTGATAAGGACACTGGTGATTCCGTTCCAAAAGTACATCATCGACGTGCGCTTTGCGTCTATGCCCCGTTCTTGACAATATCGAGCCTGTGTGGAAAGAATGGCCATATGATGACATCAAAGTATAACATTTTGGTCGTGTGAGCAAGAGTCTCTTGTCATCTACTTGTTCGCACTGAAACGGGGATGAAGCAATCGTTGAATTATCCCGCAAACATTTTTACGATCCTTGTACAGCACCT
>Ga0126339_10004315_pt1 | contig 10484 bp, 7 predicted proteins | sample OrbTmetagenome_2_FD_92532 | JGI IMG/M metagenome (GOLD analysis project Ga0126339, IMG submission 92532) | Coral microbial communities from Petempiche,Puerto Morelos, Mexico - Orbicella T R C metagenome | ecosystem: Host-associated > Invertebrates > Cnidaria > Coral | place: Petempiche,Puerto...
GCTGGCGGTGTTTCATCACGACCCGGACCACGACGACGCTTTCATGGGGCGCCTCGAGGACGAGATCCGTCGCGCCTGGCCCGAGGCTCTGGTGGCTCGGGATGGCATGGAGGTCACCCTCCGCCCCTGAACCAGAGACGAGGCTATGGTGCTGTTTCTTTAAAAAACAGTATTTGGAAGAATTTTCTTCATGTCCCGTGTGAAGTCGAGCGCGGTCGCGTGTCCCGGCTCCTCGGGTAACGGAGTGACTGATGCCCGCGCTAGATGCCGCCCCTGATCAAACGACGATTCCCGATCCCGAGACGCTCTACCCCGTGGCTGGCTTCAAGGGAACGGTGCAGTTGAGGCCGTTGTTGACCCACCGGCCGCCGCCCGCCGGTAGACACACCGTTCACGTGGGTGCGTACAGCTACTATAGCGACTTCCAGGACCCTCTGGCGTTCTTTGAACGGAATCTGTGCTATCACTTCGGCTATGCTGGGGTTCGCTTGCGCATTGGTCGCTTCTGTGCCATCGCACACGGGACAACCCTGATGATGGCCGACGCCAATCACGCCATGGTCGGACCCAGCACGTTTCCGTTTCCCATCTTCGGTGGGGCCTGGGCGGAGGCCATGCCCATGCATGCCATGCCCTTTCCATCGCGCGGCGATACGGTCATCGGCAACGATGTCTGGCTGGGCCACGAGAGCCTGTTGATGCCCGGTGTGACGGTGGGCGACGGCGCCATCATCGCCGCTCGCGCGGTGGTCAGCCGTGATGTGCCGCCGTACGCGGTGGTGGCCGGCAATCCGGCGCGGGTGATGCGCATGCGGTATTCAGATGACGAGATCGCCCGGCTTTTGGCTCTCGCTTGGTGGGACTGGCCTCCGGAGGCCCTGGTACGCGCTCTGCCAACCATTGTTCACGGCGACGTCGCAGCGCTGGAAGCCCTGGCCCCGTGACCGCTCAGCGGGGCATCACGCGTACCGACACCCGGCGATTGATATCCTGGTTGTTGGGCAGCGGGTTCCCTTCAGGATCGCGATTGGGGACTTTGGGTGCGGTGTCGGCCAACCCCACCGCCCGCATGCGCTGGCTGGGCAGGCCGATGTCCTCAAGGAAACGCACCACGCGGGTGGCGCGGGCGGCCGAAAGCTCCCAGTTGGAAGGGAAGGTCGCCGTGTTGATCGGTGTGTCGTCGGTGTGGCCCTGCACCTCGATCTGGAAGTTGCGGTACTTCATGGACCCGAGGGTGACCGCCATGCGTTCCAGGATAGGCACCGTTTCCTCGCGCAGTTCCGCCGAGCCGGGCTTGTAGAACGCGGCGCTGGCGAAGTCGATCACCAAGCCCTGCTGGTCCACGCCCAGGCCGACCACGTCATCAACCTTCATCAATTCGATCGCGGCGGTGATGTCATTGCGCAAGGCTTCGATGGGGCGCTCGATGTCGCGCTGACCGATGCCCTTGGCCATGCCCGCCTTGACCTGCTCGAACAGAACCGGGTCGACCTTGGAGATCGCGGCCAACAATACGAAGAAGGCAAGCATCAGGGTCGCGATATCGGCGAAGGTCGTCAACCAGTCATCTGGAGACTCGGACCTCGGTCTTTTTTTCGACCAGTGCTGACCCTGGTTGTCGAACATAATGCCGATGCCTTTTCGCCTGTCACCGTGTTGTGACGTCAGCTCCGCGCGTTTCGAGGGCGCATCATGCTGTCGATGCTGAAATGCAGGGCCGGGTCAAGATAGCTGTTCATCTTGTCCTGGATGTAGCGCGGGCTTTTACGCTCGGCCAGCAGCGCCAGTCCTTCGGCGAGCAAATAGTTCCGGAACCTGACGATTTCCTCGCGCTGCTGTACCTTGTTGGCGGCCGGCAGGAAGATCAGCCGCGCCGACAACACACCATAAAGAGTGGTGACGAGGGCCACAGCCATCCCCGGCCCAAGGGAGGACGGATCCTCTCCCATGTTGTCGAGCATGATGATCAGGCCGACCAGGGTGCCGATCATGCCGAACGCCGGGGCGGTCGAGCCCATGTTGCGCAGGATATCCGAATAGACGGTGTTGCGCTGGAACGTGGTTTCCACGGTGTTGGCCAGGATTTCCCGCACCTCTTGCCCAGTGTAACCCGTGATGACGAGTTCAATCCCGTAGCCCAGGAAACGGTCCGTCTTGCTGGCGCGTCCGGCGTCGGTTTCCAGGCCCGGCAAGCCACTCTTCTGAATGACATATCCCCAGCGGATCACGCGTCCCACCTCGTGGGTCAGGATGGCGCGGGTGACCTCATGCGTGAACAGGATTGAACTCATGACGCGGAGGGATTGGACCACATAGCGCGGCTCGAAGGAAATGAAGGCCGCCGCCAGAGTCCCACCCAACACCATGATGAAACTGGGAAGGTTGAGGAAGATGAAAACGTTGTCGGTGCTCAGAACGATGGCGCCGACGAACAGGCCAAATCCGAAGATCACACCCAAGATGGTCGCGAAGGACATGCGGTTGGTTTCCCTTGACCAACACACCGTGCCCCGGTGCGCTGCCGGATTGCTGGCGGGCTCGATCGCGTCTCCACGAGCTTCGAGCGCCCCCTTTTCGCCTCATTAACACCGAACCCCCGCGTCAGGGCAAGGGGCGAAGTCTTTCTAAGTGCTGAAGAGGAGCGTGATCGGGTTGACACGTGGGCCTGATATTGGCGGGTTCAATAACGATAGATACCACTTTTTCGGGCGCGAGCCAACGCGGTGCCCACACCTCTGCGGCAGGACCGGCAACGGAGGGATATAGGGTTTTCTGCAAGGCAAGGTGTGCTGCCGATGGCGATTGAGGTATGCTCGCGAACGATCCGCGTGGATGGATGAGCGGGCAGTACGCCGACCCGTCGACAACGCCTGGTGAGACGATCCGCGCCCCTCCTGAACGCGAGGGTACAAAGGACCCCTGATGCACGGCCTCGCTCCGCCCAACGAATCCCTGTTTCATCTAGATGCCGGATTGGGGTCAGCCCTGTTCGTCCTCGTGTTTGTATGGGCTGTCCATGTCTGTCGCGGCAACGTGATGGAAACCAAGGCCGCTGGCTGGTGGGCGGTCGCCTTTCTGATCTCATTGGTCGAGCACGTCCTCGCGGCGACCATGGAGTATGTCGACGGATCCCTGCTTCACGGGTATCTGCATGGGTTTTCCCTCGTGCACACCCTTGAACCAATCCTGCTTTACGCAGGCTTGCGGGCCCTACATGGCCGTGATGGCCCCGGCGTGATGATGCCGACCATGATCAGCCTCGGTGTTGGTTGGGTTGGGGCGGCCATGGTGGCAACGCTTTCTCTGCCTTGGGTGTTGGCGCCTGTTCACCTTTTGCGCGGGGTCATGCTGTTCATCTTCGCTTACATGGCGTGGCGATCGGTCGGCAAGACGATGGAACGGCCACTGCCATCCGGCATTCTGTCGGCGGTCGCGGCGGCCAACGCGGTGGTGGCCTTCGCCGTCGCGGCGGCCATCGGCTTGGGCGCCGAAAGCTTGGTGATCCTGGCGATGCTGGAAGCGACGCTCTACGGACTGCTGGGGCTGGTCCTGGCGATCCGGCTGTTGGGCGGGCCTGGAGCGCTGGCCCGCCGATCGAGGCAGCCGGTGTGGCCCAGGGATGTTCTGAACGCCCTCGACGCCGGTGTCCTGGACGTCGATGCGGATCGCAAGGTGACCTGGGCGAATCAGGCTGCGGCGACTTTGTTTGGGGTTCGTGATCCGGATGGCCTGACGGGCGTGACGCTCGAGACGCTGTTGCCGTCCTGGGGCGAGACGCCCCCGGACGCACGGTCATCGCGCCATGATGTCCGCGTGATCGAGGGACGAGACAGGCGGGGTCAGGCCCTGACCGTTCGAGCGACATGCCTCGGCTCTCTGGCTGGCCTTGATGGCGGGGCGCCGGCCGGGAACGACGATATGCTGGTGCTCGTTCAGACGCCGGACCTTTTGCTTGAGCGGGACGCCGCCAGCCTGGTCGCCATGGCGCGGTTGTTTCAGGACATGGATCGTCTGGTCCGATCCGGCGAGTCGCAGCAAGCCATCTGCCGGGCGGCCTGCGTATTGTTGGCGGATCTGACCGACGCACCCACCGTTTGGGTGGCCATGGGATATGATCGGCATAGCCTACGCCTGATCGCGGCAGCGGGTGCCGACAGCGTGCTTCTGTCCGATCAGATCGGGCGACCGCTCACGCCGTTGCTGCGCAGCCTTGTGGATCCGGCGCTGGACCTGGGCACCCCGCAGGCTGTTCCCGTGGGGGGGCCGGACCCGGCTGCCTTGCTGGTGACCGAGGCGTCCCAAGCGGGGGACGCTTCGGGCAGGGGGGGGGGCGACACCACGGCCTTTGGAGACTCGGGGTCTCCAGGCGGTGTCCCGCAGGGGCCGGCCGCTGTGGCGCCCATGGTCTGTTGCGGCCGGATGGTTGGCGTTCTCGTGGTGCACGGCCGGTCGGCGCCCCCTGACCGACTGGTGCGGTTGCGGGCCGAGGCGGTGGCCCAGCATCTGCTAACCGCCACGGATGCCGCTCGGGACACGGCGTTTCTGCGGCTACAGGCCCAGGCCATGACGGTGGCCGCCAACGCGACCCTGATTACCGACCGTGACGGCACCATCGTTTGGGTCAACGAGGCCTTTAAGGCCTTGTCGGGTTTTTCGGCCGCCGACGTTTGCGGCCGGACGCCGGACATGCTGACGTCCGGGCAACAGGACCCCGAAACCAGCGAAGAGATGTGGTCAACGGTCCGAACGGGCCGCAACTGGGACGGTGAGTTGGTGGAACGGCGCAAGGACGGCACCTTGTACACGGTGCGCCAAACGGTAACGCCACTCAGAGAAACCGATGGAACCGTGACCCATTTCGTGTTCGTGCACGAGGACATCACCGACCACAAGCGTGCTGAGGAACGGGTGCGCTACCTGTCCAACTACGACACTCTGACGCGCTTGCCGAACCGGACCTTGTTCCGCGATCGCCTCTATCAGGCGGTTCAGCATGCCCGGCGGACCCAGGGCACGGTGGCCGTGTTGTTTGTCGACTTGGCCCAGTTCAGCCGCGTCAACGACACCATGGGGCATGATGTCGGTGACCAGATTCTCATGACCATCGGCTCGCGCCTGAACGCCGCCGTTGCCGAGGAGGTGGACACCGTGGCCCGCATGGGGGGGGATGAGTTCGCCATCATTCAGACCGGGCGGTCCGGGGCCGAGTTGGCGGCGAACCTCGCGCGCCGGGTGGCGCGGATCATCGAGACTCCGGTGGAGGTGGGACAGCAGGCGGTGAGTGTGCGCGCCAACGTGGGCATCGCCATGTACCCCGACGATGGCCCCGATCCCGACAACCTGATCAAGAACGCCGATCTGGCGATGTATCGAGTCATCCGATCAGAGGGAGAAACCTATCGCTTCTATTCCAACGAAATGAACGACGATGCCCAGGCGCGCCTGGCCTTGGAGGCTGACTTGCGCCGCGCTCTGGAGCGCCGGGAACTGGTCAACTACTACCAACCGCAATACGACATATCCGGCACCCTGGTGGGCATGGAGGCGCTGGTGCGATGGTTGCATCCGACGCGCGGTTTGGTCTCGCCCGGTGCCTTCATACCGGTGGCCGAGGAGTCCGGCCTGATTCTGTCGCTCGGGGACCGGGTGTTGCGGCAGGCCCTGGCGGATGTGGCGGCGTGGCGCGCGTCGGGGCTGCCATTGGTCCCCGTATCGGTGAACATCTCCGCCGCTCAGTTCGCGCAGACCGACTTGGTGGATCACATTCGCGCCGCCCTCGAGCAGCATGGCTTGCCGCCCGATGCGCTGGAATTGGAACTGACGGAAAGCATGCTGATGCGCGAGGGCGAGGTGGCCATCGGCTTCCTGGGGCAACTGGCGGACCTGGGTATTCGCATTGCCATCGACGACTTCGGGACGGGCTATTCGTCGCTCAGCTATCTCAAGCGGTTCCCCGTCCATAAGTTGAAGATCGACAAGGCGTTTGTGCGCCACGTCAATGACGACACCAACGACACCATCATTGTTCGCGCGATCATCAACCTTGGACACAGCCTCGGGATGTCGGTGGTCGCCGAGGGCGTCGAGACCGAGGAACAGTTCGACTACCTGAGAGGCGAGGGCGCCGACGTGGTGCAGGGCTTCCTGTTCTCCCGGCCGTTGCCCCATGAAGAGATGGAGCGGGTCTTGCGGGTGGAGTTTGGCCGGTTGTCGTCGGCGTCGGCACGGGCCGCACCTTGACTGGGTGTCGGCGCTACCCGTTGGCGCCCTGGGTCGGGTATCCGCGCGCGCGCCAGGATGACATGCCGCCGCCAATCACCGACAGATCGCGAAACCCCGCCTTTCGCAACAGGCGGGCCGCATGGGCCGCGCGGCTGGAGGTCTGGCAGACGACGTAAACTGGCGTGTCCAGGCAGTCTTCCAACTCGCCCTTCAAGTGCGTGATCCGCGACGGCAGTTGATCGAGCGGCAGGTTGATGGATCCGGGCACATGGCCGACACGGCCGGTGAACTCGCCGCCGTTGCGCACGTCCAGGACAAGAACGTCGTCGCCTTGGTCCAGGCGTGCCTTCAGGGTCTCGACCCCGACGAAGGGAACGCCGGCTAGCAGACGGGGCAGTTGGCGCAGGACAACGACCGCGCCGATGCCGATGACGATGGGAAGCCAGATATCAGGGGCAAAGAGGGCGGGGACGTCCACGGCTGTGCTCTCGGCTTGGAAAAGAGGCGAGCGTGTTTCGGGGAGGTAGACAAGCCAGCGATCCCTGTCAAGGTGGCCGCGCCATGGACAACGCCCGTGGATCGGCCTACATGCTCCCTCATGACACATCCAAGCACCGCATCCCGTATCCGCATCATTGGCGGTGGTCTCGCTGGCAGCGAGGCGGCCTGGCAATGTGCGCGCCATGGCCTGGCCGTCGAACTGTTGGAAATGCGCCCGTTGCGCGCCACGGAGGCCCATGTCACCGACGGTCTGGCGGAACTGGTGTGCTCCAATTCCTTTCGCACCGATGATGCCGAAGGCAACGCGGTCGGCTTGCTGCATGCGGAGATGCGGCGGCTGGACTCCCTGATCATGGCCTGTGCCGACGCCCATCGGGTGCCGGCGGGCGGGGCCCTGGCCGTGGACCGCGAGGCCTTCTCGCAGGCCGTGCAGACCCGCCTGGAGGCCCACCCCGGGGTCACCGTGACACGAGTCGAGATCATCGGCCTGCCCGATGCCAACGCCGGTCCGGTGATCATCGCCACGGGGCCTCTGACCACCGCCCCTTTGGCGGAGGCCATCCGCGCCGAGACCGGGGAGGCGCATTTGGCGTTCTTCGATGCCATCGCGCCGATTGTGCACCGGGACAGCGTCAACATGGACGTCGCGTGGTTCCAGTCCCGTTATGACAAGGGTGACGGTGCCGACTACATCAACTGTCCGCTGGACCGGGCGCAGTATGACGCGTTCCTGGATGCCTTGCTGGCGGCCGAGGCCGTGGCTTTCAAGGCGTGGGAGGGCACGCCCTACTTCGAGGGATGCTTGCCGATCGAGGTGATGGCCGAGCGGGGGCGCGAGACCCTGGCCCATGGCCCCATGAAGCCGGTGGGCCTGACAAACCCGCGTCAACCCGACCGCAAGCCTCATGCCGTGGTGCAACTGCGCCAGGATAACGCCTTGGGAACGCTTTACAATATGGTGGGTTTTCAAACCAAGCTACGGCATGGTGAGCAGGCGCGGATCTTCCGCATGATCCCTGGCCTGGAGCGGGCGGAGTTCGCTCGTCTGGGTGGCATCCATCGCAACACATTCCTGAACAGTCCGCGCGTGCTGGACCCGGTGCTGCGGCTGAAAAGCAGACCGCATATCCGGTTTGCCGGTCAGGTCACCGGCTGCGAGGGCTACGTGGAAAGCGCCGCTGTTGGCCTGCTTGCCGGGCTGTTCGCCAGCGCCGAAGAGCGAGGTGTGGAGCCCCTGGTGCCGCCGGCGACAACGGCCTTGGGCGCCCTCTTGGCCCACATCACCAACCCGGCCCATGCGGATACGTTCCAGCCGATGAACGTCAACTTCGGCCTGTTCCCCGCCTTGCCGCCGGAGATGACGCGGGTGGGCAAGCGCAAGCTGCGAGGGCGGGAGCGCAAGGCTCAGTACGGCCGCCGCGCGGCTATGGACCTGGCGACATGGATCGACCGGCTCCCGGCTGCGCCTGCGGCGGCGTGACGGTGGCAAGCGATCACCGCGCCGGTATGCAGCGTCCGCCCGGATAGGCGGAACTGCCCTCCAATTTCTGGCACAAGCGCAGATCGGCGCCATCCTCGGCGCCACCACCACGCAACCAGATGCGCAGGTCCTGAAAGGTGAAATAGGGCACCATCGTTGGCCTATTGGCCATCATCGCCTTGCCGATGTCGTTGATTCTGGTCAGGCAGGTTTCGGTCACAAGCGTCATCTCTGGGTCGTGCGTCCGGAGCATGGCCGTCGAGCGCCGGTTCGCGTCCTCGCAAAGAGCCCGCGAGTCGTAATGAAAATCCACGAGATTGTAGTAGATTCCGTTGGCCATGCGGAACTTCTGGTACCGATGGATATCCGGAGTGCTTTGCGCCCAGGCGCCGCCGCTCGCGCCGATCACGGCTATCGCTGTCATCATGATGATGCCATGCGCGCACCATGACTGAAAACCTGAGGCCGGCCTCATGCTCGAGGCCGGCGCCCGCGATGATTTGTGGTCTTGGACCGTTTTGCCGTGGCTCATGACGCCTTGTGCGTCTGTTTTCCGTCGTGCGCCGAGCGCTCGGGCGTATTTTGCAGGTCCAGGATCAGTTCGATCACGTCGTCTTCCACCATGCCGACACGCTCGAACCCCAGGTTTTCGCAGAAATGCAGCATGCGGGTGTTGTCCTTGAGCACCTGACCGACCATGAACTTGGTGCCCCGCGAGCGGCAATAGCGGATCATCTTCTCCAACAGCGCCACCCCCAGGCCGGACCCCTTCAGGTCGGACCGCACGACGATGGAAAACTCGGTGCGCTCGTTGTTGGAATCTGTGACCGTGCGTACAACGCCCAGGGTCTCTTCCTCACCGTCGCCCTCGGTGTCGGCGCGGGCGATGAAGGCCATTTCCCGAGAGTAGTCGATCTGGGTCAGGCGGGCCATCTGGTCGTGTGGCAGTTCCTTGACAAGACCAAAGAAGCGGAAGCGGATGTCCTCCGGGGTCAGCCGGGACACGAACTCGTAATGCTTCGGCTCGTCCTCCGGCCGGATCGGCCGCAGCAACGCGACCTCTCCATTGTTCATCCTGAACGTCTCTTCCAGTTCCTGCGGATAGGGCCGGATCGCCATACGGTGCGGGCCGCGCGTCTGCTCCGGGTCCAGCCGGATGCGAGCGTCAACCGCGAGCACGCCGTCGCTATCGGCGAACAGAGGGTTGATGTCCAGTTCGACGATCTCGGGGATGTTGATCACCATTTGCGACACCTTGATCAGGGTCAGGCAGATGGCATCAAGATCGACCGGCGGGCGGTCGCGGTAGCCCTTGAGGCGTTTGTAGATGCGGGTGTTTTCGATGAGCGACCGAGCCAGGGTCATGTTCAGCGGCGGCAGGGTCACGGCGCGATCGCCGATGACCTCCACCGCCGTGCCGCCCTCGCCAAACAAAATGACCACCCCAAACACCGGATCGGTGGTGACGCCGATGATCAACTCGTGGGCGCCCGGGCGGCGCATCATCTTCTGCACGGTGAAGCCGTCGATGCGCGCGTCGGGGTACACCTTGTTGACACGGTCCAGGATGTTGCTGGCCGCCTGTTCCGTCTCTTCAGGGGTGTTCAGGTCAAGCACCACGCCGCCCACATCGGACTTATGGGTGATGTCCGGGGAGAGAATCTTGACGACCACCGGGCATCCCATTTGCCGGGCCACCTCGCTGGCCTCCTCCGGACCACGGGCGATGTGAGTCTCGACGGTGGGAATGCCGTAGGCGGCGAAGACGGCCTTGGCGTCGGGCTCGTTCATGATGAGGCGACCCGCGCGGATGGAGGATTCCATGACCAAGCGTGCCGAGGTGGCGGCTGGCGTGAACTCCACCGGCGCCGAGGGGGGGGTCTCCATCAGAATCTTGCGGTTGCGCTCAAAGTTCACTGTATGCATGAACGCGCGCACCGCTTGATCGGGCGTGTCATAGGTGGGGATGGAGGCTCCGGCGAAGAGCCGTCGCGCGTCGGCCACCGCGCCTTCGCCGGTGAAGCAGGTCGACAGATGCGCGCGCTTGTGCTTTCCGGCCGCCGTGATCACCTTATCGGCGATTTCGTTCGGGCTGGTGATGGCCGTGGGGGCGTGCATGACCAGCACCGAGTCCACCTCCGGTGCCTGGAAAAGGACGTCCATGGCGTCGGTGTAGCGGGAGCCGGGCGCGTCGCCGATGATGTCCACTGGGTTGCCCCGTGACCCCGTGGCCGGCCGCCCCTTGTCGAGCTTGCCGCTGGTTTCGTCGGACAGGCCGGCC
>Ga0126339_10004317_pt1 | contig 10483 bp, 8 predicted proteins | sample OrbTmetagenome_2_FD_92532 | JGI IMG/M metagenome (GOLD analysis project Ga0126339, IMG submission 92532) | Coral microbial communities from Petempiche,Puerto Morelos, Mexico - Orbicella T R C metagenome | ecosystem: Host-associated > Invertebrates > Cnidaria > Coral | place: Petempiche,Puerto...
ATCCCTCCCTGGGGGGGTTGGAGGGGGGGGGGGGGAGCATGAGGCGGGGGGGGGGGGGGGGGGGGGGGGGGGGGGGAGGGGCCGGAGGAGGGGAGAAGGTTGGGAGCGGTACAGCATAAAAAGTAAAACGTCTGTTCATATAACTTATATACACTTGTCAAGTTTTAAGCCATCAATTGTTGCCCTGTGTTTTCAGTAGTCGTTACACTTTTTCTGTTCTTGAAACGCCGGGAAACTTAGGAAAACTTAGCTAATTGGTCAAGTGGTATTCGATTTTCACATACCTCATAAAAGAACTCTCCACAAAGTGCGGACAGAAAAAGATTCCAAGTGGAATTACCGAGCTCCAAGATTTTTCTCTCGATCTCGTAACTGCCTGGATCAAATCTTTTTAATTCCTTGACGGCATAATCCATTTTGGTGTCATTCCGTCGATACAGACTAACCTAAATAACAGGAGTAAAATGAATGCGTTACTGTATTACCATGGTCCACCTTGGAGGTGCTTTATATAACTTCAACCCACACATACAATACTAATTCTCTGAAATGTCTAATTTTCACATAATGCTCGCTCGAAAGTAGACGAAAATCTGTTCGATAATCACAATATATATATATATATATATATATATATATATATATATATATATATATATATATATATATATGTTTCAGAATAGTTAGCTCTATTTGTTTCTGTCAGAAGTGAAACTTCTACAAGCAAACGCAACAAATTTCTAATTTTGTGGATTGGAGATTGGAAATTCCTGATGAACTGTAATCTATACATTTCCCCACCTTTCCAAAAGCTCCTTCTCCAAGGACTTTAACCTCGGTGCAGTTGGATAAATTGTTGAGCCGCTGAGCATGCACTTCCTTTCGACGAACTTTATTTTCCTCACAGTACTCATGTTGTTCTGTGTTCTTTCGTTTCCTTGTCCTTGTCTGAACAAAAAAAAAAGGCACAAGAGAAAAGCATAACTAACAACTTCAAGACCTTAAAATCTCTGCGCTTAATTTTCACTGTTATTTTCGTGTTAGCGGTATCTGAAGCATTAGCGCGAGATATCTATCTGGCGGCTGACCATGAAGTCAAATGAAGAAAAATGTCCGCGTTCCTCACAGCCGACTTCGTTGACCATTAGTCTCCTCTCTGGTTGGCCAGAAAAATGCGGGAAGCCACTGAAAGCCGCGTTTTCCCGCTGTTTTCTTCTATTACCTCCAGTTCAAATGAAAACTTTTTTTATTTAAAAGATACTCATTGGCAAGAAGGCAGGCTTTTATTTATTGGGGCGTTTAAAGAAAAGTCGCAGGATGTGGCCATATTTGACCTCCCTTTTGACATGACATGACATGACATGACATAGGATAAAAGTTGTACAAAGCCGTGGTGTCTTTGAACGCCTTTGACATAAGAGATCAAAGGTATGGAAAACCGTGGTGTCTTTGAACGCCTTTAACGCGCATCAAAGCTGGAGTCAAAGTTATTGACATGTTTGACCTCGCTTTTGACAGGGATCAAATGTATGGAAAATCCATAAGATCTTTGATTCCTCCTTTGACGTGCGTCAAAGGTGGAGTCAAAGTTAATATCACATTTGCCCTCTTCTTTGTCAAAGTATGTATGTATGTATGTAAAGATCAAATGTATCGGCAAAGCCATGATATATTTGACACACATTTGACGCGCATCAAAGTTTGGATCAAAGCTATGACCATATTTGACCTCGACTTTGATGAAGATCAAATATACAGTAAATCCAATTTTTCGTGCCGTGCCAAGCCCTGTCTGTGTCTATAGGAAAGATTTGTTCTGAAAATGCTAACTAACTGATGTAATTTATATGGACTGGTTTGGGGTCCACATTCTATTATTCCCTGATGCCCGGGTCCCTAATGGAAATACTCTATGCTTTCATCGGTAAACCGTTCCATACGCCGGGCGAGGGCCGAGTTTTGAGAACTTTATTCTGTAAATGATGCACATGATTTTCATTCTTACCTAATATATTCTCGTTCTTTTGTACAACTCGCATAAGACAGTTGTACAAAGGGTCCAGAACAGAAAAGCGGAACAGCACAACAAACTTAAGTGATGCTATCTCCTCCCTTATGAGATGATTCGATCGATTGTTGTCCTACCTGCCAATTCTGTTGTCGATCGTTTGTACAACTCTCATGAGAGAGCAGTTCACAGGATCGAGAACAGAAGTGTGGAAAACTTCGACAAAGTTACGCAAAGTTCTCTCCTCCCTTACAAGATGATTCGATCGATTTGTGTTTATGTCAGTAGTTGTCAAAAATCTAACCTAATATCCTGTGATTACAGAAATACACTAAAACCCTTTTACCACCTCTCATTGTTTAATATGTGAATTTGCTTGTTGTGTTACTAAGTTACTTTCTCACATGACAACTCTCAATTCCTATTAAGGTAATCAAGATATACAACTGTCAGGTTCTTCAAACTTACAGGACTTTGGTTGAGGGAAAAGCAGGTCAGTGCGCTGTCGACTGGGAGATGTGAAAGACTAGCATTGACCTACGTGGATTAGCAACGTACACCGCTGGTCATGTCACGTTGATAAGCTCTGGCTCACTTGTGAACCGCTGTGGTTTACTAACACCTTTCTCTTACTCAATCTCTTACCTTCTTGTCAACTGATATCTCCTCTTCCTTCACTGTATTGTCGCTGAAAACCGAAGGAAAAAGTCCATTTATTGAGTTGGTGTATTATGATTGGGTTTATCTTAGAAGAAAAACAGTTTTCTTTTTGCGAGAAGACTGGTCAAATTCGCCAGATATGTTGCTACTACTCCCGGGCGAGGAGGGGAAGGGGGAGGGGGTGGGGGGCGCTGCTGCAGGCATGCATGGCAGCTTTTGGCCTGGCTTTTTCTAAATACGTGGATAAACGCCTCGCGTGAAAATTAAAATACCGTACTTTTCAAAGCATACTTCGTATCTGGTAAACGCAAAACGCAGGCAATACCAGCGCTCTCTGCTCTAGTTTCTTTTCCATCGCGCCGTTTACACTCGCACCCAGTCTCAGGCGGCTCCAGGATGACGTTCGCTAACTTATTCAACCGATGGGATTCTGGGATGTTTCACGAAACAAAATTCTTTGATTGCGTAAATACTATGAACTTTCCTGCGTTTCGAATTTATTCTAAAAACGGCGTCAAAATTTGATAGGACGTGTCGGAGTCAGCGTTGCGTGCTATCTAACCTGTCTGGTAACTAAGCCTTGTTGATATTCATTTACTTATGCTTCCGAGTAAATGCGAATAAATGTTCCGCGCCATCTCGCCACGCGCGACCCTTTTGTTTACACTGTCGCCATGGACACGGTCCACAGATGGGACGAACCGATAAAACGCGTTTTCTTTCTGCTCGTAACGGCTGGTCTCAGTATATTTTGAAAACGCCGTTTTAAATATTGCTAAAACATCTCAAAAGTTGCTTTTTCTCGCGATCATATTAACGAAAAACGAAAGTCGTAGAACATTTTACAATACGCTGCTGCCAATAGAGAAAGCAGTTCACAGAGTTCAAATAATTTTTTTTCTCTTATTCGACATTAGCCTTACCTTTCATCACAACGATTCTTAGTAAAACGTCCAACGACATTGCTAACAGCCATGAACGCTAACCAACAGGTTACAAAAACCATTTTACAGTGTTGACAGCCGAAACTCCAGCCACAACCGAAAACCTGAATTTGTTCTGAAGACTGAAGTGTGTGTGTCATAATAAAAGTTGCGCTCTGCGCGCGCGATAGAATGTGGTGTTACTAGTTTGGTTCTGGAGACCATTTTATAGAAGAGGACAGAAGAGAGGGAAAACCATAGCGAGAGAGGCTGAGGACTCAAAGATCTCGCTGTCCATTTGGCATGAAAGTCTTGCACGCTTTCCCCGTCAACCTTTATGAACCCGCATTGTAAATGTTCAGTCAGTGAGATTGGTAAAGGCCCGCAAATGATCCTGGGATTACAAATGATCCCCACAAATTCCTGGCCAAATTGGACCGCAAATGATACCAGGATAGAAAATGATAGATTCCCGCATATGATACCGAAAAAAGGTAGGCCTTGAATGCCTCGTACTCCATGAAAAGTCTACGGATTTATATACTTTTTAAAATTATCCTAAGTGAAGGAAAGTTAAGAGTCTCACGCATAAAAGCAATAATAAAAAACGGTTAACATAGTGCGAACAAAATTAACATGTGACTATAAATTTTTCGTTCAGAAAAAGCACCGCAAAAACACACATAAAATATATGTTATTTACCGGCTGGGAGGTCCATATAGTGAAAAACTGTGACCGAGATCTTGAAAATGCTCCCCTCGGCCTGCGGTACGGACCGACGCTAAGCCGGAAAATGACATATTTATTTTTTTCCTGCGGTAAATTGGCTTACAAGTCGGTTTGTTTACACAACTTTGTTACTGAACTGGCTTACGTTCCGTCCACAAACCATTGTAAAAAATCTAACGAGCGAAGGAGCGAGTAACTCAGATACTAGACAAAGAAAGATGTACTAAAGAACAGACTCATTTCGAACTACTTTATGTTGGTTGCATCTAGTTGACCAGTTAAGTTCTCCAAAATTGTTTTTCCGTTGTGAAATGTGGTGAAAAGATTGAAGTTGTACTAGAAAACAATTGCTATCAGTCGATGCGAATCGCTCGAAATCAAACTTTTCTACGGTAAATTAAGTAGCAGAAAGCGAGGAGATCCGTTGAGTGTGTTCCACAGAAATTCTCTTAAATACAATATTGATCAGAGAGGCAAACTCGACTGCAGTGACTTTTTTTTGGCTTAAAATTATGCGGCGAGAGAAACACAGGATGACGCGCGATTACAGCGCCGAGCTACAAATAACCAAACAAACTCTCTCAGCTTCAAAATACATTATACTCAATTGAATTTACTTACTGTGACTTTCCTTGCCATTTAAAAGTGGACAGAGATAAACCTGCGTTGATTAATCGTCGATGGAAGTGTAAAAAGAGCAAAGGTTGACCATTACCGCTAGTACATGACAAACTGTGCTCTCTGAAAAACGCGCCATTTTGCGGGCCAAACGGGAAATGCGCGGGCTGAAAATGCATTTGCCGCCCTGATTCTGATTGGCTGCACAGATGTCAAACAACTTCGCTCGGCCAATGAGATCCTGAGAATACCATTTCAATGCTAGAGTTTTGGGCGAATTTTTGTGGATGAGTTTGCACTTGCTCACTTTGTGAGTTCTGCAGATATTTGTCGAAATGTTTCGCAGAAATTTACAGACCCCAGGTACACCAGTATGGCGGCTGGAAAATAGCATAGTGTAAACATCTGGAACTTACTTTGGCTATCTAAGCGACTGATTATCAGTACTGAACAAACAAGCATTTACATAAGCACTTTTCCTAATGCTCTAACTTCTAAAGAAGCTCAAAATCATTATATTAGTATATTTTTTTCAACAAAATCGATCGTAGCCTTGTGTCACGCATCCCCATAACCCTGAAATTCAAAATACTCTGGTTTCCAAACGTAGCACGCTATTGAGCTGTAAAATTGTAAACAGATGTAAATATATTCCCTCTTATGCCTGATGAAGATAAAAACTTTGGTGGGTCTTAGTTTTGGATTTAAGAAAGTGATGACGTCACGTAAAACGATCTATAGATTCAATGTGCCTGTGTATGATTTCTGCAAAGCTGCATGTATTTTGACCCGCCAGCCTTCGACAACAAGTAACTAAAGCCTGCGTCATCAGTATAGACTGTTTTGTAGCTCGTCAACGGCAAATGGCCCTGAGTTGTGGTAAGGAAACAAAACTTACGTGTAGCTCGGCAAATGGCCATGATGACTCTCAGATCAGGTGGTCAGAAAACAAATTTTCCTTTGGTTAAATCAGAATCACATTATTTGTGATCTTTCCCTCTTTCGATCCAAACCTGCTGAACATGTATCCCCTCTCCAGGGTACTTTATCTGCTGTTTCTACTCACAGCCCAGTATCTGTTAACTGGGAAATTCTCTTTCTAAGGATCTCTTATGAAAGGAAATTCAACCACTGCAGCTCCTCAGATTCCCGTGCATATTTTCTTTACTCCTTTCCCTTCTATCCCTTCCTGACCAAGGGTCCAGAGTGAGTTGTCATTTTCTCAACTCAGTTCCTCAGCATCGCAAAAAAGAAAATAAAAATAAATGAAATCCAACGCCTGTGCATGCAACGAACCGTCCTGTCAACTCAATTACTGGCAGCTGTTTCTCACGCTAACAGTGCTAACCGGCCTAAAAACAAAGCCATTGTTGTTATTGTTGATCATGCACTCCCGCAGTGATTTTACCAGGTCCTCTCTGATTGTAGCCAATCACATTGAGTTGTTTGAAAGCGAAACATTCTATAGTCTCGGCTGACATGTATAATATGCGAGTTGGCATAAAATGGACAATTCACGCGGGCTTTCAAAATGCCTGAGTCAAATTTACGTACCTAAAGCTTGTCAGAAGGTTTGCAAGGCCGTAAGAAAACTCAGTGACCCTCTCTGGATTAGGGTAAACGACTCTGATTATCACAGGGTAAGAGCTAACTTTGATCATTATGCTTTGCTGCTGATTAACCCAACGTAATACTATTGTGCGACGAAACAGTTGAAAAAGTCCTATATTATTTTGTATTTCTTACCTTAACCAAGTCTCGGTGCGTGTTTGCTAATTACAGTGTTGGCACTTAGCAACCATGCAGTTCAAGAGCGCGCAACGAAACTGCTTAAATTCAGTAAACTCTAGCTCGGGTTGAATTTCGCAAAGAGACGACCGTGAACAAATTATTTCTCTGCACGCGGAAATATAACGAGAAACAGATGAACCTCTTCGATAGTGCGGAGATGTTAACTGGATAAACTAACACGGCTTTTTAAGTTCAACCGCTTGTTTAAGAGAAATCTTCAAGCGTTCATCTTTCCATGGATCGGATCTTCTTCTCGCGAAGTAGTTTGACAGGTTTGAGGAGTAAAAAAGACGGCAGTGTTGGCGTTTAAATTTCCATTTTGTTAGGTGTGATATTTTCTCACGTAACCCATTGATATTTGTCCTGCTTTCACTCTTGGTTAAATAAAACATTTTTTTCACATATGGTTTCTACTAACGATTTTGATTTTTCTGAAAGTATAAAACAGTTCGGGTCTTCCTAAGAAATGTTTCCCGCTTCTTTGATACGCACTCAGTTTAGTTTCCACTGGCTCTCTCATCTATGTATATCGCTGCGCCGACGGAATTGCAAAACACTGAGAAGTTTCACTTCTCAGTGAAAATTAAACGCAGCCGGAGGAATTTAAAAGCGCAACAATCACCGGTTATTTTGGATTTGAGTTTGAGGAAAACTCGGTCACGCAAATCACATGATAATCGTGTCTACATCGTTTTCGAAAGTACCGTTGTAAAATGTTTTTCGTCCGCGCTAAATGGCAAAGCCGGCGTTTCAAAATCCTCCGTCTTGAAGAGCGTTTTCGAAAAGCCCCGTTTTCGTGACGGATTAGTGTGGACGGTAGGCCTAACCGTAGAAATAAAGCTGCGTTTTTGTGACGGATTAGTGTGGACGGTAGGCCTAACCGTAGAAATAAAGCTGCGTTTTCAAATTTCTCCTGCGTAATACGGACGCTCCCTTGCCTTATTACAAAGCCTGCTCGCCGTCATAAAGACCAATCAAAAGGGAGCTTCTTTTGATTGAATTTTCAAGTCTCTGAACATGCAATGACAGCTACCTCGTCCCCAGTCGCCATCGGGCAAAAAATAAAATTAGGCTGTTAAGGAGGAAGCAATAACAACATAGAAGACGAAACAAGGTCTCTATTTTTAACCGCCAAGTTTGTCCACAGAAATTGTTCAACAACATGACAGGGCGATTCAAAGTTTTCTTATGTGCATGTTCCCTCTCTAATACCTTCATCGTATCTTTCGCCTTTCAATTTTGCCAAGTTGTTTTATTGGGCCTATTCAACAGACCCATCCAAACCGCGTACTTTCAAATTATATTTAAGGAAATAATTTGATTACTTCACTGCAAACTAACCAACTAGAAGTAGAGCCCAAGTACAATCTAGCTCCCGAATAATTCGTACCATGTAAACTAGAAACACATTTTCGGCACCTGAATGATGGCATATTAGCGAACCCTCATCACAAACAAATTGGGAAATTAGCACCCAATAAGCCCCTCTTGAACAAACTCAATCTGTTATCTTCGACACGTTGTCAGTGAAACAATGCGTGTAATATCCTTGAAAACAAACACGTTCTTGGTGCTTTAATTAAAACAAGAAACCACTCAGTCACCGGACTTAAACGCCTTCGTCTACTGACAACAAACAGTCTAAAATGATCCGTAAAGTGCCACGTTCAATTAGAGAAAGAATGGAGAAGTTTGTTCGGGCAGACGGCATCTTTTGTTAGCGTCGAGAAGAAAGATGAACTAGCAAATTGGAATAAAGGATGCCCCACGCGGTTTAAACAGACACCAGATAGTTGAGATCTTTGAAAAGTGCTTAGGTTCAGCTAAAAGCCACTTCAGACTCTCAAAACAGTTATGATATCGCAATAAAGCGAACGTCCGCAGGATATCGCGCCAAACAAGTGGAAAAACAACAAGGTGAGAGTGTAAACAGTGGCTAAACTTGAGATAATCGTGGCCGCATTTTAAGTCTACCGCAATTTGTTAAGTTATTGAAGAAGTTATAAGTTCAGTTTAATACTCGGCAGTCTACTCTCGCTTGAGATACCATTCAATACAACCAGCATATGCTTTTCACGAGCAGCTCGCTGTGTCCTCGCAGCATAATATTCTAGCGTGTTTACCTAGAACAATTAGTAACTAAGCAGTTTGACTCGATTCCAGAGGCGGAAATTCATATTGGAATATTGGAAATCTATCTCTTTATCACATTCCAGTTATTGCAGTATCGAATTACTTTATCAAGTTTTTATATTAAAGTTTTTGATGCTTTGTAAGGTGTTCTGTGACTAACAAGTTCTTGTCAGGCTTTTTTAAAAACTTGACAAGAAGACTTGACAAGAGAGGCTGACAGTTTGCAATTTGTTTTGTGAGCGGTGCAAGCACAGAAGCATACTTCTGTCAATTTATCCACAAATTCTATACATACCGAGCACACTCCCCGAAGCTGAGAAAAAAGTGAGAGGTCAGAAATGACGTTCGCTTCTCGTCTGAATGCTTTAAACCTGTACATAACTCTCAATGAAACCCCACATATTATTATAATGGGTGCGCTTGCAATATTTTAGCAGTCGTGATGAACTCCTTTGATTATGTTTTTTGTAGGCTAAGCCTTGGAAACAATCATCGTATAATTTTGATAATAAACCCTAGCTTGTACTTGCTAAACAGGCTTTCTGCTGGGTTTACTTTGGGAAGTTTTTCTTTTATCGGTTTTCTTTTATTTGAAAATGGTCAAATTTGAGCCAACAACACCCAACATGTCGCAACACATCGCAACACGGTTGCGATGTGTTGCGACATGTTGCGACATGTGTTGCGATGTGTTGCCAAACGCACGCAACATGTTGCGCCCAAAAATGTTGCGATATGTTGCGTTGACATGTTGCGATCGTTTGGCCGGGGCTTTATATGGCAAACAAGAACAATTTAATTCTTTTAATGTAACTGGTTTGTACTAACTGACATTGTGCTTGTGAACGGCGATGAGCTGAACTTAATTCTGCCAAAGTTTGCTCGGCCTCTTTACTTTTTTGCTCATCAGGCTTTTTGGTTCTTCGACAAATAAATGTTGTTGGAAGAAAATAGTCAATATTTTTGTAACTTTTTCACCGCAAAACATTACCGGTTTAGATGCCGGTCTAGATGGAAAAATCTAGACCGCTTTCAATACCGATTTCAGCCAATCAAATTCGTAAATTCGGTAGTTCCCAAGTCCTTGTGAAACATAGCCATGTAATAAATTAGAATATTGCTTTTTCCGGCCGAGGCTGAATATTCTTACTTTTCTGCTTATGTTACCTTGAGAATATTCTTAGATTAAAAAATAGCTTTTTACTTAGATTGAAAAACAGCGTAGCAGTATTTAAAGCAGTATTGTTTTACAATTTAGTTTTTCGCCTTGTATTCACACAATCGACGGTATGATTACTTCACAACTTTGTATCTACGCTGAGCCCTCGGTGATCGTCATTGGTCAGTGAGGTTGCTAAGAAACGGCGTGCGCCCCATTACACGAGAACACTGAGCGGAGACTCCCTAAAGTAGAAAATCAAATGAAATGGCTGTTCCCCGTGGGAAATCATCGGTTTAGAAAGAAGAATACCTTGAGAACTATCGCTAATTTAATTCATTCATTCAGTCCTTCTCAGAACTTGATCTTAGAAGATTTCTTCAAATAAAGATCTAAAAGGTGACGTTTGCTAGCGACACGATTTTCGTTTCATTTACGATAATCTGCTCAAAATCATAGCA
>Ga0126339_10004318_pt1 | contig 10482 bp, 4 predicted proteins | sample OrbTmetagenome_2_FD_92532 | JGI IMG/M metagenome (GOLD analysis project Ga0126339, IMG submission 92532) | Coral microbial communities from Petempiche,Puerto Morelos, Mexico - Orbicella T R C metagenome | ecosystem: Host-associated > Invertebrates > Cnidaria > Coral | place: Petempiche,Puerto...
GACCTTGTGTACAGAGAGTTTTATATAATGAATTTTTACATGTAGTATCTTACCATTTAGTGGCCTTTATTTCTTTTGGCGCTTGTTTTTCAGGAGGCTCATAATCAGAGTCCTCGGAGCCGTCAGACAATGACGAGTCATCTGCTTGTTGAGGAGTCTCCATCGATTTTTTTCCCTTACTTTCATCCATAATGAAACTGCGGAGAGTTCCTTCAGCTTCTAACTGACACTCAACTTCTCTAGCACTTTTGATAGTTTTACCATCGGGATTTCGGTATTTGAAGTGAACTGTTGAGCCAGATTTTGTTTGCCATTCTTCAATTGTCCATCCTGCATTTCTCAACTTTTCAAAATCTAAACGGATTCTTGCTTTCGAACCATAACCTCGGGCTTTGTGAGCCTTTTCCGATGCTTTTTTCTGCTTATAGACGCTTTCGTTTTAGGCATTGTGGAATCTTCGAAATATGTTTTCCTCCTCTGCACAATACAGTGTACCTTCGTCGCTACATGGGGTTTCGGGCCATGATTGCTTAATCTATTTCTCTTCAATTTGTGAATGATTTTTTGATGTAAATGGCCTCCAAATTTTGAGGAGAGCTTTGCCAGTTGTAACTTCTTTGTGTGATTTTGACAGAAAGACTTGAAACTTGGAGGATATGAACTAAACTTATCTACGAATAGTTCCTTGGCAGCAGGTCAGTTCTTCTCAGATATATGAATGGTGGTAGCTCCACAAAATTCACGGACTAGAGATATCAGATTTAGCGGCTTAAAATATTCTGGTATCTATTAATTTTGGCGCACTGCCAAAGCAATGTAGAAAATATTGATGGGCATCGTTTGGCCAAAGGTTATGCCCAATGGATAAATTTTACTCAAGATTTTTAGGAAAGTTTGATGTGACATGGCTACGGCCACGCCCACATATACGTCAAATTCCAGAAATATTTTACATTCTTTCTGAGAAAAAACAATTTTGTCAGAAGGTACTTGAAATGATTATTCAATGGTGTTAATATGGCAGACTTTGAGTAAATATATCTTAGAAAATTCTTACAAAAGATATCAAACAAAAATGCTTAAAATAGCCTCCAGGAATACCTTAAACTGACTCACTTCGTGACGGGATTCCAGAGTCTAATTAGACTGTAAAAAACCTTTAAGACGAGAAGCTATCCATTCCGACACGTGTAAAACTAACTTAAAACGATTCCTACATCGAGCTGCTCAAATTGCAATGTCAATCAATGTAATCACATTTGATAGAAAGTGTAATATTAAACTGTTAAAATCAATAACAAAACGTCACACGAAATGTCACGCAAAACACTGTTCTTCATTGAAACAATACTTTTGAAAAACTGTTTGGTTCTCAGAACAAATCTATACAACATCTGTACACAAGGATCTCAACATATTTTCAGACCAAATGAAGGGTATTGCTTATTCAACTTATCTTTCAAGAAAATGAGTGGAAAATTTATATACCGATACTTTGAAGAATTTAATCCTCATGGATACCGCTGTCAAACTACTGAAAGATGCTACAGCTACAACATGCACTATGGTAAAAAGAGAACTTAATTTCTTGTAATCATGAAATGTAACATTAATCATACCTCTATTATGAAAAAAATTCTAAAACAAACTAAAATGTCTTCTTTCAGACTTCTGCAGAAGTTAAAGCCCTTGCGTGTAGTATGACCACAACCCTAGACTTGCACCAGAATGTAAGTTATTCATGACTCTAACAGTACTTTATCAAAGCATTTACTACCATCAGATAATGAACAACCAAACAATTCAGGCAATATTAGTAGAATTACAGGAAATAGGATAGGTATATACACAAAATACAATTCAATACTCATTATCATCCCAAGAAAGAGAGGAGATTCCATCCCAAAAAAGAGGGGAGATTCACAGCTCAATGTTTCTTGTACAGCAATGTCAACCTACTAACCAACCAAACTAAATTTCTGAAGCAATTGAGTGGTTAGTACAGAACAGCTTTCATAGAAGGCATCAAATTAATTCTCGAATCACCATTAAGGAAAATAATGCTAAGATTTCGTAGTAATTCTATTCAACATTGCTACACAACTGTAATTCTTGGATGTATTTGGAAGACTTAACTTCCTTTTAGTTAATTCCTTGTAGCTGTGTCTAATAGATAAAACTAGCCATTCTATACCATCCAAAAAAATAGCCTAATTTAACTGTGAAAACGATGTGATTACATGTAACCAAAAACTCTTACAGGTATCTCTCAATTATACATCTAGGTCACCACAAATATCAGTTCTTCTTTGAGAGAACACAAGCTGTTGTAGGAACAGGTAAACATACTTCACTTTGTCTCCTTTTAAATTATTCAAGTTCCACTTATTAACTTGTGAACTACAATAATACTAACTAATAAATAGTTAAAAGATAAGGTCTGCATCAGTTACAGTAAATGAAAACATTTTCAACCAAAATGATAATAGAGCTTGGTTAAAATCTTTTACATTGTAGATTGCTGTCCCAAGGAGAAATCCAGATACAATTCAGGTACTGTAAAATTATGTTGTATGCAGAGTCTTATTAATACCTGAATTCATTAGCTTCAACCACTAGCGGAAACTAAATGACGAACAAATAGCATGACCTGAAAGACAAAATCAATACTGTGTTATCTGAATTGATTTAAAATCTGTATAGATGGTTCCAGAAAATATCCATACCTCCACCATGGAGGGAATTGGAAATTCTGGAGTGAGAAGGGGGGGTCAAAGACCCAGGAAATTCCAGAGGGGTAAGAGGTTGCATGGTTAATTTAGTTTTCAGACATCCTTCACTTCAATACGGATTCAAATATCGATCTAACTGTTCAAAAGTCCTTTCTTACCTATTAAATAGATCTTTCACATGGAAAAATAGAAGCTTGAATACTTGTATTTGAATCACATTATATTTGAAATAAATTTTCTTTCTTCAAAAACAATTTAGAAGCTAAGAAATGCAAAGAATGTGCTGTTATGTGGAAATGGCCGCCATTACTTGTTACCAATCACATGAAATAGCTTTGTGTACTGAAAAGCACTGGTGACTAACCTAGATTGTTTGTTTTGCATCGGTTTTCAAAGCTGTCAAGTGGCAGTTGATTTCTTTCATGAAAATTGCTTTCTTTTTAAAAGCAGAAATGATGTTAAGATTTCACAAAATCGCGAATTTCTCTTTCTTGTTTATCTGTGTCCATCATGTATGTAATTTTGTTGTAAAATTGGCGTTTGTCGCAAGGGTGTTACCGACTGTTTTCACGATAAAAGTATGGTGTCAATTTCATTTACATTCATCTTATCAGTCCGTCAAATGAAATTGAACCACATTTACAAATGGACTTAGTCATATAGAAAGGTAATTTGACAAGTCATTATTTTATCTATTTTCTTTTAACGCATGTTTGAATAAATTGCTGTATGTTTTGTTTGTGTGTACAGTGCTTTCAGTAAGACCCAGCTCCCGCTGGAGCTCCAACAGGTACTCTCTTGGGAATCGCCACCTGTATTCCAGCATTAATGTGCTTATGGACTCAAATAAAAAGGAACTAGCAATTCACCTTAGGCTATTAAATGGTTAGTTGTTATTGGAAAGCTAATAAAAACGTTAAAAAACCAACCATTGCAAATAGTTAATTTATACACTACCCTGTGATTTTACAACTTTAAAAGCCACAAGTAGTCGTTTTTCATTTGCGTATTAAACGTAATGTTGTCATAAACATCTTCGTCACTAAAGGTCACACTCCAGAGCACATTACATCATGATGTATCTTGTGTTTTAAACATCCTTGTTTTCATACATCGTCAGTTCCACAATGAAGCGGCAACAGGCCATGCTGTCGTTTCTGTGCTTCTAGTTCAACTTCAAAAAGCTCACAAACACAATCAGGTAAGTCTTTAATATCGTTTAAGAAGTTAACATCAAGCCAAGTCTTATATATCACAAATGACTGGCTTTTAAAGGGTCTTGACTTAAGTATGTAACTTAACTTTCTGAAAAGTTCATTTTTGTGTTAGAGCCTTGCTATTTAGTATCAGTATCGATGTTTGCACCTTGAACAATACTTTACAAAATTAATACTAAATCTTAAAAATTGGGCTAGTAAGCTGATAAAAATAATGAATGCTTGGGTTTTAAGAGCAAATGTCACTGAAAACCAAGCAAAATCTGAATTTAGCGGCAGAAGTCGAAAAATCGATTTTTCTCTCTTTTCTCCACAAAAAGCCCTTAGGTAGATATGAAACATGATATAGTTTTTGGAGCTCGAAGCACTTTAAATTCAAGAAAATCGAGGAAAACGATTTTTGGCTGACAGTCACCAAAATGACCAATCGCAAAGGCTTAAAATTAGTAATCTAAACTTAATTTGCGTTTGTGTGTAAAGAAGAACCAACACTTATTGATACTTTTTCTTGAAAGCCAAAGTATTCAGCTATCCAAACCAGGTTAGAACTTGACTTGAGTGCCATTTGAGAATAAACACACAATTTTAAAAAAAATCCCTCTCAGTTACTAGGTCGAATTCCTAATTTACGAATAAAATTCAGAGATTTTTTTTGACATGTGCCATAACTCCAAATTCCTTGAAACTTCGCCTTAAGAACCCTTTTATGTTGTTGTAAAACATATATCAAAATCAGCTTGGCTTATTCTTTGGGTGCTTTTTGAAGCCCGGCTGAAAAACCCTGATTTTACCTGAAAGACCACGAGAAGTAAACAATGGACTTCTGTGCATTGGTCTGAGGGCAAGCAGGTATAGGCGTTTAAAGTCCTTGTATTATTGGTTCCTTGTACTCAACACTTTTATGTCGTTGTAAAACATGTATCAAAATCAGCTTGGGTTATTCATCAAGTGGTTTTTAACGCGCCGCTGATGTAACCGGATTTTAATGAAAACATCAGCAAGAAGTAAACAATCGAATGCTTGCATGTTTTTCTGAGGCCAAGAGAGTCTGCTGAAGTAAAGCGGTTTAACTTCTTTCATTACAATATTTTCGTTCTGCAGGTTAGTAAAATAAAAAGTAAAATAAAATGATAACAGGAGTTTATTCATGCATTCAAAAGTACCTTCACTCACAAGGAATATTTCAATCTTTTTTCGCTAATTAGATTACTGACAAATGGACAATGTGAAAATTTCACAATCACAGCACCGTAATTCTAAACAATTCAACCTGTTTAACTGTGTACATGTATGTATAAACAAAGTTACAGAGTTTAATTTACTTCAATTCAATATGGAAAACGGGTTTGCAAAGTAAATGCGAGCAGGTGTCCATTTAAAACTGGTAGAACAGAAGGTATACTAACCTGTGCCGACAAAAACAACATTCATGAATTGATCGCAAGAAAGATTTCCGCTGGCAATCCTGACATAGCAGCATTTATAAGTCTTGGGATTTTCATTCTATATCTTCTTTCCTTCGTGACCTCTTCATGGAACGGATACCATGTTGGATAGCGGCAAATTGGTGTCACCCAACCTGTCTTTTCACATCACTACCAAATAGGATTCGCTGACCTCTGACTTTCCTCGACAACCAGAGTCCACCAGCATTGCTTAGCAATTCATCTGATCCAAAAACAGAACAGTTCGTGGTTTTGAAACATACCAAAGGAGAAACGACAGAAACCTTTAAAAAAGATCCGCAATTGCAAACTTCTGCCGTCCGACCTTCAATCGGCTATATACATGACACGTCACGTGTTCCGAAAGCAAACAAAGTGTTAGCAAAAGTCTCAAAATAAATTTAGGGTAGAGCGTTGATCATTATATGGTTGCAGTATGTTTTACATGACGGCAAAAAACAAAAGAACCAAAAAAACAAAAATAGAAAGCAAAAAAAGAACAAGAGAACTGAGGAGACATATCGTTTTTACATGCAGCGTGATGTCTAAAATAAAATTTTCTTGGGAAAATTCAACTTATACTGGATAAAATTAATTAGCGTAAATGGATTTGGCATGCTTAAATAATCTATCCTGCAGTCCAGCTAACTACTGCAAGTGGGTTTTTTAGTGAGTCATGGATTGCCAATCATAGAAAGGCAAAAAAAGTGAAAACATTAGTAAAAAACAGTTCGCTTTGGCGGGAAATATTTCTGACTGAACTTTTAATTGGAATTTGTACTCCGATTTGTTTGTAGATACCAATTTTAACTAAACTATATATTGACAAAAGTACAAAAGACTATTGGAAACATGTTTTACTTTGGAAATAAACGGCCACCTTTTTGTAAAACAACGCACTCTGTGGGACATATATAGTAAATTCCACGGCCGGGAATGAAACCGTGACTTGCAATCAAAATAAACAATGAAACTGAAGATTTCTCTACCAAATTTAACCTGTATTGCCAGTCCTGAAATGACTCTGAAATAACTTTTTGCAAACAAACTTGATAGGTTACAGAAAACGCAACTCTTGTCAGGTTTAATTCCGTAAATATCTCCTTTAGCGACTAGTTATCTTAAATTAATTATTGGAAGGCTGCATAGTAAAATGTTTTTAACTTCCTGTTTCGCCTCGGTGTGAAATCGACATCTCGTCACAAATATCTGGCATTTGAAGTGACAAAACATACTCGGATTAGATAAAGTCACTTTGGCGTTGAGATTGAACTGTTTTACCGTTATATTACAGGTGCAAGCAAACAATTTGCTTATTACTACAAAGAACTAGTAATATAAGGACTTGAATGCCTGTACCCGCTTGCCCTCCGACCAACGTGCAGAAGTTCATTGTTTAATTTTCGTGATCTTTTAGGTAAAATCAGGGTTTTTCAGCCGGGCCTCAAAAAGCACTCGAAAAATAACCCAAGCTGATTATAATACATGTTTTACACCAACATGAAGGGGCTCCAAAGGCGAAGTTTCAAGGAAGTTGGAGTTATGGCACATGTCGAAAAAAATCTCTGAATTTTATTTGTAAATTAGGAATTCGACCCAGTAACTGAGAGGGATTTTTTAAAAAAGTTGCATGTTTATTCTCAAATGGCGCTCAAGTCAAATTCTAACCTGTTTTGGATAGCTGAATACTGTCTTTCAAGAAAAAGTATCGATAAGTGTTGGTTCTTCTTTACACGCGAACGCAAATCAAGTTCAGATTACTAATTTTAAGCCTTTTTGATCAGTCATTTTGGTGACCATCGAGGCGAAAATCGTTTTCCTCGATTTTCTCAAATTTAAAGCGCTTCGGGCTCCAAAAAACTATATCACGTTTCATATCTACTGTAGTTTCTCGGTTATAAGGTGCACTCAGCTATAAGACGCACCCCAAACTTGGCAACTTAATCATGCAAAGTTCCCAAACTGAAAATTATGTGAAAATACTCGGTTATAAGACGCACCAAGAAATGAAGATTTCATAAAGATAAATTTTTATTCTCTTGGCACAATTAGCATGCAAACTCTCTGTAAACGTGAACAAAAGTGAAAAAAGTCACACATTAAATGATATACACGAAAACAAAAGCTAAAAGTTTGCACCTCTAATGATAAACTTGAGTGTAAACAAACAACGCATACACGTTAATTTCAGCTTTCCTGCTTAGGAAACATATTTTGTTTTTTATAAAGATTCTAATAAATATTCAACGATCCAAGTTTGTATTATAAAAACATCAACAAGCCGAACTTAAACACAGTTGCAAAACTTACTGATACGTTCTCATCGTAAACAGTCAAATCTCAATTGTAAATATGCCAAGCTCTCGCCATCATTCGTACGACCTCAACTTCAAGTTGAAAATCATTGCAGAGGCCGAGGCGGTAAACAACAACCATGAAATCACTCGTGAATACGGCATTTCAGAATCCATGGTTAGGAAATGACGTAACCAACAACACGTTTTGTTTTCTGGCGAGCTGCGGATGACAGCAAAGCGTGCATCTATGGGACGCTTCCGACCGAAGTATGCTGAGATGGATCAGCAATTAGCCGACTGGTTCAGCGATCAGCAAAGTCAAGGTAAGCATTGTTGAGTTTATTTTTCCATTTTCAGTTATCTGGAGTAATGTGCTTGTCACTGATGATCCATAAATCTGTTTATGTTCATTGTATTTGATCAAGGAACTGACATTTTATTTTAATTGTTGTTGCAGGTCTGTCAGTTAGTGGCATGATGCTTCGACTCAAGGCAAAAGAACTCAGCACCGACCTTGAATTTAAAGCATCCGATGGCTGGTACACGAACTGGAAACGTCGCCACTCCATCTCCATGAGAGCGAAGACCACTGTTGCTCAATGACTCCCAGCCACATTGGAAGACAAGGTCATCCAATTTCATCGATTCGTTCTGAGATCTCGCCAGCGTTGGGGGTATGATTTAAGTCGTATCCTCAATATGGACGAAACGCCAATGCAGTTTGAGCTGCCAGCCACCAGAACCTTGGAGTTCACCGGGAATAGAACAGTTCCAGTGTTGCCATGCGGTGCGGACAAGCAGAGTTTCACAGTTGCACTAACGGTGAAAGCGAACAGCAAGAAACTTCCCCCGAGGGTCATATTCAAAGGAGTTTGACAGCTGAAAATCAACGTGCCACCAAGGATGCAGGTCTCCGTTCACAAGAAGGGCTGGATAGACGAAGAAGGTAAGCTAAAACACTGTTTATTCTGAGCAGCATCTTTTCGACAAGCGAGCGAGACAAGTAAACTTCTTGTTTCTCAGAAACGAGATTCGAATTTCATTGTTGATGTATCGTGTTACGTAGCACGTGCTGTTTAGCATGTACGCGTGTATGCAAATTTCAGTTTGTTAGCTTTTCTCGTGCAGTTGTTTAACACAATGCGGCCTTGATAATATAGCTTTCTAGCATTCTGAGACTATTTCTATTAATTTCTAGGAGTAATGGAGTGGATTCGGCGCAATCTTCAGTACACCCCAGACCAAAGAGCTCTCCTCATGTGGGATTCATTCCGTGGGCATTTGACAAACGCCGTGAAAGATCTTCTGGTGAGGCGAAACGTAGAAGTCGCAGTTATTCCTGGTGGACTTATGCCCGTGTTGCAGCCCCTGGACAAGTGTATCAACAAACCTTTTAAGACCAAGGTGCGATCCCAATACCAGACTTGGACGGTGAACGGTCCGTTTACTTACACTCCGTCAGGGAAGAAGCGTGTGCCAAGCAAAGAACTGGTTTTGCAGTGGATCCAAAAGGCATGGTAAGAGTTACCCACTGATTTGATCGTGAACTCATTCAAGTGCTGTGGAATATCAAATGCTCTGGACGGCACCGAGGACAAAGCTGTGTGGGAGGAAGCAGATGATGAACTGGAGAACATGTTTGACACGGATAGCGAGGAGGAAGACTAGACATCAACAACAATGGCTCTTTTCAGAGCCACCCGGTTCTTTTCAGAACCACCAAATCTTAAAAAAGTCAATGACCAATGTTTAGTGTCTTTTATTTGTCTAGTTTTAACTGTAAGTTCCGGTAAAATTGCTGCCATTAGATTTTTTGCACGAAAATATTTGGCTATAAGGCGCACCCCAATTTTGGCAAAAACTTCCCAAGAAAAAACAGATTTTCCTCAAAAAAAACATGCGCCTTATAACTGAGAAACTATGGTAACCGATTTTTCAACTTCTGCCGCGCTATGTTTGCTAACTATAAAAATTCGCTCTGAATATTTTGCCTCAAATCATCGGAAATTGTGTTTCCAAGCTTCCCGATTTCAAAAATTTTCCGGGGGGCATGCCCCTATACCCCCCTAGAGGAGAAGGGGCCTTCAGTCCCTTTTATCAGCTCTGGCGGTTGCTAACAAAAGAGAGAGACCTACTTCAAATCTTACTGAAAGCACTGAATGTATCTTCAAATGCCAAATCAATCAAGAATAAACAGCAGTGACATGCAATGTACATGTAGACAGCTACAAGTTTGGAGTGTTAAGTTTAACTTTTAACACACTTTCTTACCAAAACTATTTTTTCCAGAGGGTACGAGGAGTGTCTACATAATATTTGTGGAAATTCTGGAGGGGTGGAGAGGACAGTTATTTCTGTGTTCACAAAATGGAAATTCCAGGGAGAAGGGGCGCTTATATGAAATTCCCTCTGTGGTTGAGGTATGGATATTTTCTGGAACTACACATTAACTTAATCTATGTCTAAATAAAAATCCAAATTCTACACTCTAGATTGCTGTCCCAAGAAGAAATCCAGATACAATTCAGGTACTATGAAATTATGTATGCAGAGTCTTATTAATACCTGCATTCATAAGCTTAAACCACTAGCACACACTAAGTGAGAACAAACAACATAAGCTGAAAGACAAATCAATACTGTGTTATCTGACTTGATTTGAAATCTGTATTTTTTTAAGTTCTACATCTAAATCAAAATGTAACTTGCTAAGAACACCTACACAACTTTGAAACAATGCAATACAAACAAAAGAAAAACTCTCCACAAGTACATTAAGAAAATCTTGAGC